>ERZ773218.1151-NODE-1151-length-27013-cov-16.217041_pt1 | contig 27013 bp, 26 predicted proteins | sample MGYA00580527_ERZ773218 | MGnify/ENA primary metagenome ERZ773218 (study PRJEB29015, sample SAMEA2737763) | human gut metagenome | biome: human gut; feature: human-associated habitat; material: faeces | place: China | collected 2012 ...
TATGCTTCTAGCAGTTATAAGAGAATGTTTTTTAGCAAGTTCCGTGAGCGCGGCGAATATGGCCGTCGCCGGCATCACGAGCCGCATCCCGGTCGATGAGGTCATCGATGCCATGGGCGAGGTCGGTGATGCGCTCCCGGCCAGCCTGCGCGAGACCGGCCTCGGCGGCCTTGCCGCTACGCCGACTGGCCGGCAGGCGGCCGAGCGGATCGCCCGCGCCGAACACTGAATGCCTCCGTCCCGCAGGCCGAGCCATCGGCGGCGGGGCGGATTTTTGCGGGAAAAGGCTTGACAGACGGGCAAAATCACGGCAATGTATAGTTATCCTATAGAACGAACGACCCGCTCTGCGGGCGGAAAGGCGGAGCCATGGAATTCAATAAACCCATTGCGGATATGCTCCCCGGCATGGATGTCGAGGGCTTTTATATTCTGCGCGCGGCGGCGCTCAAGACGACTAACAACGGCAAACCGTTTCTCAGCGGCACGATCTGCGACCGCACGGGCAGTGTGGAGATCAAGATCTGGGACTACAGCGGCCCGATCGGCGCGCGCCCGGACGATACCGGCCGCGTCGTAAAGATCCGCGGCAGCGTCTCGGAATACCGCGGTGCGCTGCAGATCAGCGTCCACCGCATCCGTATGGCCGAAGCGGCGGACGATTATGACACGGCGCTGCTCGTGCCGACGGCGCCCATCGACGCGGACGCCGCACTGGCGGACGTGCAGCGGCTGGTCGCCTCGATCACGGACGCGGATTACCGCAACGTGGCCGAGACGATGCTGGCGCGGCACCTCGATGCATTCCGGCGCATTCCGGCCGGGAAGAGCGTGCACCACAGTTTCCTGTCCGGCCTTTTGATGCATACTTACAACATGCTGCGCACGGCGGATTTTCTCGCGGTCCTGTATCCGGAGGTCATTGACCGCAGCCTGCTGCTGACCGGCACGCTGCTGCACGATTTCGGCAAGGAGCGGGAGTTTGCGTTTTCCGATCTCGGCATCGTGACGGAGTACTCCACGGCCGGGCAGCTCCTTGGCCATCTGGTCATGGGGGCGCAGGAGGCCGCGGACGCCGCGCGCGAGCTTGGCATTCCCGAGGAAAAGTCCATGCTGCTGCAGCACCTGCTGCTCTCGCACCACGGCGAGCCGGAGTTCGGCGCGGCCGTGCGGCCCATGTGCGCGGAGGCGGAGCTGCTGTCATACATTGACCTCATCGACAGCCGCATGGAGATCTATGCGGAAACGCTGCCGACCGTGCCGGCCGGCAGCTTCAGTGCCCGCATTTTTGCGCTGGAAAAGAAGATCTATCACCACAACTGAGGAGGCTGCCCATGCTGACCCTGCCGTCACAAGTGCATACGGCGCTCGATCGTCTCACGGCGGCGGGCTGGGAGGCCTATGTCGTCGGCGGGGCTGTGCGCGATGCACTGCGTGGCTGCGCGGCGGGGGATTGGGACATCACGACCAATGCCGAGCCCGCGCAGGTCGAGCGCGTCTTTGCCGGCGAGCGGCTCATCGAGACGGGGCTCAGGCACGGCACCGTGACCGTCCTGCTCGACGGCCTGCCGCTTGAGATCACGACCTACCGCGTCGACGGGGACTATACCGACCACCGGCGGCCGGACGCCGTGCGCTTTACGCGCAGCCTGCGCGAGGATCTGCTGCGCCGCGATTTCACGATGAACGCGCTGGCCTACCATCCGCGCACGGGGCTGGTCGACGTCTGCGGCGGGGCGGAGGACATTGCGCGCGGCGTTGTGCGCTGCGTGGGCGAGCCGGACCGCCGCTTTCAGGAGGATGGGCTGCGCATCCTGCGCGCGCTGCGCTTTGCGTCCGTGCTCGGCTTTCAGATCGCGCCGGAGACGGCAGCGGCCATCCATCGCAATCGCGCGCTGCTGCAGTATCTCGCGGCGGAGCGCGTGCAGAGTGAACTGACGAAGCTGCTCTGCGGGCAGAACGTGGGCGCGGTGCTGCGGGAATTTGCCGATGTGCTGGCCGTCCCGATCCCGGAGCTGCGGCCGATGTTCGGCTTTGCGCAGCACAACCCGCACCATGACCGGGACGTCTGGCTGCACACGGCCGCGGTTGTGGAGCACATCCCGCCGGAGCCGGTGCTGCGCTGGGCGGCGCTGCTGCACGATGTCGGCAAGCCGCCGTGCTTTTCCCTCGGGCCGGATGGTGTCGGCCATTTTTACGGCCACGCGGCCAAGAGCACCGAGCTGGCGGAGGGCATTCTCACGCGCCTGCGCTTTGACACGGCCGGGCGCACGCGCATCACGCAGCTCATCCGCTATCACGACCTGCCCATCGCGCCGGAGGCAAAGCCCATCCGGCGGCTGATGAACAAGCTCGGCGTTGAGACCGTGCGGCAGCTTTTTGAGCTGCACATTGCCGATACCTGCGGCCAGTCGGCCATCTGTGCCGGCCGGGTGGAGACGTACCGGCAGGCGGAGCGCGTGCTCGACGAGCTGCTCGCGGCGGATGCCTGCTTCTCGCTCAAAGACCTCGCGGTCAACGGGGATGATCTGCTCGCGCTCGGCCTGCGCGGCCGGGCGGTCGGCGCGGCGCTGCAGGCGTGTCTGGACGCGGTCATGGATGAGACGCTGCCGAACGACAGGGCCGCGCTGCTGGGGTATGCGGCGGAAAATTTGCAGCGCTTTGCAAATTCCTGAAACTCGGGACTTGAAAATTGTGGAGCGATGTTATAAGATGAAGAACATATTTGAATTACATTGTAATGGAATATGCGGAGAACAGGTTTATGGAGCAGATTCGGTCGCGGAAAAATCAATATATCCTGCACCTGCGCGCGCTGGCCAGGGATAAGGATGTGCGCCGGGACGCGGGGGAGTACGTCTGCGACGGTGAAAAGCTGCTGCGCGAGGCGCTACAGTTCGGCGCGGAGGTCACGTCCGTGCTCTGGCGCGATGCGGCGGCGTTCCCGCTGCCGGACGGCGCTGCGCAGTATACGGCCGACGCGGAGCTCGTCGCCTATGCCTCGCCGCTCATGCATTCGCCCGGCCCGGTCTTTACCGTGCGCCTCCCGGAGATGCGCCTGCCGCAGCCGCTGCGGCACGTCATCGTGCTCGAGGGCGTGCAGGATCCCGGCAACGTCGGAACGGTCATCCGCACGGCGAACGCCCTTGGCATGGATGCCGTGGTGCTCACCGGCGCGTGCGCCGATCTCTACAGCCCCAAGACCGTGCGCGCTGCGATGGGCGCGCTCTTCCGCCAGCCGGTGCTGACGTGCACGACGGACGAGCTGCTGCAGCTGCTGCATGCCCGCGGGCTGAAGCTCTACGGCGCGGCGCTGACGGATGCGGCGCAGGATCTGCGGTGCGTGCCGCTCTCGCCGGCCGCCGTGGCGATCGGCAGCGAGGGGCGCGGCCTGAGCGCGCAGCTGCTCGCACAGTGCGACGGGCAGATCATCATCCCCATGCAGCCGGGGGCGGAGTCGCTCAATGCGGCGGTGGCCGCGGCGGTCGTCATGTGGGAGATCGCCCGCACCGGGATGTGAGGAGGCGCGCAAATGTCGCAGCTGCAATACTGGGTTTGGCTGTCCATGCGCTTTGGCGTGCGCCCGAAGATGAAGCTCGCGCTCGTGGAGCATTTCGGCACGCCGCGGGATGTATATTTTGCCACGGAGGCGGATTACCGTGTCCGTGTGCCGCTGCGCCCGGAGGAGCTGCGTCTGCTGCTGGATAAAGACCTGAAGGATGCCAACCGCGCGCTCGCCATCTGTGACCGGGAGCATATCCGCATCCTGACGATCCAGGACGCCGCCTATCCGCAGCGCCTGCTGCAGATCTACGACCCGCCGCTCGTGCTCTACGTGCGCGGCACGCTGCCGCAGCTCGACGACCGCGCGGCCGTCGCCGTGGTCGGCACGCGCAGCGCAACGCCGTATGGCGTGCGCACCGCGCGCAAGTTCGGCTTCGAGATCGTGCGGCACGGTGGTATCGTGCTCTCCGGCCTCACCGCCGGGATCGACCGCTCGGCCGCCGAGGGCGCGCTGCACGCCGGCGGCATTTGCGTGGGCGTGTCCGGTACGGCGATCAACCTGGATTTTGCGGGTGCATACACGCAGGAGGTCGCGCGCTGCGGCGCCGTTGTGAGCGAGTTTGCGCCGAATATGTCCGTGCCGCGCTTTGGCTTCCGGCTGCGCAACCGCATCACGTCCGGTCTCGCGGTGGCGACGGTCGTGGTCGAAGCACCGGAGAAAAGCGGCGCGCTCCTGTTTGCCGACGATGCCGTCACGCAGGGCAGGGAGGTCTTTGCCGTGCCCGGCAATGCGGACTCCCGCGCCTCGGCCGGCAGCAATGCGCTGCTCAAGGACGGCGCCCGTCCGGCCACGTGCGCGTGGGATGTGCTGAGCGATTTTCGCCGCATGTTTCCCGGCACGCTGCGGGAAAACATCGCGCCCGCGCCCGAGACCCAGGCGCCTGAACCGCCGCCGGAGACGGGCAGCGGCTTTGCACAGGTGCGCCGCCCGGTTGCGGAGAAAAGGATTGACAAGCCGCAGCCGGAGGCATATATTGACCTGGAAGCGCAGCTGAAGTCGCTCACGACCGAGCAGCTGCAGATCGTCGCGGCGATCGATGCGCCCGGCACACAGGTGGACCTCATCATCGAAAAGACGCAGCTGCCGGCGAGTAAGGTGCTCGCGGAGCTGACCGTGCTGCAGATCCGCGGCGTCGTCCGGCAGGAGCCGGGCAAACGCTTTTCATTAAATATACGCGCAGGCACTGCGCAGAATCATAAGGAGTTGGAGTAGACCCGATGGCAAAAGCAAAAACCGATCTGGTGATCGTCGAGTCTCCGGCGAAGGCCAGAACAATCGAAAAATATCTGGGCAATCATTATCAGGTCGTGGCCTCGATGGGCCACCTGCGTGACCTGCCCAAGAGCACCATGGGTGTGGACATTGACGGTGATTTTACGCCGCAGTACCTGCCCGTGAAAGACCGCGCGGACGTGATCGCCGACCTGAAAAAGCGCGCGAAATCGGCCGACACCGTCTATCTTGCGACCGACCCGGACCGCGAAGGAGAGGCCATTTCATGGCACCTGAAGGAGTTGCTGGATCTGCCGGATGACAAGGCCAAGCGCGTGACGTTCAACGAGATCACAAAAAAGGTCGTCACCGAGAGCATCCAGCACCCGCGCGAGATCGATCAGGATCTGGTCGACGCGCAGCAGGCGCGCCGCATTCTCGACCGCATCGTGGGCTATAAGCTCAGTCCGCTGCTCTGGCGCAAGGTCAAGCCCGGCCTGTCCGCCGGCCGCGTGCAGTCGGTGGCCACGCGCATCGTGGTCGATCGCGAAAACGAGATCCGCGCCTTCCAGCCGCAGGAGTACTGGCTGCTCGACGCGCTGCTCGACTGCGGCGCGGGCACGTTTACGGCGCGCTTTTACGGCACGGCCGATAAGAAAATGGATGTCCCGGACGAGGCCACGGCCGACAAGATCATTGCCGCCGTGTCGGCCGAACCGTTCAAAATTGCGAGCGTCAAGCGCGGCGAAAAGCAGCGCAGCCCGTCGCCCCCGTTCATCACCTCGACCCTGCAGCAGGAGGCTTCCCGTCGCCTGGGCATGACGCCGCGGCGCACCATGTCGGTCGCGCAGCAGCTCTATGAGGGCGTGGACATTACCGACCGCGGCACGATCGGTCTCATCACCTATATGCGTACCGATTCGCAGCGCCTGTCCGATGAGGCGCTCGCCGCCGCGCAGTCCTTCATCGTCGAGCATTACGGCCCGGAGTACCACCCCGGCAAGCCGCGCACGTATAAGACCAAGGCCGGCGCACAGGACGCGCACGAGGCCATCCGCCCGACGGACGTCACGCTCACGCCGGATCGCGTGCGCCACGACCTTACGCCGGAGCAGTACCGGCTCTACCGGCTCATCTGGGGCCGCTTCACGGCCTGCCAGATGTCCAACGCCGTGTACGACAACGTCGTCGTGGATGCCGGCAGCGCGGGCTATCTCTTCCGCGCCAACTACTCCGAGCAGAAGTTCGCGGGCTACACCGCCGTGTATGAAGAGGCGAAGGACGAGGAGACGAGCGAAGTGCGCCGTCCGCTGCCGTCGCTCAAGCAGGGCGATGCCGTGGAGCTTAAAAACGTCACGAAGGAGCAGCAGTTCACGCAGCCGCCCGCCCGCTACACGGAGGCGACGCTCATCCGCGCCATGGAGGAAAAGGGCATCGGCCGTCCGTCCACGTACGCGCCGACGATCTCGACCATTCTCAGCCGCAACTATGTTGTCAAGGAGGGGCGCTACCTGCGCCCGACGAATCTCGGCATCGTCGTGACCGAGATGATGGAGGAGTACTTCCGCAACATCGTCGATCTGAAGTTCACCGCCAACATGGAGACGGACCTCGACAAGATCGAGGCCGGCAAGATGGCGTGGAAGGACGTGCTGCGCGAGTATTATAAAGACTTTGACGCGAACCTCAACAACGCCGAGATCCAGCTCGAGGGCAAGCATCTCAAGGTGCCGGATGAGGAGTCGGACGAGGTCTGCCCGAACTGCGGGCGCAAGCTCGTGTATAAAAACGGCCGCTTCGGCCGCTTCCTTGCCTGCCCTGGCTACCCGGAGTGCAGCTTTACGATGCCCATCGTCGTCGAGATGCCCGGCAAGTGCCCGGCCTGCGGCGGCCGTCTGCTCAAGCGCACGTCCCGCAAGGGCTTTGCCTACTACGCCTGTGAGCGCGGGCATGATTGCCCGGGACATGGCGAGGGTGAGGGCGGCGAGAGCATCCAGGGCTTCATGACCTGGGACGTGCCGACGAAGGACTATTGCCCCGAGTGCGGCAAGACCATGTTCAAACGCGCCGGCAAGGGTGCGAACAAGCCGTTTTGCATCAACCCCGAGTGCCCGAATTATCTGCCGCCCGACAAGCGCGGCTACAAGCGTAAGCCGAAACCGGCGGACGACGCGGCTGAGCCCAAGGCTGAGTCGGAGTCCAAGGAGACGAAGCCGGAGACCAAGAAGCCGGCGGCAAAAAAGTCCGCTGCAAAGAAAACCGCTGCCAAAAAGCCCGCTGCAAAGAAAACGGCCGCCAAAAAACCGGCAGCCAAAAAGACGACGAAACCCAAGAAGGAAGCATAATTGGAAAGGCGGCCTGACCGGCCGCCTTTTTCGAGGAGGAACGCTATGACCCCAGTGACCGTGATCGGTGCGGGCCTGGCGGGATGCGAGTGCGCGTGGCAGCTGGCCGGGCGCGGCATCCCGGTGCGCCTGATCGAGATGAAACCCAAGAAAATGACCCCCGCGCACGTATCCGAAAACTTTGCCGAGCTCGTCTGCTCCAACTCCCTGCGCAGCGATGAGCTCACGAACGCCGTCGGCCTGCTCAAGGAGGAGCTGCGCCGGCTCGACTCCGTCGTGCTTGCGAGCGCGGATCACAACCGCGTCGCCGCCGGCGGCGCGCTCGCCGTGGACCGCGAGGCGTTCGCGCGCGAGATCACGGAGCGCATCTGCGCGCATCCGAACATCACCGTCGAGCGCGCCGAGGCCGACGCCATCCCGGACGGTGAGGTCGTCATTGCGACCGGCCCGCTCACGAGCGATGCCATGGCGGCCGAGATCCAGCGCCTCTGCCCGGAGTTCGACCTGCATTTTTACGATGCCGTTGCCCCCATCGTCACGCTCGAGAGCGTGGACATGGACAGCGCCTTTTTCGCCAGCCGCTACGACAAGGGCACGGCCGACTACGTCAACTGTCCCATGGATCAGGCGGAGTACACCGCTTTCGTGCAGGAGCTGCGCAGCGCAAAGGAAGCGCCCATCCACGGCTTTGACGACGGTGCAGTCTTTGAGGGCTGCATGCCGGTCGAGGTCATGGCCCGCCGCGGGGAGGACACGCTGCGCTACGGCCCGCTCAAGCCGGTCGGCCTGCGCGACCCGCGCACCGGGCGCGACAACTATGCCGTCGTGCAGCTCCGGCGCGACAACGCCGAGGGCACGCTGTATAACATTGTCGGCTTCCAGACGCACCTGACGTTCGGCGAGCAAAAGCGCGTCTTTTCCATGATCCCGGCGCTGCGGAATGCGGATTTCGTCCGCTACGGCGTCATGCACCGCAACACCTATTTAAATTCTCCGCAGCTGCTCGACCGGTATTATCGTCTCCGGCGCGACCCGCGCATCCGCTTCGCCGGGCAGATGACCGGCGTCGAGGGTTATGTGGAGTCGTGCGCGTCCGGCGCGCTCGTCGGCATCGAGACGGCCGCGCAGCTGCTCGGCCTGCCGCCTGTCGATTTCCCGCAAGAGACGGCCATCGGCGCACTGTCGCTGTACATTTCCGGCGGCAGCGTCGGCGATTTTCAACCCATGAACATCAATTTTGGCATCATCACACCGCTGGATCACCGCGTGCGCGGCAAGCGCAATAAGAACGCGGAGATCTCGGCGCGCAGCCTGCAGATCCTGGACGGGCTGAAACAAAAGGAGGTTTTTCATCTATGAGAATTCTTGTGGACGCAATGGGCGGTGACCTCGCCCCGGACGAGATCGTCAAGGGCGCGGTGCACGCGCAGCAGGAGCTGGGCGCGGAGATCGTGCTCGTCGGCCAGCGCGCCGCCATTGAGGCCTGCCTGCGCAATGAGCAGGCCAAGCTCGAGATCATCGACGCGAGCGAAGTCATCACCATGGACGACGACCCCAGCACAGCCACCCGCCGCAAGAAAGACGCTTCCATGACGGTCGCGCTCAATATGCTGCGCGACGGCAAGGGCGACGCGGTCGTCTCTGCCGGCAGCACCGGCGCGCTGCTCACCGGCGCTACGCTCATCGTCAAGCGCATCCACGGTATCCGCCGCGCGGCGCTGGCCCCTGTGCTGCCGAACGGCGACGCGGGCGTCATGCTCATCGACTGCGGCGCCAACGCCGACTGCACGCCGGAGTACCTGCTGCAGTTTGCCTATATGGGCAGCTATTATGCCCGCACCATGCTCGGCATCGCCGCGCCGCGCGTCGGCCTGCTCAGCAACGGCACCGAGGATCACAAGGGCTCTGAGCTCCAGCACGAGACGTTCCCGCTGCTCAAGGCGGCGGACGCCGCCGGCCGCATCCGCTTTATCGGCAACGTTGAGGCGTCGCAGGTGTTCAGCGGCGATGTGGACGTCGTCGTCACGGACGGCTTTACCGGCAACGTGCTGCTCAAGGGCATCGAGGGCAGCATCAAGTACATGACGCGCCAGCTCAAGGGCATTTTCATGAAAAACTTCAAGACCAAGATGGCTGCTCTTGCCATCAAGAACGAGTTCCACGCGCTCAAGGCATCGCTCGACCCGAACGAGGTCGGCGGCACGGCCATGCTCGGCATCAGCAAGCCGGTTATCAAGGCCCACGGCTCATCTGATGCGCGCGCGATCTACAATGCCATCCGTCAGGCGATCGCCTTTGTCGATTCCGGCATCATTGACGACATCACGGCCAACATCGCCTATATGCGTGTGGACAGGCACGCGGCGAAGGAGAGCAACTGATGGAGGCGCTGGAGGCCCGACTGGGCTACACGTTCCGCGACCGGGCACTGCTGGAGAATGCGCTCATGCACAGCTCCTATGCCAATGAAAACCGCGCGCGGGGCTATACCAGCAACGAGCGGCTCGAGTTTCTGGGCGATTCCGTGCTCGGTATGGTCACGGCGACGCGGCTCTATCAGCTCTATCCCGACATGCCGGAGGGGAAGATGAGCCGCCTGCGTGCCGAACTCGTCTGCGAGCAGGCGCTGCACGGCGTGGCGCTTACGCTGCATCTGGGCGACTATATCCGCCTCGGCCACGGGGAGGAGCGCAGCGGCGGCAGAGAGCGGCCGTCCATTCTCGCCGACGCGGTGGAGGCGGTCATCGCCGCCATGTATCTTGACGGCGGGCTGGAGCCCGCGCAGCGCTTTATCCTCGCGCACATCCTCAACGGTCTGGCCGAGGGGGAGATCCACCACGTCGAGGACTATAAGACCGAGCTGCAGGAGCGCGTGCAGCGCCGCGCCGGGCAGACGCTTTCCTATACCGTCTGCGCCGAGAGTGGCCCGGACCATAACAAGACATTCACCATGGCCGTGCTGCTCAACGGCAGCGAGATCGGCCGCGGCACCGGCCGCACGAAAAAGGAGGCGGAGCAGTCCGCCGCCCGGTGCGCGCTCGAACAGATGCCGCAATAACGGCATGCAGCCGCCTGCGAAAACGCAGGCGGCTGCATTTTTCACATCTGAAAAAATGCGCTCCGGCCGTTGCAAAATGGCATTTTTGGCGGTATACTCTACTTTGTATTACTTTGATTTGAGATATCAGCGGCGTCTCTGCACGCGCAGGCGCCGGATATGCGAGGGATTTTGTGTACTTAAAAGCATTGGAGATTCAGGGCTTCAAGTCCTTCCCGGACAAGACGCGCCTGAATTTTGACCAGGAGATCACGGCGATCGTCGGCCCGAACGGGAGCGGCAAGTCGAATATATCGGACGCCATCCTGTGGGTCATGGGCGAGCAGCGCACGAAAACGCTGCGCGGCGGCAAGATGGAGGACGTCATCTTCGGCGGCACGGAAAAGCGCAGCCCCATGGGCTTTGCGCAGGTGGCGCTCATCCTTGACAACAGCACCGGCATCTTCGACACCGAGAACACCGAGGTCATGATCACCCGCCGCTATTACCGCAGCGGCGAGAGCGAATATTATATCAACCGCGAGGCCTGCCGCCTGCGCGATATCAACGAGCTGCTCATGGACACCGGTCTCGGCCGCGACGGGTACTCGATCATCGGGCAGGGTCGCATCGCCGAGATCGTTTCCGGCAAGAGCAACGAGCGCCGCGAGATCTTTGAGGAAGCGGCCGGCATCTCGCGCTACCGCTACCGCAAGGAGGAGTCGGAGCGCAAGCTCGCCCGCACGGAGGAAAACCTCCTGCGCATCAACGACAAGGTCGATGAGCTGGAGCTGCAGGTCGAGCCCCTGCGCAAGCAGGCCGAGACGGCGAAGAAGTATCTCCGCCTGCGCGACGAGCTCAAGAGCGCGGAGGTCTCCGTCTGGATGGAGACGCTCGACCGGCTGCACGCGCAGGCTGAGACCGTGAACCGCGATTATCAGACCGCGAAGGAAAACCTCGCCGGCGCGCAGCGTGAGCTCGAGCAGCTCTATGCAGCGTCGGAGAACATCGCGCAGAAGATGCGCGAGAAGGACCTTGAGTCCGAGCGCACGCGCGAGCAGATCTCCGAGGCCGAGAGCGCCGCTGCCGAGTGCGAGAGCGCCGCGGCCGTCGTGCGCACGAACCTGCAAAACAGCGCCGACAGCATCGCGCGTCTGCGCGTGGAGGTATCCGAGCAGACCGACCGTGCGGACGCTCTGCAGGCACAGATCGACGCGCAGCAGCGCCGCCTGCAGGAGATCGAGGCCGAAAAGGCGCAGCACGCACAGGAGATACAATCCGTGCTCGCCGAGATCGACCGCAACGCGGCCTCCTCCGGCGAGGCCGAGCGCGCGTATACGGAGCTGCTTGCCCGGGAGAGCGCGCAGAGCAGCGCACTGGCCGAGTGCCGCACGCGCATCACGCTCCTGGCGGATAAATCGCAGGAGCTGCTCGATCAGGAAAACGCCGTCGCCACCGCCGCCGCGGAAGCGGCCGAGCATCTGGCGGCGCTTGAGACGCAGCAGCAGGAAAAGCAGACCGCGCACCAGCAGGCGCGCACCGCGTGCGACGCCCTGCGCGCGGAGCAAAGGGAAAAGGCCCAGCGCCTTTCCGCCTGTGAGCAGGCGCTCACCCGACAGCAGGAGCGGCTGTCCGGCCTGACGGTTGACCTGCGCAGCACCGAGTCGCGCATCCGTATGCTCATGGAGATGGAAAAGGACTTCGAGGGCTACAACCGCGCGGTCAAGGCCGTCATGCACGCGGCAGAAAAGGGGACGCTGCGCGGCGTGCGCGGCCCGGTCGCAAACCTCATCAAGACCGGCGACCGCTACGCCCTCGCCATCGAGACGGCGCTCGGCGCCGCGGCGCAGAACATCGTTGTCGATACGCAAAGCTGCGGCGCGCAGGCCATTGAGCTGCTGCGCCGGCGTGAGACCGGCCGCGCGACGTTCCTGCCGCTTGATACCATCCGTCCGATGCACTTAAACAGCGTGCCGGATCAGGAGCCGGGCTATGTCGGCGTGGCCGATACGCTTGTCACCTGCGCCGCCGCTTACCGCAATATCGTCAGCAATCTCCTCGGCCGCACCGTCGTGGCCGAGACGATGAAAGATGCCATCGCCATCTCCAAGCGCTATGACCATCGCTACCGCATCGTCACGCTCGACGGGCAGCTCGTCAACGCGGGCGGCTCGCTCACCGGCGGCAGCGCCGCCAAGGGTAGCGGCATCCTTTCCCGCGCAAACGAGCTCAAGCGCCTGCGCGCGGCGCTCGACACGCTCACGCTGGAGAAAAAGCAGTGCGAGGCCGAGCTTGAGGACGCGCAGACGGCGCTCGACGCGGCCCATGCGCAGCTCGACACCGTGCAGGCGCAGCTGGAGCAGGCGATCGAGACGCTGCACAAGGCGGAGTCCGAAGCCGCGCAGGTCGCGCTGCTGAAAAACGCCGCGCAGGAGACCATTGCGGGGCAGAATGCGTCCATCGACGCCTGCCGCGCGCAGCAGAAGGCAAATCAGGACCGTATCACGGCCGCCCGCGCCGACGCGCTTTCGGCGGAGCAGGCGCTCGCCGCGCTTCGCGCAGAGCGCGACCGGAGCGAGCTGGGCCGCGGCGCGTTTGACCGCCGCCGTCAGGAACTGGCCGATCAGCTGGCCGGCCTGCGGGCGGAGTCGGCGTCTCTGGACGCCGAGCGCGAGACCATCACCATCACGACCATGACGAGGACGATGACCACGACGAGCATGAGCACCACCATGATCACGATGAGTATCATGACCACGAGGAGCATTGCTGCTGCGGCCACCACCATCACGATGACGACGATGATGAGGACGAGCACGAGCATCATCATGAGCACGGCGACCACTGCTGCTGCGGCCATCACCACCATCATCATGACCACGACGCCGATGAGGTGTTCACCAGCTGGGGCGTCGAGACGGCCCGCAAGTTTACCAAGGCCGAAGTGGAGCACGCCCTCACCGAGCTGGACACCGGCAATTACGGCATGATCCTGCGCAGCAAGGGCATTGTGGACGGCGGTGCCGACGGCTGGCTGGAGTTCGACTATGTGCCCGGCGAGTGGGAAGTGCGTGCCCGCGGCGCCGACGTGGGCGGCAAACTGGTGGTCATCGGCTCCAAGCTGAACGAGAAGGCCATTGCAGAGCTGTTCGGCTGCTGAGATGTAAAAGAAGGAGAAACCATCCATTATGGCAAAAGAAATTCCGGTCTACCTGTTTGTGGGCTTTCTGGAAAGCGGCAAGACCAAATTCATTCAGGAGACCTTTGAAGACCCCAACTTCGACTCCGGCGACAAGACCCTGCTGCTGATCTGCGAGGAGGGCGAAGAAGAGTATAATCCCAAAAAGTTCGCCTTTCCCGGTGTGACCGTCAAGGTGCTGGAGGACAAGGCCGAGCTGAACCCGCAGAATCTGCTCAAGCTGGAAAAGGAATCCGGTGCAGGCCGTGTGGTCATTGAGTACAACGGCATGTGGCTGCTGCAGGATCTGGCCGAGGCTCTGCCCGAGAGCTGGATCGTGTACCAGTGCATCGCCACCGCCGACGGCACCACCGCCTTGACCTACGCCCGCGACAACTCCATGCGCAGCCTGCTGCTGGACAAGATCGCCCGCAGTGAGCTGATCGTGTTCAACCGCGCTGAGGCCGTGAACAACGATGCCGCCCGTCAGGAGCTGCACAAGCTGGTGCGTCAGGCTTCCCGCAAGTGCGATATCGCCTACGAGTTTGCCGACGGCAGCGTGGCCTACGACGATATCCCTGATCCGCTGCCCTTTGACATCAACGCGGACATCATCGACGTTCCGGATGACGATTTCGGCATCTGGTACATGGACTGTCAGGACGAGCCCCAGAAGTATACCGGCAAAACGGTCAAATTCCTTGCACAGGTGTGTCAGACCAACCGTGCCGGCAAGAACAGCTTCGTGCCGGGCCGTTTCGCCATGACCTGCTGCGTGCAGGACATCCAGTTCGTTGGCTTCCCCTGCAGCTACGATGGCTACAAGGCGCTGGAGCAGCGCGCATGGGTGCGGGTGACCGCAAAGGTAGGCTACAAGTTCCATAACATCTACCGCGGCAAAGGCCCGGTGCTCACCGCCATTTCGGTGGAGCCTGCCGAAAAGCCGCTGAACGATGTGGTAACATTCTCTTGATCTGATCTTTCAAGGAGGTCCCGGCATGAAAACACTGTTTCGTATCCTTGGCACGGCCGCTGCGGTAGCCGTTACCGGTGCTGCCATTGTGGCACTGGACAAGATCCTGAACCAGAAAGACCCGCTCCATGTGGAGGAAGTAGAGTTCCCGGAGGACGCCGAGCAGAACGCTGAGGAAGCCGCCAAGACTGCCGAAGCCTACGCCGAAGCGGAAACCAAAGCCTCCGATGCTGCCAACGAAAAGGCTGCAGAAGAAGCTGCGTCGGAAGCTCCTGCCGAAGAAGCGGCAGCTGCTGCCCAGCCCGCCGAAGAAGCCTCTGCCCCGGCGGCACCCGCGGAGGGCGGTGAGAAGCCGGTGTTCGACCCGGAAGCTCCCAACCAGAACCCTGTGGAAGCAGGCCCCGCTGTTGCCCCCAAAGACGAGAGCGGAAAATTCGACCCCACCAAGATCGCCGAAGCCAGTGACTTTGGCGACTGGGAAGAACAGGGCTGCAAAGGATAACCTATGACTCAAAAAGGGACGATGTGATGTTTACATCGTCCCTTTTTTGTTATTGTCCTCTTGCCAGCTGCTGCAGCTTTTTCCTGTCCAGCACCTGCACGCCGCCCCGGAACAGCCGCACCCAGCCCTCCTGCGCAAAGTATTTCAGCATCCGGCTCACCACCTCGCGGGCAGACCCCATGTATTTTGCCATCTGGTCGTGGGTCATGCGTACCTCATCACCGCCGGTCTTGGCCAGCTCATCGGTAAGAAAAATGGCAAGCCTGCGGTCTGCGCTCATGAACAGCACCTGCTGCATGGTCCACATGCTGTCGGAAAAGCGCTCCGCCGTCATTTGGTAGGCGTAGCAGCGCACATGCACGTTCTGCTGCATCAGCCTGCGGAAAACGCCCGCGCTGATGCAGTAGGCCTCGGTGTCCTCTTCGGCATCAATATACAGGTCGATGTTCACCGAGTCCATCACGCAGGATGCCGACAGGATGCACACCTCCCCGCCGAACAGGCGGTAGAGCGTCACGTCCCGCCCGTCCTCCGAGAGCAGGTAGGCCCGCAGCTGGCCCGAGCGCAGCAGCAGGATGCCCACGCAGCTTTCCAGCGGGCTGTGCACCCTTGCCCCCTTTGCGTAGTGCACCGGCCGGGTATAGCGGCAGAGCATGTCCTGTTCGTCGGGTGTCAGGTCGTTCCAGAAGGGAAAACCTTTGGCCAGACAATCGCGGTGTTCCTTTGTTGTTTCCGACATTGCTTTTCATCCTTTCCGCAGGGCCTTGGCGGCTTCAGTACCCGCCTGCGCGCCCTCATACACGGCCTTTGCCACCTGCAGAAGGCCGCCGGTGCAGTCGCCCGCCGCATACAGGCCGGGCACGGTGGTCTGCATTTTTTCGTCCACCACGATGCGGTTCCCGTCCACCTCTGCGCCGATCTTCCTAGCCAGTGCGGTGCTGCCCGCCACGCCCAGTGCCACAAATACACCGCTGACCGGCAGCTGCACACCGCCGGACAACTGCACGCCGGTGACAACGGTTTCGCCCAGAACAGCCTCCACGGCCTGCGGATAGACTGTGACCTCCGGCGGGAAGTCCGCCGTCAGCGGTGCGCCGTTGGTCAGCAGGGCAACACTTTTTGCCACCGGCAGCAGAGCCTGCACCTCGTGCAGGGCGTACTCGCCGCTGCCCAGCACCGCCACGTCCTTTCCACGGTAGAAAAATGCGTCGCAGGCGGCACAATAGCTCACGCCGTGCCCCTCCAGCCCGGCAAGGCCCGGGATGCGCGGCACCGCCCGGGATGCACCCGTGGCAAGGATCACAGCGTCCGTCGGGTAATTTTTATCCATTGTTTCTACGGTGAGTTTATCCGTATAGGTCAGGCCCACGGCTTCGGCTGTGACGAATCTCACACCAAGGCGCTTTGCATTCTCGATGCTGCGGCGTTCCAGTTCCGCACCGGAGACCGGCTCGGCAAAGCCGTAATAGTTTTCAATTTTTTCGGCGCGGTCCAGCGCACCGGGGCCTTTGGTGAGCACCGTGGTATCCACACCGGCGCGGACAGCGTACAGCGCGGCGGATACGCCCGCCGGGCCGGAACCGATGATGACAATATTGGGCATAACATTCTCCTTTTATCATTTTCTTTAGTATACACCAAATTCCCCCAAACTTCTGTGACCGGGTCGCAAAAATTGCGCTTTGCGGCGGCTGGCCGCTTTTCAAGCGGAAAAGAGTATGTTATACTGTTTCAGTCATCTGAATTTTCTGCCACGGAGGCTTATTTTATGACCAAGCAACGTATCCTTTTCATCACCACCGGCGGCACCATTGCCAGCGTACGCACCCAGCAGGGGTTAAAACCCGTGCTTACCAGCGAGGAGCTGCTTGCCCATCTGCCGGAATTGAAAGAACTGTGCTGCCCGGAAACGCTGGCGCTGTGCAGCATTGACAGCACCGACCTTGGGCAGGAGCACTGGCTGATGATGGCACGCGCCATTCAGGAAAACTACGCTTTGTACGACGGCTTTATCATCTGCCACGGCACGGATACGCTGGCGTACTCTGCGGCGGCGCTCTCCTACCTGATTCAGAACGCGGACAAGCCCATCATCCTCACCGGCGCACAGCAGCCCATCTCCAACGAGATCACGGATGCCAAGAAAAACCTGCGGGACAGCGTGGTCTGCGCCATCGACCCGGGCAGCCGGGGCGTAATGGTGGTGTTTGGCGGGCACGTCATTGCGGGCACTCGTGCCAAGAAGAACAAGACCATCAGCTACGACGCCTTTGCCTCAGTCAACTTCCCGGAGCTGGCGCTGGTGCAGGGTGACCGGCTGGTGCGGTACATTTCCTCGCCGTGGCCCACCGGCCCGGTGGAGTTCAGCCGTGTGCTGGACCCGAAGGTGTTCCTGCTCAAGCTGACCCCGGGCATGTCCCCGGCGCTCATCCCGGAGATCTTCCGCCTGTACGACTGCGTTATCGTGGAAAGCTTCGGCGTGGGCGGCATTCCGCAGCAGCTGATGGATGCCTTTGCCGAAGGCCTGGGCGACTACGAGACCACCCATAAGGTGCTCATCATGACCACGCAGGTCACCTACGAGGGCAGCGACGTGGGCGTTTACGAGGTGGGCAAGCGGGTGAAGAACCGCTTCCGCTTTCTGGAAGCCCACGATATGACCATCGAGGCGGTAGTGACCAAAAGTATGTGGCTGCTGGCGCAGAACTGCGAAAGCTTTGACCAGCTGCAGCAGCGGTTCTACCGTCAGGTGAACTTTGATACCTTCTACCATTAAATCAGATATGCAAAAAGGACACGGCATGCCGTGTCCTTTTTCTTTCAGAACACCAGCTGCACCAGCAGCACATAGCACAGCGTACCGCCTGCGACACTGAGCAGGGTCTCATGCTTCCACTTGTGCAGGCCCACCGTCACCAGCAGGGCGATGGCCTCCGGAATGCCGCGGCTGCCCGCAAAGGGGGTGACGCTTTTCAGGCAGTAGACGATCAGCATACCAAAGATGGCGGCGGGCAGCACCCTGCCCAGATACCGCACCACCTCCGGCGGCTGCTGATCCTTGGAAGAGAACACCACAAAGGGCAGAAAACGGGTGAGCATGGTGGCGGCTGTGCACACCGCAATGGTCAGGCCCATCTGAACGGCGGTCATGCGCCCACCTCCCCGGTCTCTTCTGCGGGGCTCTCGGCTTTTTCAATGGGCTTACGCAGGGCCAGCAGCAGAATCAGGATGCATCCCATGGAGGGCAGCAGAAAGCTGCCGGAGCCAAAAACGGCCAGACACACCAGCGGGGCAGCAAGGCCGATCAGGGCGCTGTAGTGCTGCCGGTCCTTTTCCCACTGGTTGAGGAAGATCACCGTGAACATGGCGGTCATCACAAAGTCCACACCCTCGGTGCTGAAGGGCAGCACTGAGCCCACCACCGCGCCAAGACCGGCACTGGCCACCCAGTAGAACTGATCCAGCAGGGTGATGAAGAACATGAACCAGCCCCTGTCCACCCCTTCCGGCGGCTCGGCCGAACAGGTGATGGAAAAGGTCTCGTCGCTCATGGCAAAGATCATATAAAAGCTGCGCAGGCCGTAGCCCTTGTAGCGTTCCAGCATGGCAAGGCCGTAGAACAAATGCCGCGCCTGGATCATCAGCGCCATCAGAAACGCCGAAAGGGGTGAGAACGCGCTCAGCAGCAGGCTTGCCAGCACAAATTCCAGCGAACCGCCGTACACCACGGTGCCCATGAGCATGGGCATCCACACTGGCAGGCCCAGCGACTGCACATAAATGCCATAGCCCATCCCCAGCACAAAATAGCCCGCCAGCACCGGGATGGTCTGCGGTGCGGCGGCACGCAGTGCCCGCCATACGGTGCTCTGCCGCCTTGTCAATTGTTGTTCGGTTACGTGTTCCATTGGCCTTTCCCTCAAAATACGATGCCGGTTTCCTCTTTGGCCTCATTGCCGCCGATAAACCCATTCTCTCGATATGAATATGTCTGTATTATAACAGGTCTCACGACTTTTGCAAAGGTGTATCCCCACTGCTTTTGGCAGAACGACAGATTTTTTCTTTAAATTTTATGCAATTTTTAACGGATACAAAGTGACTCGCGGTCAGTGCTTTATTATTTTAATGCAGTAAAGGTTCTTTGCAGGATCCTGTTCCTGAAATATCCCTAAAATGCCGGTTGCGCTTTAGTCATACTCATCTGACAGATGCCGTCTTTTCCGGTATCCTGTCCGTATCGCAAGGACGGCGGGCTGAAAGCACCCGCCTTTTTTCGTTCATTCTGTATTTAGTGGGAGGACATTTTATGGCAACCATGAAGGACATCATCCAGAGCCCGCTGCTGCTGGCGCTGGGCCTGTTCGCCAGCTCTGCCAGCGGCAGCAAGGTGGTCAAGGGCGGCATCAAGGGCGTGCTGCCGGTGCTCATCATCATGACGGTGCTCTCCCTCGCCGCACGCCTTGCAGGCTACGGCTCCGTGCTGGGCGGCCTTGTGGGCATCTTCATCATCGTGATGCTGCCCATCGGCATCCTTACCTCCTATGTGCTGTGGAAGAAGGGCAAGATCCAGGTAGTAGATAAAGAGCAGAAGTAAGGGGAAACAAAAGAACTCCCGGACGGATGTCCGGGAGTTCTTTGTTGCTTATTCTGCCTTTTCGTCCTTCTTGAGCATATCCAACTCGGGCATCAGCTCGGTGCTCACAATGGTGAGCATCTCCTCCAGCTTTGCACAGTCCTCGGGGGAGAAGCGCTCTCTTGCGCGCTCCACCACAGTGTGCAGGTAGGAATAGCTGATGTTGTAGTAATCGATATACTTCTGGGTGGGGCGCAGGTGATACTCGCGCCGGTCGGTGGTGGACTGGATCTTTTCCACATAGCCCTTCTTCACCAGACTGCCGATCTTATACGCCGCGTTGGGGGTGGAGATCTGCATCATGCGGGAAAACTCTGCAATGGTGGGTTCGCCCATAGCCATGATGCCCTCCATGCAGAAGGACTCCACCGTGGTCAGCGTGGCTTCCCGGGTGGCAAAACGCTGAAAAATGTTCTGGTAGAAATGCAGCTTGAATTTGGTGTATACGTCCTGAAATGCCTGTTCCAGCATAGGTCGTGTGCCTCCGATAGTTCATTTTATTTAAAAATACCACGTTTTGGCCGCGGCGCAAAGCGAAACAGCTGAATTTTGGGCAGGAATTTATTCTGCCGCCTTTTTGTTCGTGCGCACACGGATCACGCTGAGCACCACCAGCTCTACGGCAATGGCAACAGCCAGCAGGATCAGCGAGGTGAACAGGCTGCCGTTTGCGCCAAGGAAAGCCTGTGCAATGCCCGTGATGACGTAGCACACTGCCGCGCAGGAAGCCGCCGTAATGGCGTAGGGCAGCTGGGTGGACACATGGTTCACATGGCTGCAGTGGGCACCGGCGGATGCCATGATGGTGGTGTCCGAGATGGGGGAGCAGTGGTCGCCGCAGACGGCACCGGACAGGCAGGCCGCAATGGAAATGACCAGCATCTCGCCCTCCGGGAAGGCATGGCACACGATGGGGATGAGGATGGAGAAGGTGCCCCAGCTCGTGCCGGTGGCAAAGGCAAGGAACACTGCCACAAGGAAGATGATGACCGGCAGCATGTACTGCAGCGCTGCAGCAGAGCCACTCAGCAGGTTGGCAACGTAATATTTTGCGCCCAGCAGGCCGGTCATGCCGGACAGGGTCCATGCGAGGGAGAGGATCAGCATGGGGCTGACCATGGCCTTGAAGCCCTCGGGAATGCAGGCGGCAAAGTCCTGAAAGGTCATCACATTGCGCACGCGGTAGAACACAAAGGTGAACAGCAGGGCAATGCTGCTGCCCAGCACCAGACCTGCAGAAGCGTTGCAGTCCGCAAAGGCGGTAACGAAGTCCACGCCCTCAAAGAAGCCGCCGGTGTAGATCATGCCGAAGATGCAGGCCACGATCAGCACCAGCACCGGGGCGAGCAGGTCTGCAACATGGCCGCAGGTATCGGTGCCATCGTCCACATCGTTGCCGTAGGGACGGTCGGCGGTGGTAAACAGGTCGCCGTTTTTCGCGTTGTCCTCATTGAGCTTCATGGAGCCGAAGTCCGTGCCGGTGAAGATGAGGAACAGGCTCATCACGATGGTGAGCAGGGCATAGTAGTTATAAGGAATGGTGCGCAGGAACATGGTAAAGCCGTTGATGCCGGAGCCTTCCGGCACGCTGGAAGTGACCGCAGCTGCCCAGCTGGACACCGGCGCAATGATGCACACGGGTGCTGCGGTGGCATCGATCAGGTAGGCCAGCTTTGCGCGGGACACCTTCTGCCGGTCGGTGACGGGGCGCATGACAGAGCCCACGGTCAGGCAGTTGAAGTAGTCGTCCACAAAGATCATCACGCCCAGCAGCAGGGTGGCAAACTGCGCACCGGCCCGGGAGTGGATGTGGGTGGAGGCCCAGCGGCCAAAGGCGGCAGAGCCGCCGGCCTTGTTCATCAGGGCCACAAGGATGCCCAGCATGACAAGGAACACCAAAATGCCCACGTTGCTGCTGTCCGAAAGCTTGGCCACCATGCCGCCGTCCTCATTGAAGAACAGGGTGTTGATGGCCAGCTCCAGATTGCCGTTGGCATACAGCAGTGCACCGGATGCGATGCCCACCAGCAGGGAGGTGTACACCTCCTTGGTGTTCAGCGCCAGCACAATGGCGATCACCGGCGGCAGCAGCGAAAAGATGGTGCTGTACACCGCACAGGTATAGGTGGACGGGTCCGCGATCTTGCCGGGCGTTGCCGCTGTGCACCACAGCAGCAGGGCAAACACCAGCAGAGCTGCGAACCATGAAAGGTTCTTGTTTTTCATAACGGATTCCTCTTTTTTCAAATCTTCGGCCATGCATACCGCCCGCACAGCAGGAAAAACTATCCCCACTGAATGCAAGGGAGGTGTGCATCGCGCCGGACTATAAAGCGATGTATTTTGAGCTGTTCCGGGCCAGCGTGCAGGCCGCCCAGCTCTTGCAGGACGCGCAGAAGCGTGCCGAGCAGCACCTGCTGGAAGCTGACCCGCCGCCGATCCGATTGGAGCAAACAGAGCAGACGGATGAAGAATAGTTTTCTTCGGTCAGCGTCCTCGCCCTCTCAGTCACCTTCGGTGCCAGCTCTCCCAAAGGGAGAGCCTTTGGCCAAACCGGGAACTTTACCGTACTGCCAAAGCCTCCCTCATTGAGAAAGACTTCCCCCGGCCGGGGGAAGATGTCGTGTAAGCGACAAAAAGGGGAACGGTGGCATCGCGCAGCGATGACGGAAGGAGTTTTACCCCTTCTTTGCCTCCGCCTTGGCTGCGAACTTGGCGTTGTTGATGACAAAACGCTCGTGGGTGCCGCCGCCTACAGGGCCTTTTTCGTCGTGCAGACTCACCTTGAAGGTGAGCTTGCGGCCTTCCACAGCCACCAGCTCGCTCTCGCAGGTAACGGTCATGCCCACAGGGGTGGGGGCGGTGTGCTCCAGCTCGAGCTTGGTGCCCACCGAGCCATTGCCTTCGCCCAGCGCGTCGGCCACGCTCATCCAGCAGGTCTTTTCAGCCAGCGCCACCAGTGCCGGGGTGGCAAACACATCCAGCGTGCCGCTGCCCATGGTCTTTGCTGTATTGGCTGCGGTGACGAGCACGCTCTGTTCCCCGCGGATACCGGTTTCCAATGTCATATACTTTCCTCTCCTTTTGCGCGCCGTATGGCGCATTTTATTTTTGAACACCTTTATAAGATACCACATTTTGCACCAGAACGCACCCTATTTTGCACTTTTTTGTGAATTTCTCTTTTTCTTTTTGCGCAAACGGGCTGCCAAGGAGCGGAAAGAGCGGCATTCCATGAACAAATTCGCGTTTGCGCAGCGGATCGACTGCAGCCGCATACGGCCCCGGCTTTCAGTGCTGCCCGCTATTTGGAATGTGTCTGCCATAGTGCGCGGGAAAGCAGAAGCGCTGATGATTTAAAACGGCCTCCGCTTTGCTCTGGCCATATTCAGCGGAAAAATTATTTTTATAATTTGTAGATCCGAAACAACTGCTGTCGTTTCGGATCTACTTTTTCACGGAGAAAAGCTGTGGCGGAAAGTGACATTTTCTTTTTCAATTCACTATTTTTCTTGACAAGATTATGCGGAGGGGGTTACTATTTACCTTAACAGCTTTGCAGCTCGACGCGAAAATTTCAGCTTCTGTTAAGAAGGCGAACTACGCCCAAGCAAAACAAGGAGAAATCAAAATGGAAGAATCCACAAAAAAGAACTTGCATCCAAAACTACTGCTTCTTACGGCTTCGGTCATTCTGGTCTGCATCGTTGCCCTAGTTGCTCAGATTCCCAAAAAGAAACCCGAACCTCAAATTGATGTCACGACCACCCTTGAAAAAATCGTCAAGACCAGTGATCTTTCCACTGCCGTATTCCAATATCAGGGCATTGTAGAGATTCCAAACCAGAAAAATCTGAAAAAAATCGATTACTATATCTGCTATACCGCTTCCGTCTATGCTGGCATTGATTTTTCGGAGGTAACGTTTTCCGAAAATAAAGAAACCAAAACGATCACCGCAACTCTCCCGGAAGTAAAAATTCAGGACACCGTTGTTGATCCGGATTCGCTTGATTTCATGTTCCAGAATAAAAAAGCCGACAATATCTCTGTGCTGGACGCCGCATTTACGGCGTGTGAAACCGATATCCGGCAGGAATGCACCAGCGAAAGTGCTTTGCTCAGCATCGCACAAATGAACGCAGAAAACACTGTACGCGCATTGGCCGAACCCGTCATGCAGGCCATCTGTAGTGATTACTCTCTGGTTATCCAGGAGAAGAACACAGAACCCGCAGAAATTCAGGAAGGAAGTGCTGAAAGTGAATCTTAAAAAGTACATCTGCCTTTTGTCTGTTGCTCTTACGCTCTTTCTGTTCACTGCCTGCGGAAAGACCGAACCCGTCGAGGTTCCCGCCCCGGATGAGGGTCAGCTGAAATCCATCTGCCAACTTTCAGTTCTAGAAGGTTATTTCCACAATGTTGTCAAGTTCGAACAAAAAGATGCCGAAAAATTTCTGTGGATGACCAAAGATAAAAAAGCCTGGGTCGAATATGTTGGCGTTGCAAAATACGGTCTAGATGCTTCCAAGGTAAAAATGGAACTTTCCGGTAAACACGTCACAATCTCCATTCCAAAGGCTGAACTGTTGTACTGCAAGGTAGATTCCACCTCTCTAGATGAAAATGCTTACATCGTGGATAAGGATTCTGCCACCATCACCGCCGAGGACAGCAAAGCCATCCTGACTCAGGCACAGCAAGATCTGCAGGCCGAAGCCACAGACTACAAACCGCTTCTGACACTGGCCCAGCAGCAGGCGCAGCAGCTGATGGAAGACTACGTAAAAAACATTGTCTCCGCAACCGGCTCTGATGCAGAGCAATACACAATTGAATGGATCTATCTGGACAAGTAAATGTCCTCTTGACTCATGGAACCGCAGAAATCTACGGTTCCTTTTTTGTTTTCGCCTTCCCTCCAATCCGCATCCTTATTGCGATTCAAAAACGCAAATTTTCTGCGTTTTAAGGCAAATTTCATCAATTTAGAGCAGACGCCGAAAATCTTTAAAAAAGCCTTGACAAGGAGCATTCCGCGTGATACTATGAACACATGAACAAGCGTTCATGTGAATCCGCAACGAAGGGAGACGTCAACATGGCGGAAATAAAGGAAGCAATGCCCGCGCCGCAGCCGGAAGCCTTGGATATGCCGGACGACGAGGTGCTGTACGAGTTGGCCGACCTGTTCCGGGTGTTCGGCGACTCCACCCGCATCAAGATCCTGTATGCACTGCACGACAACGAGCTGTGCGTGCAGGACATTGCAAACGCCGTGCAGCTGAGCCAGTCGGCGGTGAGCCATCAGCTGCGGGTGCTCAAGGATTCCAAGCTCGTGCGGTTCCGGCGCGAGGGCAAAACCGTTTACTACGCACTGGACGATGACCATGTGCGCAGCATCCTCTCCATGGGGATGGATCATATCGAAGAATAACGAAAGGCTGGTATTACTTATGAAGAAGAGCTACAAGATCGAAGTGGACTGCGCAAACTGCGCTCAGAAGATGGAAGACGCTGCCAACACCGTTGCAGGCGTGGCAAGTGCTACCGTCAGCTTTATGACCCAGAAGATGAAGGTGGAGTTCTCTGAAGGTGCAGACCCCCACGACACCATGGTGAATGTTCTGGCCGCCTGCAAGAAGGTGGAGGACGACTGCGAGATCTTTGACATCTGATGCGCGGCAGGTTGCTGCACACGATCAACATCCTCGCCCTCTCCGTCACCTGCGGTGACACCTCTCCCTTTGGGAGCGCTGGCAAATCCAAAGGATTTGACTGAGAGGGCGAGCCCGCTAAAGAAAAAAGCATCTGCAGCAAGAATTCGTAGATTTTCTGAGAGCTCAAACGAATGTGCAGATGCTTTTTACTTTGTGTGCGATTGTGTTGTGCAATAACTTTTTCTGTTGAAAAATCAGACAGTTTTCAACAGTTTCCACTCAGTTTTCAACACCGTTTGCGGAAAAAACGTAAAATAAACGTGGAAAAGCGCTTTTACGCCTGAAAAACTGTGTGGAAAACACGGGTAAAACCGTGGAATATCCATTTTTATGGGGAAAAGTTGTTGAAATCCCCGCCCGCCGCAGCGTGATGCGGCCCATGGATCCCGAAAAAAGGAGAGTTTTGTATGAACAAAAAGCAGAAAAAGAACCTGCAGCGCATCATCATTGCGCTGATTTTGGTGCTCATCCTCAAGCTTTTGCCCCAGTTCCCCACGCCGGTGGAGCTGGTACTGTACTGCGTCCCGTATCTGGTGGTCGGCTGGGACGTGCTGCGCAAGGCACTGCTTGGCATCAAGAACCGTCAGCCCTTTGACGAGTGCTTCCTGATGGCCGTTGCCACTGTGGGTGCATTTGCACTGGGCGACTACGTGGAGGGCTGTGCCGTTATCATCTTCTACCAGATCGGCGAGCTGTTCCAGAGCGTGGCCGTGGGCAAGAGCCGGCAGAGTATTTCCAGCTTAATGGACATCCGCCCGGACTACGCCAACATTGAGGGCGAGGACGGCAGGCTGGAGCAGGTGGACCCGGACGATGTGGAGATCGGCACCGTGATCGTGGTCCAGCCCGGTGAGCGCGTGCCCATCGACGGCGTGATCATGGAGGGCGCTTCTGCCCTGAACACCGCCGCCCTGACCGGCGAGAGCCTGCCCCGCGATGTGCAGACCGGCGATGAGGTCATCAGCGGCTGCGTGAACATGACCGGCCTGCTGAAGGTAAAGACCACCAAGGAATTCGGCGAATCCACCGTTTCCAAAATTCTCGATCTGGTGGAAAATTCCAGCATGAAGAAGGCCCGCGCCGAGAACTTCATCACCCGTTTTGCCCGCGTGTACACCCCCGCCGTGTGCTATGGCGCATTGGCTCTGGCCTTTATCCCGCCCATCGCGCTGCTGCTCATGGGCCAGCCCACCCGCTTTGGTGACTGGGTCTACCGTGCCCTGACCTTCCTTGTTATCAGCTGCCCCTGCGCACTGGTCATCAGCATTCCCCTGAGCTTCTTCGGCGGCATCGGCGGTGCATCTGCCTGCGGCATTCTGGTCAAGGGTTCCACCTATCTGGAAGAGCTGGCCCGCACCGGCATCGTTGTGTTCGACAAGACCGGCACCCTGACCCAGGGCACCTTTAAAGTGACCGGCATCCACCCCGCAGAGGGCACCAGCGAGGAGCAGCTGGTGGAAGCTGCCGCGCTGGCCGAGAGCTGGTCCAAGCACCCCATCTCCCTCAGCATCAAGGCCGCTTACGGCAGGGAGATCGATCCGAACCGTGTCACCGATGTGCAGGAGCTTGGCGGCCACGGCGTGACCGCCAAGGTGGACGGCAGGGCCGTTGCTGCCGGCAACGCCCGCCTGATGGAAAAGCTGGGCCTGAAGGCTCCCGCCGTCAGCGAGACCGGCACCATCGTGCACGTGGCCATCGAGGGCATGTACGCCGGTTATCTTCTGATCGCCGATGTGGTAAAGCCCCACAGCGCACAGGCCATCCGGGGCCTGAAGGATGCCGGTGTGCGCAAGACCGTGATGCTGACCGGCGATGCCGAGCCGGTTGCAAAGGCCGTTTCCGCAG
>ERZ773218.1181-NODE-1181-length-26556-cov-5.909098_pt1 | contig 26556 bp, 24 predicted proteins | sample MGYA00580527_ERZ773218 | MGnify/ENA primary metagenome ERZ773218 (study PRJEB29015, sample SAMEA2737763) | human gut metagenome | biome: human gut; feature: human-associated habitat; material: faeces | place: China | collected 2012 ...
AACTCGCGGCCTCCTGCTCCCAAAGCAGGCGCGCTACCAACTGCGCAACACCCCGGCATCCGGCGGCACTGCTGCACCGCCGGAATATAGTATATCGTTTTTGGAGCGGTTCGTCAATAGCGGCGTGGCCCTGCCGTGCCTTTAATTAAAGGAGCGGAAGCCCTTGCCGATGATCTCGCTGGAATTGACGATGGTGATAAAGCTCCGGGGGTCGTTCTCCCGCAGGAAGTTGCGCAGCTGCAGGGCCTGACGGCGGGTCAGCACCGTCACCAGCACGCTCAGCTCGTGGTGGGTGTAAGCGCCGTAAGCCTTTTCCACGGTAGCGGAACGGTTCATTTCCTTGATGATGAAGTCCAGAATGGGCTGCGGGTTGGACGTCACGATGGTGCACACCTTGCGCAGGCGGATGTTCTCGATGGCACCGTCCACCACAAAGCTCTTGCCGATCAGGCCAAGGATGCAGTAAAGGCCGGTGCCCATGCCGAACCGCCATGCCGCCGCCAGCACAATGAGGATATCGCTGACCATCAGGGCTTTGCCGATCTCCATAGAGGTATATTTTGCCAGAATCAGGGCCACAATATCCGTACCGCCGGTGGATGCACCGATGTCGAACACGATCGCCGCACCCAGAGCCGGCAGGAACACGGCGAACACCAGATCCAGCATGGCATCACCGCTCATGGAAACGTTGACGGGATAGAGCCACTCGCACACCGACACAAAAAAGGACAGCGCAAAGGAAGAATAGATCGTCCAGCCCATGGTCTTGATGCCCAGAAAGACAAAGCCCAGCACCACCAGAATCAGGTTGATGATCCACATAAAGCCGCCCACGTTGATCTTAGGGAACAGGTCTGCCAGCAGAATGGACAGGCCCGAGGTGCCGCCAAATGCAAAATGATTGGGATTTTTAAAGTAAACGATGCCGACCGCCGTCAGGATCAGGCCGAGATTCAGCTCGCCGAAGAAATTTAAATTCTTCAGCATATTTTTCCTGCTGAACGCTTCTTTTAAACTGTTCATGGGGTTCCTCCTATTTTAAACACGGCAAAATGCGCTGTATGCCATGCAAAAATATACTCTCCTTGCACGGCGGTGTCAAGGGATAGGGAAAAAGTTGTGGAAATCGGGCAATTCACAGCAAAATTCCACGCAAAAATGCGCATTTGCCCCAGAAGTTCCGGCTTTCATCTTGAAGGTGCAGTAAAAATAGTGTATTATATAGTATTATGGAATATATAGGCACTTTGTGCCTTTGACAGGGGGAAAACACATGGCAGATAAAAACTTTCTGACCGACATCATCGACGCGGATCTGGCCGAGGGCAAGATCAGCGAGATCCATACCCGCTTCCCGCCCGAGCCCAACGGCTACCTGCACATTGGCAGTGCCAAGGCCATCTACATCAACTGGTCCATTGCAAACCAGTACGGCGGTAAGTTCAACCTGCGTCTGGACGACACCAACCCTGCCCGCGAGGGTGAGGAGTACGTGAACAGCATCATCGAGGATCTGCACTGGCTGGGTGCCGACCCCAACGGCGGCATCTTCTACGGCAGCGACTACTTTGATAAATGCTACGAGTATGCCGAAAAGCTCATCATGGAGGGCAAGGCCTACGTGGACGACCTGACCCGCGACGAAATGCGCGAGTACCGCGGTGCCGATGCCGGCAAGCCTTCCCGTCCCTCTCCGTGGCGCGACCGCACCCCGGAAGAGAATCTTGACCTGTTCCGCCGGATGCGTGCCGGTGAGTTCCAGGAGGGCGAAAAGACCCTGCGTGCCAAGATCGATCTGGCCAGCCCCAACATGAACATGCGTGACCCGGCTATCTACCGCATCAAGTACGCCGAGCATCACCGTCAGGGCAGCAAGTGGTGCATCTACCCGATGTACGACTTCGCACACCCCATTCAGGATGCCATTGAGGGCATCACCCACAGCATGTGCAGTCTGGAGTTCGAGAACCACCGTCCGCTGTACAACTGGGTCATCGAGAACATTTTCGGCACTGCCTTCCCCAAGCAGCGCGAGTTTGCACGCCTGAACATGACCAACACCGTCATGAGCAAGCGCTACCTGCGTGAGCTGGTGGAAATGGGCATCGTGGACGGCTGGGACGATCCCCGCATGCCCACCCTGTGCGGCCTGCGCCGCCGCGGCTACACCCCCACCTCCATTTTCACCTTTGTGCGGGAGGCCGGCATCTCCAAGTCCGACAACCTGATCGACATGCGCCAGCTGGAGGCCTGCATCCGCAGCGAGCTGGACCTGACCGCACAGCGCCGCATCGCCGTGCTGGACCCGGTCAAGCTGATCGTGGACAACTACCCGGAGGACAAGACCGAGTACTTTGACGTGGCCAACAATCCCAACCGCGAGGCCAACGACACCACCACCCGCAAGGTGGCCTTTACCCGCGAGCTGTGGATCGAGAACGAGGACTTTGCCGAGGTGCCGCCTCCCAAGTTCAAGCGCCTGACCCTCGGCGGGGAAGTCCGCCTGATGGGTGCCTACATCGTCAAGTGCACCGGTGTGGACAAGAACCCGGACGGCAGCATCGCTGCCATCCACTGCACCGCCGACCTGGAGACCGGCAACGGCAACCCCGCCGACGGCCGCAAGGTGAAGGGCGCCACCATCCACTGGGTGGACGCCGCCACCGCCGTGGACGCCGAGGTGCGGCTCTATGACAACCTGTTCACCGACGCCAATCCCGACGCCGCCGACAAGGACTTCATCGAGTGCCTGAATCCCGGCTCTCTGGAGGTCCTGACGGACTGCAAGATCGAGACCGGTCTGGCCGCTGAGGCTGATCGCTACGCCGAAAGCCACGAGGCCGGCAAGACGGCCCCCGGATTCCAGTTCATGCGTCTGGGCTACTTCTGTCTGGACAACCGGGATACCAAGGCGGGCCATCCGGTGTTCAACCGCAGCGTCAGCCTGAAGGATAGCTTCAAAAAGTAAGCCAAATAAAAGGTCTGTCCCGATTTCGGGGCAGACCTTTTTTGCTCAGTCAATCTTCAGGGGCTTTTTCAGGTTATAGAAGGTGAAGGTGCCGGTTCCCATCAGCGTTCCGTTCTGATCCGTGATCCGGACATCGCAGACGGAGACGGTGCCGCCGTGCTTGACCTCCCGGGCTTCGGCGGTGAGCACGTCCCCGGCCCTGGCGGCACGCATGAAGTTGTACTGGGCGCTCAGGGTCACGGCTTTTTCGCCGTAGGCCGCAATGGCGGAGCCCGTGGCGTTGTCCGCCATAGTGAAGTATACGCCGCCGTGGGCGATGTTCACCGGATTCAGATCGTCCTCCGTAATGGTTTTGACCGCCTTGGCATAGCCGGGGGACAGCTCCGTCACCGTGATGCCGATACGCTGGCAGAAGCGGTTGCGGGCGTTGCGGTATTCCAGAATTTTTTGCATATCCATTTGCAGGAACTCCTCAACATGATTTTGCCCCATTTTACACGCTTTGACAGAAAAGGTCAAACGAAAACAGAAGAAAATGCTCAAAAACCGTTCCGTTTCGCTTGCAACCGCGCGGTGGAATACAGAATTGACCGCCGGAGCAGCGCTCCGGCGGTTTTTCTCCTATAAGTGCTTGCGGATGGTGTTGATGGCCCCTTTTTCCAACCGGCTCACCTGGGCCTGGCTGATGCCGATTTCCTTAGCTACCTCGGTTTGCGTTTTGCCGCCCAGGTAGCGCAGTGCGATGATGCGACGCTCCCGCGGGGACAATGCCCGCACCGTATCACGGAACATCATATCGCTGATCCAGCTTTCCTCGCTGGTTTTATCCCGCAGCTGGTCCATGACCGAAAAGCTGTCCTCGCCGTCGGAAAAGACTGGCTCGTACAAGCTAGTGGGTGCCACGGCGGATTCCAGCGCCATGGCAACATTCTCTGGCGAGGCCCCGACCTGGGCGGCGATTTCCGATATTTTCGGTTCGCGGCCATCCCGCATCTGCAGTTCTTCCCGCGCCTGCATCGAGTGGTAGGCCAGGTCACGGATGGAGCGACTGACCCGCACGGCGTTATTGTCCCGCAGATAGCGCTTGACCTCGCCGCAGATCATCGGCACGCCGTAGGTGGAAAACCGTACCTTCTGGCTGGGGTCAAAGTTGTCGATGGCCTTGATAAGCCCGATGCACCCCACCTGAAACAGATCATCCAGGTTCTCGCCCCGGCTTGCAAATTTCTGCACCACACTAAGCACCAGACGCAGGTTCCCCTGGATCATCTGCTGCCGGGCGTCCTGGTCGCCATTATGGGCCGCTTCGATCAGGCGGCTTTTTTCCGCTTCGCTCAAAACCGGAAGCTGTGAGGTATCCATCCCGCAAAGTTCCACTTTCCGTGCCGCCATGGCCGATTCCCCTTCCTGCTGTTGCTTACAAAGCAGTATGGGCTGCAAAGTACACACGCAAACAAACTGGAAAAATCTGCACATGTCCTTTTCCCGGGGCATAGCATGGAATTAAAGGGAGGGTTTGGTATGGTGGATCTTTTATGGTTTGTGTTAACGCTGATTTTGTTGGCGGCGGAAACAGTGGTGCTGGTATTGCTGCTGGTGCTGCGGTGGAAAACGCCGCGCACCGATACCCGCGAGACGCGCACCGAATATTTGCAGCCCAATTATAATGAGGTGGCAGGTTTCCGGCTGGCGGCTTACCCGGACAATGAAATCATCATCCCCCAGCGCTGCTGGCTGATCGAAAGTGAGGTGGCCGAGTTGGACTTTGTCATTGTGCCGGGCCGCGCCATGAGCCTGCGGGTCGCCCGAAGCGGCACCATGCGGGAGCCGACCAACCTGACCGTAAACGGCTACGAACGAACCGAGGAATATGAGATCGACGGTCTGACGGTGACGCAGAAGCAGAACACCGGGCGTTATACTTCGATCAGCTGGACGCGGGATGGATTCGACTATATTCTTTATTCGCAAAAGCCGGAGATGAACATGGTCAGCGGGCTGGCAGTGCCGTTCATCACCAACACGCGGGCCGAGGAAACGTGACGGCTTTAGCTGACGGCTTCCAGTTCTCGCCGCAGGCGGCGGATGATGCGCTTTTCCAGCCGGGAAATGTAACTTTGGGAGATGCCCAGCTGGTCGGCTACCTCTTTTTGGGTGTGCTCAGTCTCACGGTTCAAGCCAAAGCGCAGCTCCATAATGCGCCGTTCCCGGGGTGTCAGCCGGGCCACCGCCCGGTGCAGGGCGGCATGCTCGGCGCTGCGCTCCAGTTCCTCGCCCACTTGGGGCTGGTCGCTGGTAAGCACATCCATCAGCAAAAGTTCGTTGCCGTCGTTGTCGGTGTTCAGCGGCTCGTCGATGCTGGCATCCTGGCGGCGGTTGGAACTTTTGCGCAGGTACATTAAAATTTCATTCTCGATGCATCGGCTGGCGTAGGTCGCCAGCTTGATGTTTTTGGTGGGTTCAAAGGTATTCACAGCCTTGATAAGCCCGATGGTGCCGATGGAGATCATGTCCTCGATGCCCGCAGACGGTGTCTCAAACTTTTTGGCAATGTACACGACCAGCCGCAAGTTGTGGGTGATGAGCAGGTCACGGGCCTCGGTGCTGCCGCGGCTTAAAGCCTCCAACGCCTGCCGCTCCTGCTGAGGGTCCAGCGGCGCCGGCAAAGTGTCGGCCCCGTTGATGTAATGCAGCTCCCGCACAGGGACTAAGTGTAAAAGCAATGCGTAAAGTGTCTGGCTGAGTTTCATGGTTCGTACCGCCCTTCGTAGTAGATTTTATAAAAAATCGCTGCCATACAAAGCCTCATATTGGGGATCACCGAAAGATTCCGGCGCAAATGCAATGGCAGTACGCCCCAGCTGCAGCACGCCGGTCTTGGTGATAAGCCCGATATTGCGCACCGCAAAGCCGGGCAGCAGGCTGCGCTGGGCGGCGGTGCTGCAAGGAATCAGCCGCAGCTGCGCCCCGGCGGGCGGGTCGGTCTTATCACCCCCGGCGAACCAGCTGGCCAAAAACTGCCGAACCTCTGGCGGCAGACGGGAGCCTGCATCGGTGAGGCTGACCACCAGCACCGGCATACAGGTGATGGGGTCGGTCAGGTGGCAGCCGGTATCCAGCATAGCCCGCAGGTGAATGCAGGTACCGCAAAGTTCAAACTCCAGTCCGACGGTCTCCTGTTTAGAGGGTCGGCGGCGGAAAAAACGCAGCCCCACTTCAACAGCCCCGCAGCACAGCCCGGAAAGCCCCAATAGCAGCAGCGGCGATACCCGCAGATAGACCGCGAGGTTACCCGTCTGCAGCAGTGTGGTGCCCGTTTGGAAAATAATCAAAACCACCAACCCCGCCAGCAAAATATTCAGCGCAGCATACCAGCAGGCCGCCGCCAGCAGTCGCAGCTTATCCCGCCAGCCGAAGGTCAAGGCGGCAATGGCAAGGGCTGTAGCCAGCTTATACATAATTTGCACAGGGTACGAAAGTTCCGGTGCAAACAGAATCAAGGCCGAAACCGCCGCGCAGACGCTGCCCGTCAGCATCCGGGCAAAGGAAGCCCGCTGGCCGGTCAGTACCCCGGCAGCTTGCAGCAGTAAGTAGGCCACCAGAAAATTGACAAGGAGCAGCACATCCAGATAGATGACGGTCTTTATGGTGCATCCCTCCTCCTGCGGCGTTTTCCAGTATATGCGCCGTGGGTGGTGAAAATGCGCAGACCATGAAACACACAAAAAAGCGACCTGCTGTACCGAAATACAGCAGGCCGCTGAAAAGCAGCTTATGCAGTTTTACTTGGAAGCACAGGCGGAGCAGGATGCACAGCTGGCACAATCGGGATGTTCCTCAGCCCAGATGCGGTCAGCAGACGGGGTCCACTGATCGGCGTAGGGCTTGCAGCGGCGGAAGACATCGCTGGTGGATTCCGGCTGCTGCATATCGGTGCTATGGGCGCCGCTGCGTTTGACCATCTCGCCCAGCAGCTCGGGGTTTTCCAGCATCGGGCAGGGACGCAGATGGTTGTGGTTGAAAGGCTGGCCCTTGTGATATTCCTTGAACAGGGGCTGCTGCAGGCACTCCAGCAGGCTCTTGTCGTGGATGTTGGCATTGGAGTAGTGGATAAAGACGCAGGGCTCCACATCGCCGGCCGGGTTGATGTGGGCGTACTGGCGGCCGCCGGCAATGCAGCCGTCGATGTACTCGCCATCGTTCTGGAAGTCGATGCAGAAGATGGGCTTGCCGCCGGTGTAGCCGCGGATCTCGCGTACACGGTGGATCATATATTCACGCTGCTCGGCGTTCAGCATCAGGTTGACGTTGGCACCGTCACCGATGGGCATGTAGTGGAAGTACCAGTTGAAGCGCACACCGTGGCTGATCAGCATATCCATGAATTCATCACTGGTAACAGCCTTGTAGTTGGCGCTGGTGTAGCAGATGGAAGTACCGAACAGCAGGCCATTCTCCTTCATCAGATCCATGGCATGCATGACGCGGTCGTAAACACCGGCACCACGGCGATCATCGGTAGCATCACCGATGCCTTCAATGGAGATGAAGAAGGCCATGTTGCCCAGTTGCTTGACGCGGTCGCAGAAGGCCTGGTCAATTAGGGTGCCATTGGTGAACAGGTGGAAGACCGAGCTCTGGTGCTTCTCAGCCAGCTTGAACAGATTCTCCTTGCGGCAGGTGGGCTCGCCGCCGGTGCACATGTACCAGTGGATGCCCAGTTCCTCGCCCTCAGTGACGATACGGTCCATGTCCTCAAAGCTCAGGTTCAGGCGGTTGCCGTACTCGGCAGCCCAGCAGCCTTTGCAGTGCAGGTTGCAGGCGGAGGTGGGGTCAAACAGCAGGATCCACGGCATGTTGCAATCGTACTTTTCGCGCAGTTCCATGACGTAGTTATAACCAGCGAACATACCCTCGTACACCAGGTTCAGGGCGTTCATTTTCAGGATGTGGGGGTCGATCTCATTAATGGCGCGGTAGGCATACTGCATCCACTTGCTGTTGGGGTCGGATACGAAAGCACGGACGGCGTCCCAGTTGGCGTCGGGATAACGTTTTGCCAGCAAGGGTTGTGCCAGGTTGACCAGCTTAACAGCCTGCTCGGCCATATTTTCAGGGCCCTTGCCACGGACGGCGTTGATGGTAGCGTCGATGGCAACGCTGAACGCTGCACGCTGTGCCGCATGGACCACTTTATTCATTGCCATAATCGTATGCTCCTTTTAACTCTTGATTGTGCAACCATTTTATGCCTTTTTTCGTGCTATTGTACATGGGCAAATGCCGTTTTTTGTGCAATTGAAAGCGGCGGACATGCGCAAAAAAGCGCGAAACTGAACAAATTTGAAAAAATGTCCTAACGGATTTAGCGCTAAATTTCGGGAAAATAATCCATATAAGCCCCCGGAAAATTTGCAAATTGCAGGCACATTATGCTATAATAACGTTGTACGATTCTATTTCGCTGTAAGGAGTATTTGCCATGCCGCGTTCAAATCAGACAAAGCGCCTGCTGGCCCAGAGCCTGATGGATTTGATGACGACCACCCCGCTGGAAAAGATCTCGGTCAACGATATTGTGGACCACGCCGGGGTCGGGCGCAATACCTTTTACTATCATTTTGAGGATAAGTACGATTTGGTGAACTGGTACTTCCAAAGCGGCGTGACCCAGTTTTTGGTGGAACGCTCGGCATATGCCAGCTGGAATGCCCTGCTGGAAGCCGTGGAAGATTACCTGTTAGAAAATAAAGTGTTTTACTGCAACGCACTGGCCTATACCGGGCAGAACAGCTTGCAGCAGTACATATTTGATTACCTTTCCTCCATCTTTATGCAGCGCGCCAAAGAGCTGCGCCCTGGCATTGGTGCCGATGAAAACCTGTTGGTGGGCCGTTTTTTTGCCGGTGCCCTGATGGGCATTTTGCAGCCGTGGGTGCTGGGCGGCATGAAGACCAACACGACCCGTCCATCCCAGGCAGTGCCGTTGCTCTCTGTCGATGAGCTGGAGCTGATCCTGCGCGGTGAGCTGGGCGAAACGCATGAACCAGGCAAACTGCCCCAGTGATTTGGATGACTTAGCGGCAGCCCTTACAAGCATAACAAAAAGCCGATTCCTTGTTTGTCGCATCGAGGCGATAAGGAATCGGCTTTTGTTATACGTATCTTGCGGCTGCGGGGTTACTCTCCTGTGTGCAGCTGCAGCGGGAAGGTCTGCCCCTCCTGCAGGGCACTGCCCCACACGGTGTTATCAGAAATGCGGTGGTTGAGGTAGGCAATGTCAGCGTCCCAATCCAGCAGCAGCACCGGCTTGCCGGTCTCAAGGCGGCCGGCCACGATGCCGCGGTGCAGAACCTCGCTCTTCTCCGGCGAAATACCGGGGCGGCGGGCATACATGCAAAGGCGGGCCTCCTGGGCTACGCTCTCCATCCAATCGTCCTGCAAAGCTTCCTCGGCGCAGGTGTCATCCACCAGGACCGTCAGCATATACAGCATCTGCTTGGCTTTCAAAGCGCGGGCCGCATGGCAGACATCGGGGGTCAGCTCCGGGCTTTGCAGCAGCGGCAGCACCACTACATTGAGACATTCCGCCAGCTGGGCAACGCGATCCGGTGTCAGGGCTTCCGGCGCGGCCAGCACGCCGAACGCACACTTGGGGAACGCCTTTGCCAGGCTGGCAGCCTCGGAAGGGTCGCCCTCAGTGGCATCCAGCACCCAGACAAAGCTGCCCTTTTTCTCGGCGGTTGCTACCAGCGCCGGGAGGGCCGGGTCGCCGCAGTGGGCGGCCGTGATCCAGGAGAAGGGCTTTCCATCCACATCGGCCTGCTTCTTCATCTCGCTGGCACCGTAGATCAGCCCGCCAAAGCCCATGTTGACGCCGACCGTGCAAAGCCGATCCTCGTCCACAGTGTCCAGCAGGTTATGCACCAGGCTGTAGTAGCAGCTGTCGGTGCGCTGCAGGGCTTTTTGGGCGTAGGCAAAAAAGTCCTTCTGCTGCGGCCGTTTGGCCAGCGAAGAACACATATCTACGTAGTTGCGCAGCTGTCGGAATCCGCCGCGGCGGATGTCCCCCACCGCACGGTGGGCCAGTGTCATGGTAAAGCTGCGGGTTGCATTATAATCCAAGCTCAAAGCGGTTCACTCGCTTTCGTTTTTCTGTGCAGGGCACATTTTCTATATTTAAAAGTGTACCATGCCAGCGCACTGCAGCGCCATGGGCAAAAACATGCGTTTGTCCTATAAAGTGTCTAGTATTATTTCAATTCTACCACGGTCACGCCGTTTTCACCCTCGCCATAGCGGCCGGGGCGGAAACTTTTGACTGCCTTGTGGGTGCGCAGGTGCTTTTGGATGGCAGTGCGCAGTGCACCAGTGCCGTTGCCGTGGATGATGTACAATGTCTGCTGGCCGCGCAGCATGCCGCTGTCCAGGAACTTATCCACCTCGGCCAAAGCTTCATCCACGGTGTAGCCCAGCAGGTTGATCTCCATGCTGGCCTTGCGGGATTTATCCAGCTGCACGCGGGTGCTGGAACGGCGCGGCTCGCGGGCCGGGCGCTTGTCCATTTTGTCCGGGGCGCACAGACCGGAGAGAGGCACCTTCGTTTTCATGATGCCGGCACGTACTTCCACCATGCCGTTGCGGTCAGGCCGGGCGGTAACGGTAGCCAGCTGGTTCAGCTCGGCAATCAGTACTTCCTGCCCGATCTGCACCTCTTTCAGGGGCACGAACTCACGGGCGGGCTTAGGCTTGGAATCGGTCTTTTTCAGCAGTGTTTCAGTGTCCTTGCGGGCAATCTCGCGGGCGCGGACAGCACGCTGGGCAGCGTTGGTCTTTTCGTCTTTCTGGATGCGGCGCAGCTCATCCGTCAGGGCGTAGGCCTCGTTCTGGACGTTCTGCATCAGATCATGGGCGCGGCGGCGGGCATCTTCCAGTTCCTGCTCGCCCTTCTTGATCAGCTCGTCACGCTTCTTCTCGGCGCTTTCCAGGGCATGCTCAGCCTCATAGCGGGCCTTTTCGGCGTCACCCTGAGCAACCTTCAACTGCAGCTTTAAATCATCCAGCTGGGCCAGCACGCTGTCCAGGCGCTTATCGTCGTTAGACATATGGCTGCGGGCCGCATCGATGATGTTCTGCGGGATGCCCAGCTTGGAGCTGATAAGGAATGCGTTGGACTTACCGGGCACGCCGACGCTCAGCTTATACGTAGGCATCAGCGTTTCTACGTTGAATTCACAGCTGGCGTTGACGACACCGGGCGTTTCCAGCGCGTAAACTTTCATTTCGGCGTAGTGGGTGGTAGCCATCAGCAGGCTGCCCTGGCGGCGCAGCTGCTCTAGGATACTGACAGCCAGTGCAGCACCCTCGGCGGGGTCAGTACCGGCCCCCAGTTCATCCAGCAGGGTCAGCGTGCCGTGCCCGGCCAGCTCCAAAATGCCGCTGATGCGCTTCATATGGCCGGAGAAGGTGGACAGGCTCTGTTCGATGCTCTGCTCGTCGCCGATGTCTACCAGGTATTCCCTAAAGTTGCAGACAACGCTGCTCTCGTGTGCTGGAATCAGGAAGCCGTACTGCGCCATGGCGTTGAGCAGACCTGCCGTTTTCAGTGAGACGGTTTTGCCGCCGGTGTTGGGGCCGGTGATGACCAGCGTGTCGTATTCGTCGCCCAGGGCAATATCCACCGGCACGACCTTTTTCTTATCGATAAGCGGGTGGCGAGCCTTATTCAGCTTAAAGTGGATGGTATCGCTGACAGCGGGCATGAAGGCCCCCTGCTCAATGGCCAGACGGGCCTTGGCCAGCAGTAGATCAATCTTCAGCATGGCATCATAGCTGTAGCTGAACTGCGGCTCCAGCGAACCCACCTGCGCCGAGAAAGCGGACAGGATGCGGGTGATCTCCTCCTGTTCTTGCGCACGCAGCTGCATGATGCGGGCGTTGGCCTCGACCACAGCGGTAGGCTCTACAAAGACGGTAGCGCCGGAGGAGGAAACGTCGTGGATGACGCCGCCGACCTCGCCGCGATACTCAGCACGTACAGGCACGACATAACGACCGTTACGCAGCGAAACCACAGCGTCCTGCAAAAATTTATTGGTGGTGGAGTTTTTGATGATGGCATCCAGTTTGGTGCGGATGGAATCCTCGGTCTGGCGGATCTTGCGGCGCAGGTCGGCCAGCGTGGTGCTGGCGGTGTCGGCCATTTCTTCCGGCGAGATGATGCTGTCGGAAATCTGGCGCTCCAGCACCGGCTGCGGCGCCAGAGAATAGAACAGGTCATCGGTGGGCATCATGTCATGCTCACTCAGACCGTACCACTGGCTCAGGCCTGCAAAATTGCGCAGCGTGGCGGCAATTTCCAGTAATTCCCCCATCGAGAGGATGCCGCCCTTTTGGGCATGGGCGACCACGCGCCGCACCTCGGAGACAGAGCCAAAGCGCGGGCTGCCGTTTTTGATCAGCAGGCTGTTGATGGCGTTGGTCTGCTCCAGAGCGTAGCGTTCGTCCTCAGGGGTCTCACAGGGCTGCAGATCCTGCATCATTTCCTTGGTCTCCCGGCAGGCGCAAAGCTGCACGGCACGGGCCAGGACCTTGTCCAGTTCCAGTGTTTTTTTATATGCGGTATCCATGTGGGATAGTGTTTCTCCTTATTCGAGTACAGTTTTCAAAAAATCAAGGCTTTTCATTTTGTGTTCCAGGTGGGCCAGCACATACTGCTCGCTCACGCGGGACAGGTCTTTTAAGCTGCTATCGGAAAGTGTAAACGAGAACAGCTTTTTATCCTCGGCCAGACAGATATGGCGCAGCGCATACAGCGCGCCTTCGTCCAGATTGGGCAGATGCCGCGCCTTGTCAGCACACGCTGCACACAGCAAATTGCCAGCGATAGGATCCAAATAAAACTCTCCCCCATCGTATTTGCCGCAGCCGGAACAGGCCAGCACATCGGGCATGTACCCAGCCAGCGTCATGGAGCGCAGCTCATAGATCACTTTCAGCATCCGTACCGGGCGCTTTTGCTCGCTGAGCATATACAGGCAGTTGAGCAGCAGCCGCAGCTGTGCTTCCGATTCCGGCGGCGCAGGCGAAAGCTCGGCTGCAATCTCGGCCATATAAGAGGCCAGCCCCATGCCTTCCACCGTGGCGGAAATTCCATGAAACACGTTTTTGATCTGCGCGGTATCGATGAAATAATGGCTGCGGCCGCTGGTCAGGCTGAACTCTGAGTAACAGAACAGCCCTGTGGCGCTGAACAGCTTATTCTTCAGCCGCATGCTGCCTTTGGCAGAGGCGGAGATGACGCCCAGATCAGGCGTCAGGATCGTCAGGATGCGGTCCGCCTCCCCCACCTTGATCTGGCGCAGGATCAGCCCCGTTGTTGCAATTGGCATAAGCGTCCTCCTGCGTCAGCTGCCCAGCTTTATAGTTGAGATAATCAAAAATACTGCCAGATTGCACGAACCGTGCCCAATCCGCGGCGGGGTCTTTCATAGCGGCCGCCTCCCTTCCTGCTTTTGAGTATAGCATGAGAGGAGGCGGAAAAGTTGTCTGACCGGGGTGTCAGGCGGCGGTCAGGGCTTGGCGAATCCCAACGAATTGAGCAGCTGCTCGTTATCGCGCCAATCCTCGCGCACCTTGACCCAGCACTGCAGGTTGACCTTGACACCCAGCAGTTCTTCAATATCCATGCGGGCTGCCGAGGCAATCTTTTTCAGCATCTGGCCGCCCTTGCCGATAATCATACCCTTATGGCTCTTGCGCTCGCAGTAGATGTCCACATCGATGTCAATGAGGTCCTTGTCGGGGCGCTCTTTAAAGCGCTCGACCACCACTGCGATGCCGTGGGGAATCTCCTCCCGCATGAACAGCAGCGCCTTTTCGCGCACCAGTTCAGCCACCAGCTCTTTCTCCGGCATATCGGTGAAGGCGTCATCGTCAAAATAGTGCGGGCCCTCGTTGCCATAGGGCTTCAGCAGGGCAAACAGATCGTCGCAGCCTGTGCCGTCCTTGGCAGAGATGGTGACGATGTGGTCAAAACAGCCGAATTCTTCTACCTGCTTTTTGCGGGCTTCCAGCGCGGCAAAGTTGTCCAGCAGGTCCACCTTGTTGATGACAGCAACTGCTGGGCCGCCCTTTTGCAGCGCCTTGATCATCGTCAACTCCGAGTCGGTCAGCTCCCCGGCCGGCTCAAACAGCATCATGGTCACGTCTACGTCTTTCAGGCTGGCGGCGGCGGTCTGGGTCATACGGGCGTCCAGCTTGTTGCGGGCGGCGTGGATGCCAGGGGTATCCATCAGCACATACTGCACCGGGCCTTTGGTGATAACGCCGGTGATGCGGCTGCGGGTCGTTTGCGGCTTCTGGGTCACAATAGCGACCTTCTCGCCCACAAGGTAGTTGGTCAGGCTGGATTTGCCAACGTTCGGCCGACCCACCAGCGCTACAAAGACACTGCTGGGCATTTCAGGAATCGGTTTTGCCATTCGGTTGTTCGCCTTTCTGTGTTGAATTGGAAGAACGGAAAATGAATTTGTAAAATAAAATCAGCGTGAGGAAGAACCACGCCGGGCGGGTCCAGTGCGCGGTAAAAACACCCCAAAGCACCCCCAGCCGCGGCCCAAACAGACAGGCAGCCACAATGATGGTACCGATGGCCATTACCAGCACAGCCCCGGCTGCCATATCCTTGGCGGCCCCGGCGGTCCACCAGTGGGTGGTATCGGGCTTGTCCACGGCACGCTCTACGGCGGAGTTCATAAGCTCCAGCGCCATAACAGCCGCCACGCACAATGCAATCAGCGCTGTTTCCACGGCGCTCAGCCCGGCCCAGTAAGCGGCCACAAAGGCATACAGCGCAGCGCAGAGGTGAAAACGGAAGTTCCGTTCCTCTTTGATGGCGGCGTAGATGCCGTTCCACGCGTAGACAAAGCCGCGCGCAAAGCGCGCTAAATCAGATCTCATCGCTGGTGTAGGAAACGGTGCGCGGCAGGCCCAGCTGAATCAGCACAGCTTCTTCTTTCTCGCGCATACGCACAGCCTCCAGCCCGCCGGCCTCGTGGTCGTAGCCCAGCAGATGCAGCATCGAGTGAACAGTCAGGTATGCAACCTCGCGCTGCAGGCTGTGGCCGTACAGCTCAGCCTGCTCCATGGCGCGCTCCATCGAGATGACGATGTCGCCCAGCAGCTTGCAGCCGTTGTCCTCGTCGATGTCATACTCGCCGTTTTCACCAAGGGGGAAGCTCAGCACGTCGGTGGCAGAGTCCTTGTGGCGGTACTCATTGTTCAGCTCGTGGATGCGGTTGTTATCCACAAAGGTAACGCTGATCTCCGCGGGACCGTCGAACTTTTCAAAGTCCAGCACAGCATTGCAGCTGCGGCGGATGAGGATACGCAGCCCTGAGGGGATCTTTACAACATTCTGATCGTTCGTGATCAACACCTTATTGGACATAGGGATCAACCTCCTGTTTATGTGATTGTGTATCGGTTCAGTTTCAACGCAGCGTGCCGGCTGCGGCTTTTTCATAGGCTTTGACGATCTGCTGCACCAGGCGGTGGCGCACAACGTCTTTCTCGGTCAGGCGCACCTGGGCAATGCCGTCCACGTCGCGCAGCACCTGCAAGGCGTCCACCAGGCCGCTGCGCACTTTATCCGGCAGGTCGACCTGGGTCACGTCGCCGGTCACGACCACCTTGCTGCCCACGCCCATACGTGTCAGGAACATCTTCATCTGCTCAGGTGTAGTGTTCTGCGCTTCGTCCAAAATGATAAAGGCATCGTCCAGCGTGCGGCCGCGCATGTAGGCCAGGGGTGCTACCTCAATGACCTGTTTTTCAAACAATTTCTGGAAGGTCTCCGCCCCCAGCAGGTCAAACAAACCGTCATACAGCGGGCGCAGATAGGGGTCGACCTTGTTTTGCAGGTCGCCGGGCAGAAAGCCCAGCTTTTCGCCTGCTTCTACCGCAGGGCGGGTCAGAATAATGCGGCTGACATCCTTGGATTTAAAGGCCTTTACCGCCATGGCGACCGCCAAGTAGGTTTTGCCTGTACCCGCAGGCCCCACGCCGAAGGTAATGGCGTGGCTGCGGATGGCGGCCAGGTATTCCTTCTGCCCCAGGGTCTTGGGGTGGATGGGGCGGCCCTTGGCGGTGACAGCAACGAAATCGTCGGTCAGTTCCCGCAGGCGCTTTTCCTCGCCCCCGCGGGCCAGGCTGATGCAGTAGCGCACGGTCTGTTCTTCCAGCGGGGTGTGATTTTCCATCAGGGTGACCATGCCGTCCACCGCGTGAGCGGCGGCATCAACGTCCGCTTCGGCACCGGTGAACCGCAGCACAGAGCCACGGCACACAGCGGTTACGTGAAACTCCTTCTCTAGAAGATGGATATTTTGATCGCAATTGCCAAAAATCGCGGCGGCCAGCTCGATGCTGTCCAGTTCAATAGAACGCTCTGCCAAATGGTGATCCTCCCTGCGTACTACATTTCTACATTTAGATTATATCACAGTTTTTTACAAAAGAAACTGTGAATATTGCACAAAATTTTTCAACGCCTTTTGACGTTCCTACAAGAGCAGGAAAAAAGTGGTATATTTTACGGCTTTTCGGCGATATTTGCGCAAAAAATGTAGGTCACAGTGCAGGCCGCGGCATCCTCTCCGGGGTCGATACTGCGGCGTTCTGCTTCGATGATAGCGTCCGGGAACTCCCTGTACAGATGTGCCCGGCAGGCTCGCAGGGCCAGTGCTTGGGCGGTGGACTCGCTGTAGTGGCAGGGCGTGGCGGCAGTTTCCCAGGTGTTTGTGCGCTGGATAACGCCCGGAAGCGTGACGCGGCCGATGTGCAGCGGCAGGTAGTCGATCTCGGTGGTGCCGGTGTAGTCGGCGGACGCCTCCGTCCGGTAAAGCTCCCGTCCCAGCAGCTGCCAGCTTTCTGCGGCAGCACTGCGCCCGGTCAGCGTGAGCTGTGTGGGATAGTAGGGCTGTGCGGCGCTGTAGCTTTTCTCTACCCGGGCCAACACCCGGCCGGAGGCCCCCTGCAGCACCGGGTTACCCTTGCGGTCCAATCGCTGCACATCTACGAGCAGGTCCCCCGCCTGCACCTGCTGGCCGACGGTCACGGCACAAAAACCGCTTTCGGCTTCAATGGCGGTGACCTCCCCCGCCGCTGCCGCGTACAGTGCGGTCTGGGTCGGCGGGGATTCTATGGTCTGGTGCTCGGCCTCGGTACTTTCCACAAACAGGCGGCCACCGGTGAAATTTAGGCTGATCCAGCCAAATCGGTCGCTTTGCTGCAGGGCGAGGGCCTGGACCTGAGCCAGGGCGTCCTTGGTCAGCAGTGTGCCCTCACAGATGTCCTGCCCTGCCAAAAGCTGGCGCAGGCTGGCTTGTGCGTCGGCATCCAGCGGTTCAAAATCGATCGTCCAGACAAAACGGCTGAGCAGTAGTGCCACCAAAAACGCCCAGGCTGCACCCAGTGGCAGGCCGGGACGTAAGGCTAGCTGCTCCAAAAATCCGCCCGGCCCGCGGCACCGCAGCAGCTTTACGGTCCAGCGGTCGTCCCCCAGCAGCGCTTGCAGCCGCGGCCAATCGACCCCGGCAATCTGCGCCTGAACTCCGCTGGGCAACGCACGGATATGGAACAGCCGAATGTCATGCAGGGCCGCCAGTGTCAGGGCGCGCTGGGGTTCCGCGCCGGTCAGCGTAAAGGTCAGCACATCGGCGGTGTGCAGGCGGGTCTTCATGGTTCCTCACCCCACTTGTTGGCAAAGTCGATGCGGCGGATCTTGCCGGTCAGGATCAGGCTTTTTCCGGTCAGGGATTCTATTTGCAGCGCCGCGCCATAAAATGTTACTGTAAAGCTGCCCATGTCCAGGCATATCTTTTCGGGGCCGAATTCCAGCACCCGGCGGCAGCCGCGGGTCAGCAGGCTGCTGCCGCGCAATTCAAATTCCGATAAAAGGCGGCGGGCGGCTGAGCAAACAGATCCCCCGGAGAGGGCAGCAGTTGGCGGGAACGCTTTTTGGTCAGCTTGCGCAGCTTCATCGGCGTTCCCTCCTTTGCAAAAAGTCCCAATTTCAGTAACAATATACGCGGAGGGCTGCGAGTTATGAACCATCTTTTGCGGCGGCAGTGGTTGGAAATGGCGGCGTTGGCCCTGCTTTGCCTGGGGCTGCTAAGCAGACCGCAGGCAGCGGCACAGGGCTTTGCGGACGGTGCCCGGCTGTGTGTGGGCAGCCTGCTCCCGGCGCTGTTCCCCTTTATGGTGGTGTGTGAGCTGCTGGTGGGCATGGCCTTACCGAAAGCTCTGCTGCGCCCGCAGGCCCGTCTGCTGGGCCTGCAAAGTGAGGATACAGCCGCAGCGCTGCTGGCCTCCTGGCTGGGCGGGTACGCAGTGTGTGCCCGGCTGACGGCACAGCTGCGGGTGGCCGGGCGCATATCGGCCCGGGATGCCGCGCTGCTGATGATGCTGGGCTGCTGCTCCGGCCCCGGGTTCGTGGTGGGTTATATCGGCGGGCTGCTGTTGGGCAGTACCTCACTGGGAGCACTGCTGTATGCAGGGCAGCTGGCGGCCAACCTGCTGGCAGCGGGGCTTTGCCTTCCGATGCTGCCTAAAGCGGATGCACGCGGGGTAAGAGAGGTGCCGTGCAAAAAGGAAAAGCAAGAAATATCCCTGCCAACGGCAATAGCGTCCGCCGCTTCCACCTGCCTGGATCTTTGCGGCTGTGTGATTTTTTTCCGCGTGGCGGCAGGTGTTTTATTGTCGGTTGCGCCCTTACCTGACTCCGCCGCGGCCTGCGTCAGCGCGGCGTGTGAAATCACAGCCGGGTGCGCGGCGTTCGCAGCCCTTGGCGGCAAGGCGGCGCTATACGGCATCTGTCTGGCGATGAGCCTGCTGGGATTCTCCGTATGGGGCCAGCTGCGGCTGTTGCTGCAAGGCCGGGTGCCGATGCGGATGCTTGCCATAAGCCGCCTGCTGCATGCCGTCCTCTTTCCCCTGCTGGTGCGGCTGCTGCTTTGGGCGCTGCCGCAGGAGCAGACCGTGTTCAGTACGCTGGCCCCGCGGGTCGTACCAATGTGCCGCCTGCCGCCGGATGCCGCTGTGGTGGCGGCGGTGTTTCTTTGCACACTGCTTTACAAAGGTTACAAAAACATTTATAATACAATATAAGTATAATTTTGCACGATAAGGTGAGGATATGTTTAGAAAACCCTATTATGGCAGTAAAATTGCTCCCGCCTGCGCCTATTGCCTGCACGGCGCCCCTGCCGCCGACCCCAAGATGATCCTGTGCAAGCAAAAAGGTGTAGTATCCCCTTACTATTGCTGCCGTAAGTTCAGCTACGATCCGCTGATGCGTGTACCGCACCGCCAGGTGCTGCCGGAGCTGGACCCGAAAGATTTTACCCTGGATTAAAGGAGAAGGAATGGAAAGTAAAAAGCAGCAAAAACGCGAGGCCTTTCAGGATGCCTGGCGGACAAAACGCTCGGTCACGCTGGTGTATATCCTGCTGCGGGCTTCGGTCATCCTGGTGATGTTGGCGCAGATTTTTAACCGCAATTTTGAGAACGTCTTTCTCTGTGTGCTGACGCTGTTCCTGTTTATGGTACCCAGCATGCTGGAGCGAAAGTTAGATATTGCACTGCCAAACACCCTCGAAATCATCATCCTGCTGTTTATTTATGCGGCGGAGATCATGGGTGAGATTGGCGCATACTACGTCACCTTCCCCTACTGGGACACGGTGCTGCATACGCTGAACGGGTTTCTCTGCGCGGCCATTGGCTTCTCCCTGCTGGATATTTTGAACCGGCACAACAGCGCGCGGTTCCACCTGTCGCCGCTGTATCTGGCCATTGTGGCGTTCTGCTTCTCGATGACCGTCGGCGTCATTTGGGAATTTTTTGAGTGCACGATGGACCAACTGTTCTTTTTGGATATGCAGAAGGACACAGTGGTACAGAGTATCGGCTCCATCATGCTGGACCCTACCGGCGGCAACCACCCGGTGGTGCTGCACAACATCACTGATGTAATTGTCGTGCAGGCGGACGGCACCCAGACAGCCCTGGGCCTGGGCGGGTACCTGGACATCGGCCTGCTGGATACGATGGAGGATCTGTTCGTCAACTTTATCGGCGCGCTGACCTTCTCCATCATCGGCTACTTTTATGTGCGCAGCCGCGGCAAGGGTAAGTTTGCCAAGCGGTTCATCCCGGTGGCCAAAAACAGCGCCATGCCGGATGTATCGGAAATGGCAGAGACAAAGATCCCGGCGAAAAAAGAAGATACGACAGAATAAACAACCCCCAGCCTGTTCAAGTGCAACAGGCTGGGGGCTTCTTACAAAATCTTATTTGGCTTTTTCCTGCAGCTCTTTGGCGCGGGCCAGCATGGGTTTGAGGTACTGGCCGGTGAAGGAGTTGGGGTTCTCGGCCACTTCCTCGGGCGTGCCGGTGGCAACGACCGTACCGCCGCCGCTGCCGCCCTCGGGGCCAAGGTCGATGATATAGTCGGCGCGCTTGATGACATCCAGGTTGTGCTCAATGATGATGACCGTGTTGCCGGCATCCACCAGCTTGTCCAGCACCTTGACCAGGCGATGCACGTCGGCCACATGAAGGCCGGTGGTGGGCTCATCCAGGATATACACGGTCTGCCCGGTGTCCCGGCGGGCCAGCTCGTTGGCCAGCTTAACGCGCTGGGCTTCGCCGCCGGAAAGCGTTGTAGCGGCCTGACCCAGCTGGATATACCCAAGGCCAACCTCCTGCAACGTCTGCAGCTTACGGGCAATTTTGGGGATGTTGGCAAAAAAGACGCAGGCCTCCTCCACCGTCATATCCAGCACGTCGGAAATGCTCTTGTCCTTGTACTTGACTTCTAGTGTTTCGCGATTGTAGCGCTTGCCTTTGCAGACATCGCAGGGCACAAAAATGTCCGGCAAAAAGTGCATCTCTATCTGCAAAATGCCGCCGCCCTCGCAGGCTTCGCAGCGGCCGCCCTTGACGTTAAAGCTGAAACGTCCGGGGCCATAGCCGCGCATTTTGGCGTCCTGCGTGTTGGCAAACAGCGATCGAATGTCCCCGAACACACTGGTATAAGTGGCCGGGTTGGAGCGCGGTGTGCGCCCAATGGGCGACTGGTCGATGCCGATGACCTTGTCCACCCACTCCATGCCCTCGACGGCTTCGCACTGGCCGGGGCGGCTGCGGGCGCTGTTCAGCGCGGCCGCCAGCGTCTTATACAAAATCTCATTGACCAGCGTGGATTTGCCGGAACCGGACACGCCGGTCACGCAGACCATCTTGCCCAGCGGGAAATCCACAGTAATGTCCTGCAGGTTGTTCTCGTGGGCTTTGACCACCCGCAGGAACTTGCCGTTGCCGGGACGGCGGGTCTCAGGCACTTCCACATACTTTCGGCCCGAAAGATACGCGCCGGTGATGCTGCGCTTGACCTTGCAGATGTCTGCCACGCTGCCCGCAGCCACGATCTCGCCGCCGTGCACACCGGCACCGGGGCCGACATCCACAATATAATCAGCCTGGCGCATGGTATCCTCATCGTGTTCGACCACGATCAAGGTGTTGCCCAGGTCGCGCAGGCGCTTCATGGTGGCGATCAGTTTATCATTGTCGCGCTGGTGCAGGCCGATGCTCGGCTCGTCCAGCACGTACAGCACACCGGTCAGTGCGCTGCCGATCTGGGTGGCCAGGCGGATACGCTGGCTCTCGCCGCCAGACAGGGATGCCGCGCCGCGAGACAGGGTCAGATAGCCCAAACCAACGCTCTGTAAAAAGCCCAGACGTTCGCGCACTTCTTTAAAAATCGGCGCACCAATCATCTCATCCTTTGCGCCGACCTTGGCGTTCTCGATGAACTTCAACTCCTCGGTCACGCTCTTATCACAGAAATCGGCAATGTTGATGCCGCCGACCGTGACGGCCAGGCTGGTGGGCTTTAAGCGGCGGCCATGGCAGGCAGGGCACTCCTCGCTGGACATGACCAGGGCAATCTCCTCTTTGACCCACTCGCTGTTGGTCTCACGGAAGCGGCGCTCCAGGTTGGGGACCAGGCCTTCGAACTGGTTGTAGTAGGTGCCGGAGCCAAACATGCTCTCGCGCTGCATCTCAATGCGCTCATCGCCGGTGCCGTACAGTAGGGCATGCAGGGCTTCTTTGCTGAAATCCTTGATGGGAGTATCCAGCGTAAAGCCGTAACGCTTGCCCAGGGCCTTGTAGGTCATCTCGGAGATGGAACCCTCGGCATAGTACCAGCCGCTGGCCTTGATGGCGCTTTCGCGGATGGATTTGCGCTTGTCCGGGATGACGCGGGCAGGGTCGACCTTCATAAAGGTGCCAAGGCCCGTACATTTCTCGCAGGCACCAAAGGGGTTGTTGAAACTGAACATGCGGGGCGTCAGTTCTTCCACCGAGATGCCGTGCTCCGGGCAGGCATAGCTCTGGCTGAACATCATCGGCTCGCCGCCGATCACATCGATAACGACCAGGCCGTTTGCCTGGGCCAGGGCGGTCTCAATGGAATCTGCCAGACGGCCGCGCATTGTATCGCTGATGACCAGGCGGTCGACCACGATCTCCACGGTATGCTTGATGTTCTTTTCGAGGTTGATCTCCTCGCTCAGATCGTACATGTTGCCGTCAATGCGCACACGTACAAAACCGGCGCGGCGGGCGGCGTCCAGCTCCTTGGCCTGGGTGCCTTTGCGGGCACGAACTACGGGGGCCAGCACCTGGAAGCGGGTGCGCTCCGGCAGCTTCATCACCTCGTCGACCATCTCATCAATAGACTGCTGGGTGATCTCCCGCCCGCAAATCGGGCAGTGAGGCACGCCAATGCGGGCATACATCAGGCGCAGGTAGTCGTAAATTTCGGTCACGGTGCCCACGGTGGAACGTGGGTTGTGGCTGGTGGTCTTCTGGTCGATGGAGATGGCAGGCGAAAGGCCGGTGATCTCGTCCACATCGGGCTTTTCCATCTGGCCCAGGAACTGGCGGGCGTAACTGGAAAGGCTCTCCATATAGCGGCGCTGGCCGTCGGCGTAGATGGTGTCAAAGGCAAGGCTGGACTTGCCGGAGCCGGAAAGTCCTGTCATGACGATCAGCTTATTGCGGGGCAGCGTCAGGTCGACGTTTTTCAGGTTATGCTCCCGCGCGCCTTTGATGACGATGCGGTTGTTGGGGTCGATTTGAATCTTCGATCGGCGCTTTGTCTCTTTCACTTCGGTGCTCAACTTTTGTATTTCCCTCTTCCCTTGCGCTTTTTGGCAGTCGCCTTGCGCTCACTGGTATCGGCTGCGGTAGGGTCTTCCCCGCGCTCCAGCCGGGCAATCTCGTCGCGCAGCTGGGCTGCCAGCTCAAACTGCAGCAGGCGCGCGGCTTCTTTCATCTCTTTGGTCAGGCGTTCAATCGTCTGCTGGCGTTCCACGCGGCTCATACGGTGCTGGCGCATGCGCTTGTTTTCTTCGCTCATGCTGATCTCCAGCCCGCCGCCGATGGCCTTGACGATGGTCTTGGGGGTGATGCCATGCTCTTTGTTGTAGGCGTCCTGGATGGCACGGCGGCGCTCGGTCTCCATGATGGCGCGCTCCATGCTGGGGGTCACTTCATCAGCGTACATCAGCACTACGCCGTTGGCATTGCGGGCTGCGCGGCCAATGGTCTGGATAAGGCTTGTTTCACTGCGAAGGAAGCCCTCTTTGTCGGCATCCAGGATGGCAATCAGCGAAACTTCCGGCAGGTCGAGACCCTCACGCAGCAGATTGATGCCCACAATGACATCAATGGCGCCCACGCGCAGGTCTTTGATAATTTCCATGCGCTCAAAGGTGTCGACCTCGTGGTGCATGTACTTGGTCTTGACGCCGTGATCTTCTAAATAATCTGTCAGGTCCTCGGCCATCTTGACGGTCAGGGTCGTGACGAGGGCGCGTTCGCCGCGGTCAATACGCACACGTATTTCACCCAGCAGGTCTTCAATCTGACCTTCCACCGGGCGCACCATGATGACGGGGTCCAGCAGGCCGGTGGGACGGATGACCTGCTCGGCCACGCGGCTGGAGTGTTCCCGCTCATAATCGCCGGGGGTGGCCGAAACAAAGATTTTCTGGTGGACTTTCTGCTCAAATTCCTCAAATTTCAACGGGCGGTTGTCAAAGGCAGATGGCAGGCGGAAGCCATATTCCACCAGCGTCTTCTTGCGGCTGTAGTCGCCGCCGAACATACCGCGGATCTGGGGCAGCATGACATGGCTCTCGTCCACCATCAAAAGAAAATCATCCGGGAAATAATCCAGCAGCGTGGTGGGCGTGGAGCCGGGGGCGCGGCCCGACAACACAGCCGAGTAGTTCTCGATACCCTTGCACATGCCGACTTCCTGCAGCATTTCCATATCGTAGTTGGTGCGCTGCTGGATGCGCTGGGCCTCCAGCAGTTTGCCTTCCTCGGTGAATTTCTTCACCTGCTGCTCCATCTCGACGGCAATCTTGGCAAGGCCTTCTTTCATCTTTTCCGGCCCAACGATATAATGGCTGGCCGGGAAGATAGCGACATGGCGCACCACGTTCTTGTGCTCGCCGGTCAGCGGGTCAAACTCAATGATACGGTCGATCTCATCACCGAAAAACTCTACCCGGATGGCAAATTCATCGTTGTAGGCCAGGTGGATGTCCACTGTGTCACCTTTGACACGGAACTTGTTGCGGATAAAGTTCATGTCGTTGCGCTCATATTGCAGTTTGACCAGGCGGCTGCAAAGTTCGTCCCGCTCCATCTGCATGCCGGGACGCAGGCTGATAACCATGCTGCGGTAATCGATAGGGTCGCCCAGGGAGTAGATGCAGGAAACACTGGCAACGATGATGACGTTGCGTTGCTCTGACAAGGCCGCCGTGGCCGAGTGGCGCAGACGGTCAATCTCATCGTTGATGGCGCTGTCCTTTTCAATATAGGTATCAGTGGACGGGATATAGGCTTCGGGCTGGTAGTAGTCGTAGTAGGATACGAAATATTCTACAGCATCATCTGGGAAAAAACTGCGCATCTCGGTGCAGATCTGGCTGGCCAGCGTTTTGTTGGGCTCCAGGATCAGCGTGGGGCGATTGCACCGGGCAATGATATTAGCCATGGTAAAGGTTTTGCCGGAACCGGTAACGCCCAGCAAGGTCTGGGCATCGTCCCCCTCATCGATGCCCTGCACCAGGGCGTCGATGGCCTGGGGCTGGTCACCGGTCGGCTGGAATGGTGCCTTTAGGTGAAACACATCATCCATAAAAGTTTCCTTTCTACACAACAATTGGTTGTAAGCTGATTATATCACAACTGAAAAGTAATGTAAAGTCTTTTGGTAGGTATTTTGTGCACTCGGCGGCCAAAAATATACCCTGCCGCGGCATAAGGCGGCAGGGCGAAACGGCAGCTTAAAAATCCGTACTGGCGGCGTTTAAAATGCCGGGGTGGGCGCTGATGTCCGGCAAACGGCCGCGGTCTGCCATAGAGCAGGCGTTCTCCCCTGCCACGATGATGTGGTCCAAAATAGAGATGCCCGCCGGGGCCAGCAGCTGCATAATTTTCAGCGTGGTCAGCTGGTCGGTGGCACTGGGCAGGGCCGGCCCGGTGGGATGGTTGTGGGCCAGGATGGCGGTGGAGGCGTTGGAGCGCAGCACATCCCGCAGCAGCTTGCGGGTATCGATGCTGACGTGGTTCGGCACACCCTCGGCGGCTTTCAGGTCGTAGAGCGGATGGCAGGAATCGTCCATCAAAATAATGTACAGCACTTCGTTTTGCAGGCCGAGGAACAGCGGCTTGATGTACTCAATAGCGTTGGCAGTGGTGTCCAATGTAGCCTGCTTTTTGCGCTTTTTCACGGCATAATAGCGGCCAAACTCCATAATGTCGGAGATCAGCTGGGCGCTGCGCGGGCCGACGCCCTTCACCTGCATCAGCTCTTGCGGCGTGGCTTCCATCACGCGGCAAAAACTGCCAAAATGGTCGATCAGCCGGTGTGCCAAGGGATTCGTATCCTGGCGCGGAATGGCCAGGTACAGCATATATTCCAGCACTTCGTGTTCGGCCAGGCTTTCCATGCCGTTATGCGCCACACGCTCCTGCATGCGGGCACGATGATTCTCGTGAATAGGCCGCTCTTTGCCGTCTGCCATGGTTCCACATCCTTTTTGCCACTTTACGTTTTCCTGATTTCATTATATACTGAAAGAGAGATTTTGCAAAGAGATAAGTGAGGGTTCCATGAAAAGTTTTACCGCCGGTGCCAACGAGAATGACGTCCGCCTGAGCCGCTTTGTGGAGGGCGTGACCAAAGATATGCCCCGCAGCATGATGTACAAGGCGTTTCGCAACAAGCGCATCAAGGTCAACGGAGGCCGGGCCCAGCGGGATCAGCGCCTGCAGGAGGGGGATGTGCTGCAATTATACATCAACGACGAGTTCTTCGACAAGCCCAGGGAGGATAACCTGTTCCTCACCCTGTTCCGCCCCAGCCTGGATATCGTCTACGAGGACGAGAATCTGATGCTGCTGAACAAGCGCCCCGGTCTGGTGGTTCA
>ERZ773218.1193-NODE-1193-length-26322-cov-5.343168_pt1 | contig 26322 bp, 26 predicted proteins | sample MGYA00580527_ERZ773218 | MGnify/ENA primary metagenome ERZ773218 (study PRJEB29015, sample SAMEA2737763) | human gut metagenome | biome: human gut; feature: human-associated habitat; material: faeces | place: China | collected 2012 ...
GGCCCGGCCCCAGCAGTACGGCGACTTCCTGCGCGGCGGCTTCGTCCCCCATGGCCTTGCCGAGCTCCTCGCCAAGAGCGGGGTCCCAGCTGCAGGCCACAGTGACAGCCGTGGGAAAGCAGGTAGCCGGTACGCTGGGGTTCAGCCCCAGATGGTCCGCCGCCCCGGCCTGCTTGCGCACGCCGTTGGGGCCATCGGACAGGTTGATAGCAGGAATATTGCGCCTGGGATACGCGCGGGTAGTGAAAACGGTATCACCGCTCAAGATCGCACATTTTTCCAAAAGTGACATCTGTTTGATCAATTCCTTGTATCCCATGGCACAATTCCTCTTTTACGTGTTGTTTTTTACTTGATGACAAGCTGGCTGGGGTCGTAGCTGATGGTTGCAGTGCCATCGCCGTTATCGACCCAGCTGCCGCCGTACTCACTAGAGTTGACGGGGCCAGAGCCTTCCAGTTCGGCGGTAAAGGTGCCATCGGCTTTCAGTTCCAGCTTGCCGCTGCGGGTCCAGTTGCCAGCGGCCAGGTCATAGGTGTAGCTGCCGTCGACGGAAGAAACCGGCGTGGCCACAAATTCGGTCTTGCCACCACCCATGGCCGGGGCGTAACCGGCGGTGCCGCCGTTTTCAAGATCAAAGCCATCGTACGCGCGAGGCCAGGCAAAGATGTTGTTGGCAAAGCCATCACTGTAGCTGTAGGCATCAGTGATCAGACTACTATCGCCCAGCAACAGACCGGTGGCAACGGTCGTGGTGTCCGAGGTCGGGTTCAGCACGTACCCGCTGTTGCTGGTGGCAACGGCGGTCACATCGTAGGTCGCGCCCTTGGTCAGGGCATCGGTGTCCAGCTGGTTGTTATCGGGGGTGACGTTTTCCATCGTCAAGGCGACAACGTCGGCGCTGTTCTCGGTGTTCGTAAAGGTGATATCCACCTTGTCGGGGTAGGCCTCGAACTCATAGGTGCCGAGGTTGGCCACCTGGATACTCATGTTGCCGTCAAACGTGTTCCAGTAATAGTTCAGTTCGGGTGCGCTTTGGTTGCCGCTGTAGGAATACTCGGCGGTCGCGGGCTTGGACATGCTATGATCCTTATCGGTCAGATCGGGGAACGCGTAGACCTTGGCGAGGTAGGAGCCGAAGGCATAGCTGAACTCATCGGCGCAGTTGCCGCTGTAGGTGTTGGAGCTGTTGGCGTTGATGGGACCGCTGGTGTAGATGTAGCTGTCGTCATCGCCGGTAGCGGTGGGGTCGCAGAAGTAAAGCAGATAATACTCGGCATCCTCTACGCCGGTAAAGCTGTAACTGCCGTTTTCGTCCACCGTGAAATCAGTCGGCGTAGCCAGCTGGTTGCCCGCATCGGCGGTGGAAGAGCTGGCCGCATCCTGCTGGCTGCCATTGGATTGCAGCGTGTGCAGGATGGAAGATACGTTAGTAAAATAATCGTTCGTATTGGCAGCAACTGTGCTGCCGCAGCCGGTCAGGCCAGCCGCCATGCCAACTGCCAGCACAGCAGCCAGCGTTTTGCGGGACGCAGTATTGTTTATCATTTTGCTTTGCCCTCCTTCTGCGTAAAGCAGGATACGATACCTGCCACAATGGCGGCGACCATCAGCACCAGCAGTGCGATAACGGGCACCAGCGTGCCGCGGGAGCCGTACATCGAGATATTGTTGAGCCGGTCAGCCCAGACGGGATAGCTGTTGAGGAAGAACAGGCCCATGCCAAAGGTGATGCAGGCCACGGCGGCGAGGTTAAGCAGTTCGCTCCACACCTTATCAGCCAAGGCATAGGCGGCCATACCGGCCACGCCCAGCGCCAGGGTCAGGGAAACGACGGTGTCAAAATAATCGTAAATCATGCCGTATACGGTAAAGCCGATCAGGGCTGCCGCGGACAAGACAGCACCGGCCAGAGCGGCCTTGGCGCTGAAGCTTTTCGTTTTACTCATGGATTCAGCCCTCCACTTTCTTGTTCTTTTTGCCGTAAGTCATCACAACGCAGGCCACGGTGCAGCCGATGAAGGCGATGCCGCAGATGGCGGTGACGACCAGCAAGACGATTTCCCACCAGGGCACGATGTTGACGATGATGGAGTTGCTGCTCAAGCCGTTGACGGAGATCGAACGGCTGGCGGCGTAAACGTTGGCCTTGGTGGCTTCGCGCAGCTGCTGCATGATGTAGCCATCACCCGCATCAATGGCGGCGGTAACGGCGGCAGCGGTCTCGCCGGGGTCAAGGCAAAGGAAGTCTACACCGGCGGTGATCATTTCCATGTAGTGGGTCTTGTAGAGAGAGGACTTGGAGAAGCCATCGGTCGTGATGTGGCCCTTGAAGCCCCACTCACCGCGCAGGACGTTGTTCAGCAACGGCAGGTTGGCGGCGCAGTAGACAACGCCGATACGGTTGAAGGCGGTCATGGTGCTCTGGGCACCGCCCTCGACAAACGCCCCCTCAAAGGCGCGCAGATAGGCTTCGCGGACGGTCTGCTCGGTGGCAAAGGTGTTCAGGCTTTCACGGCCAGACTCTTGGTCGTTCATGGCAAAGTGCTTGATGCAGTAGTTCACGCCGTTGGCCTGCATAGCGGCAGCCTCAACAGCGCCGACCATATAACCGTAGTTGGCATCCTCGCTGTAATACTGCTGGTTACGGCCGCCGAACGGGGTGCGGTGGGTGTTGCCGCCGCCGTACCAGACCTCGTTGATACCGGCGTAAGCAGCCTGAATTGCCATCAGGCTGCCCTTGCGCTCCATGCGGTCGCGGTTCCAGGTGCGGGCGGTCATAACCTCAGACACCCAGCTCAGGCACTTGTCACCGGTGGCAATCATCGCAGAACCGACCCCCAGGCAGTCATCTGCACGCTTCTGGGCAGGCATACCGATCTTATCCAGACCGGCCACGCCGAAAGTATCGGGCATCAGGGCGGTCATATCCGCCACGGTCAGCTGATCGAGGAAAGCATCCCACTGTTCATCGTCGTTCCAATCCACCAGACGCATATCGATGAACTTGAGGCCATTGTCGGCACCCTGAGTAAAGTCAGAAACAGCAGGGGCGTCGGCAGGAGTCTTATACCAATCAAGGTTCAGGTCGTCAATCATCTCATCGGTAGCATCGATGCTGACAACGCTGACCGGGTAGGTGCCGGACCAATCGCTGCGGGAAAGATAAGTGAAGTCCACACCGTAGTAGTTCAGGTCGGCGTTATCAAACTGGTTGGTGACCTCCACGGTGTCGTCCACACGGGACATCTTGTAGGTGGTGGTGTCCAGCTCGGCCTGATTCCAGCTGTAAACCTTGGCAGCGTCGCCGTCTGCGGTCATACCGTTGGCGGTGGTGTAGCCCTTGGCGGCCAGAATGTTGTTCAGCGCATCGTGGGAGTCATCGCCCACGGCCAGGTAGTAATCACCAGCGCTCAGGATATAACCCTGTGCGCCCTTGGAGTCGTAGCTGGCCAGCATGTAGCGCTCGCACTCAACGGTAACGGTCTGGCTCTGGCCAGGCTCCAGTGTATCGGTTTTTTCGAAACCGACAACCTGTACGGCGGATTTTTCGATGCTGTTCTGCTTTTCGTAATCGCCGTAAGGGGTCTGGGCGTAAACCTCAACAACGCTCTTGCCAGCCACATCGCCGGTGTTGGTCACTTCCACCTCAACCTCATAGTTATCGGTATCGGCATTGAAAGTCACACCCTTGAGCGTCTGGGTGAAGTTGGTGTAGGACAGGCCGTAGCCGAACGGATAGACAACTTCATCGGCATAGTTCCAACCGCTGCCGTTGGAAGAACCAACCGAGGAGGAAGCATCGCCGCTGCCCATGACAGCATCTTCGTAGCGGGTCTCGTAGTATTTATAGCCTACATAAATACCCTCGGCATAGATGGTGTAGTAGTCAACGTTGATGCCATCGTTGGAAAGGTCGGTGGCCTTGCTGTTGACGTAATCCACATTGCCCCACAGCTGCATGTTCTCGCAGGCATAAGTAGTGGCGGGGGCGGACAGCGAGTTAGCGGCATAGGTGTCTACCAGGTGGCCGCTGGGCGAAACTTCGCCGGCCAGCACATTGGCAACACCCTCATAGCCGGTAACGCCAGGCACACCGGCCAGCACACAGGCATCGACATCATAATCGTCCAGCCAGTCCAGTTCCATCATCTGGTCGGCATTGATGATGACGATTATCTTTTTAAACGTACCAGCAGCTTTCTGTTCCTGCAGGTACTTCATCAGGTCTTTTTCGTTGGCCTGCAGGCCCAGGAAATGGGAGCCATCCTCGCCATACATGGCGGTATCGTTGCTCTCGCCGCCCAGGCGGGTAAAGACGGCGATAGCAGCATCGTTGTAGTCGCTGGCCCAGCTGCTGGCGTATTTCTGCACATCGGCGATGGGGGCTTCAACGACTTCGGCCGCGCTGGTAGTGCCTAACGAAGCGTAGGCGTTATCCAGCAGGGTGGTGTTGATGTTGTCCGCACCAAAAACCTTTTGCATAGCCGCACCAAAGGTCATGGTCGGGATAGAGGCCACGCTGGATGTGGTGCTGCCGCCCATAGCGGAATGTGCTGCACCGTTGCCGAAGATCGTCACGCGGCTGGCACTGTCCAGCGGCAGGGCGGCGTTTTCATTGCGCAGCAGGACGGTGCCCTCCTCGGCCTGAGTGACGTTTTCGGCCGCCACTTCCATTTCCACTTTCAATGCGGCTTGCTTGTTGGTATAGTCGGTGCCGAACTCGCTGTCATAATAGGCAGTGTTCACGGCGCTGGCATCATCGGTCTCGACGATCTTGCTTGTGTTGATATTCAGTGCCTTGTTGATGGCACCGGAATAGGTGAACATCAGGGTCGATGCGGATACAGTCGTCAGCGTAAGGAACGCCATCACTGCCGCAGTTCCCCGTACCACAGGCATTCTTCTCATAATTACCTCCTGTATTTGTCGGGTGCTTTCCCAGTTGGAAAGCGCCCTTGCCTGATCTATTCATCAGATTCCGCCTTTTGCGCAGCATTCCGGACTGCTGCCCCCAGGACAGGATCAAGCTGATGCTATTTATTATACGGATTTCGGTTTTAAAAGGGTGGTTTTTACATAACTGGTCGTTTCAGATACATAACTCACATTTTTCGAAAAAGTCAGTTGCTTTTTACTGTTCATATTGCACAATGTGCAGTCGCATGTTTTTGTGCATCTTGCTCTTTACTATACAGCGCTTGCACTGTCGATATAATCGGACATGGCATCCAGGAAGGCACGGCGCTTGGTCCGGCTGACGGGCAGGCTGTGCGGCCCGACTTTGACTATCTCCTGTGCGATGCCCGCCACCTGGGCCAGGTTGACAAGATAGCAATTGTTGCACCGGGCAAAGGGACGGCCTGCAAGCTTTTCCTCAAAATTTTTCAAAAGACCGCTGGCGCTGAAATCTCCGTTTTCGGTATAGAAGTGGACGGTGTGGCCGTCGCTTTCGATGTAATAAATTTCGGCGGTGTTCAGGCGGCGCATACCGTCCTCGGCCGTCACGGTCAGATCAAAGCGGGCACGCTTTTGCAGCTGGCCAACAGCCTTTTTCAGCTGCTGCGAGAAGCAGAAATACGGCACCGGCTTGAGCATATAATCGGTCGCACCGACAGAATAGCCGTTGATGGCATACTGTGCGGTGTTGGTAATAAAGATGATAAGCACTTCCCCATCCAACTGACGGATGCGGCGGGCGGTCTCCATGCCGTCAAGGTGCTTCATCTCTATATCCATAAACAGGATATCGTAGACCGGGCGGTAGTTTTCGGCGATCTCGTCCCCGTCGGCAAATGTATCGACCTGGAACGTAGTGCCGTACTGCCGGGTGTAACGCTGGATATACTCGGCCAGTTGGGCGCGGGTGGCGGGGTCATCCTCTACAATGGCAATGTGCATGTTTTTCTCCTCTTTTTGTTTTACAGGCGTTGTTTTTCCTTCCTTCTATCCTTTTATTTAACAAAAAAAGAAGCAGGAGTCAACGACTCCTGCATAAGGTGTAGTTCCTACTTCATAAGTTGTCATTCACTCGCCGGGCGGCTGGGCAGCAGCATGTAGATGTTGACGACATCAGCCTCCTGCTGGAAGGTAAGCTCGCCGCCGTATTTTTCCACCAACAGCTGCATACTGCGGGTGCCAAAACCGTGGTTGAGGCGGTCCTGCTTGCTAGTGACGGGCAAGCCGTTTTCCAGCCGCAGCGGCTCTTTGGTATAGTTCTGCAGATGCACCGAGCAGAAGCCCTCTACCGGGCGCACGGTCAGCACGATCTGCTTTTGGGCTGGGTCCGTCAGCTGCTCGGTGGCCTCAATGGCGTTTTCCAGCGCGTTGCCGAACAATGCGTACAGGTCAGCAGGTTCCATGTAGGCAAGGCCCTTGCCATCCGCCATGCAGGTAAAGCCGATCTGTTTGCTGCGGCAGATCTGGTTTTTCTCGGTTAGCAGCACATCCAACGCAGGGTTGCCGGTTTTTACCGTGATGTCGTAGGCATCGACAGCCTGCTCCATCTCTTTCAGCACCGATTCATCAATGCGGCCCGCACCCCGGAACAGCCGGATCTGGTGGCGCAGGTCGTGGCATTTGATGTTGACTTGCTCCATGTTCTGCTTGGCGATCTGGTATTGCTTGCTGCTTTGCGTCAGCAACAGGCGGACCGTTTCATTCTCGCGCTCAAGGCCTAGTGTCTGGTAGATGGTGTACTGGTAAAACAGCACAACTGTGTCGATCAGCAGCAGTGCCAGATAGTAGGTGCAGCTGGTTTCGTTGTAAAAACCCGCGTAACTGTTCAGCACCAGACAGCCCAGCAGCATTAAAATCCAGCTAGGGAACACTGTGTGGCTGTGGATGCGCTCCAGAATCGGGGCTTCGATATAGCGAACAAACAGCCAATACAGCAGCAGCGCAACCACCAGCAACGATGCAATGCTGGTGATCAGCCCGCGAAAGTTGATCGAGTTGCCAATCAGAATAGAGGCAATGCTGTAGGATGCCTGCTGGGTGAACCAGAAAAAGGTGCCCAGGTACAAACAAGTCCAGGGCTGCATCTGCACACAGCTGTACACGCAGAACAGCGCAATGAAAAATTGTCCCAAAAAGCCAACGCTTTCATATAAAAGGTAAAGCCCCAACAATTGTGGTTTGCCATCAAATAACGCGGCCCACCCGCAGGATACCGCCAGGCCAACGATGCACGCCAGCGCGGCCCGCAGCGGATAGTGGCTGCGCTTGGGGAATTTGGCCGTGTACAAAAGGCCAAGGAACAAAATATCCAGGAAAAACAGGCATCGGAATAAAAAGCTCATCATTTCACCGTCCTCCCCTGCCGTAGAACTGGGTCAGCTGCTGCAAAAATTCTTTTCGCCGATTACGGCTGATCTGCAGCTTATACTGCCCGACTGTTACCTCGCTGCCATCCAAAAAGCCGACATGACGCAAATTGACAAGGTAGCAATAGTTGCACCTGTAAAAGCCGCTTGGTTTTAACTGCGCTTCTATTTGCTTTAGGGTCCCCGTTGCTGTCAAATCGCCATGCAACGTATGGTAGATCAAATTGTGTCCCTGCACCTCAATGTAAAAGATCTCGCTGTCCCGCACCAATTGCTGGCCATGGTCACTGGCAATTGTAAGCAGTGTGCCCTGCACACGGCGAACCGTTTCCAGGGCTTTTTGTATTTTAAGCTTAAAGGAAAAGTAGTTGATTGGCTTTAGTATATAATCAAGGGCGTCCACTTCGTAGCCAGCGATAGCATACTGTGCCAGATTGGTCACAAACAAAAGCACAATGGATTGGTTTCTTTCCCTGAGGGCCCGGCTTGCCTCAATGCCATTGCGCCCCGGCATATCAATATCCATAAACACAATATCAAAGGCATGGATGTCGCTTTTCAGAAACGCCTCTGCATCCGGGAATTGCTCCCACTGCATGGCGGTGCCGGTTTCCTCTGCATACTGGTGCAAGCACCCTTCCAGAAGGCTGGCCGCCGTTGACTCATCATCAACAATCGCAATCTTAACCACCATGTTCCTCCTCGTATGCTTCTTGCGCATTGCCTTTTTAATCGTCTGTAAAAACTGCCATTTTGTGCGCGAGCACAAATCAATTTTCACCTTTTTATCATTATAACCATCAAATCACCTAAATGCAATTTAAAAAGCGTCGCATCCCAAATCCAGGGATAGGGCGCTCTGTTTAAAAGAAAATTCCCAACCACTGGGAAAATAAGTGATTGGGAACCTTCTATGATGAGAGTACTGTTGTTCAGAGAAGCGTTAAATCGGTGCTTTTTCTTGCTGCGACAGATTGTCAGGCCAGCCATGGCAGCGGCGCTGCACAGGACGAGCACAGCCAGCATGACCAGCGGGAAGGAATCGACGTCTGGGGGATGGGCGCAGCCGGGACAGCGGTGGCCTTAGATGCATAAACCCCATTGACATTTTTTATTTAAGTTTCTCACTCCTCCAGATGATCCATGATGCGCCAGTAATAATCGCTGACAGCGTCCTCGGCATAGTCCCGCGCGTCATTCTCGCAATCCTGCGTATAGTAGCCGCAAAAATCTGTGCTGCCATCCTTGTAACTGGTAAACTCGTCTGCGTAGGTATAGGCCTTGCGGAAGATGCGCAGATTTTTGCTGTTTTCATCGGCGCCGTTCAGAGCTTCCACCAGGCGGTATTGATAACTGTGGTATGCCTCGTGGCAAATCGTGTCCAGGACTTCCCTGGGGGAATCATACAAAAGGCTGTCTGCCGAAACGATGATTTCATGGGTCTTGTCTGTGTAGTATCCCAGGATGTCGGCATCCAGATTGGCAACGCCGACGTTCAGCTCATTGGGCAGGCCCAGGTACCGCTGCTCGATGTTTGCCACCGCCTGCAAAACATCCATCCGTTCCTGTGCGGAAAGTTTCTCCCACTCGTCTTCCTGCAGCAATAAGATGGTATCCATGTTGTTGGCGATGGTCTGCTCGCTCAGGTTGGTTTTTGTGGCCGGCCGTACGTCCGATTTCAGCAGAGATGAGCCAAACAGGACGCTTGCGCCGGAAACCCCCATAATCAAAGCAAGGCTCATGCCCACGATTTTTTTAGACATGAACGCGACCAATCCCAGCCGCTTGCAAAGAATTTTTAACGCATACTTTCTGCTTCTCATCCTGCGGCACAGCACCAATGCGGCATACAACAGCGAAAGGATGCCCGCCGCCACCAGGCAAATTTTAATAAGCCGCTGATAGATGGGCCAGTAGGTAAGTACGGTGTACGCGCCATATCCCAGCACCAGGTCGAGAAAGACGCCCATGCCATTGCGGTTGTTCTGCATCTGGAACAAAATTCCGACCGCGCTGAAGACAAGCACGAATCCAAGCAGAATAAGCTTCGACTCGGTTAGGGTGTGCTGAGGAACACACCGGAACAGCAGGCTTCTATACCAGATCCACGCTAATGCCAGCCAGAAAATGTGCTCCGTGATAAATTCAGTTTTTCCTTGCGTGTTGTTATTTCGCACAGTGTATTTTTTTCCCCCCTTCGCTGATTCTGATATAAGTATAGCATAGTTTAGAGTTGCCGTCCCCTGGGGGGAGATAAAAACAGGCCCACAGTTTTTCACTGCAAGCCTTGCCATGCGGCACCTTTCCTCCTTTCGCTTATGCCAAACTGCCTAAGATCTGCTTGACTTCTATAATTGGGACGTACTTTTCCCCCAGCCCGCAGGCGTGCATTTTTTCCATAAGCCGGTACAGGGTTTTTATCCGTTCTTCCGGGAGGCTGCCGTCGCACCTATACTCGATAGCCATCTGGTTCACGTCGCTGATCAGGCCGTAATTCAAAAAATACGCTTTCAGGTCCGAGGCAGAGATCTGCTGCAGATGGTTGCTAACGTACTTCTGGTAGTAGGCGCCGGTGTTGCCATCTTCCAGGCCGTTTTCCTGCAGGTAGCGGGCTATACCGTCTTCCATCTGTTGCTGCTCACCTTGCGAGGCCGCATAGACGCCCCGATTTGCCAGATAGTCCAGAATGTACTCGATCATGCTTTTGTTTCTCCCTTCTCATACATTTTTGCCAGAATGTTTTGGGCCTCTTTCATTGCCTCGACACGCTCTGCCGGGTCTTTGGAGAGGGTCCTGTCCAGGCAATCCTGCAGCGCTTCGTAGCCCTTCTCCCCTGCCAGGGCATCCACCTTTTCCTGCAATGCTTGCAGGTTGCCGCCATAGTACGCCTCTTTTAAGGTATCCTGTCCGACAATATCCTCTAGCTGGCTGCACAGTTCAGTGGCGTGGGCGTAGATTTGCTGACGCTCCGCGGCTTCGCCTTTTTCCTTGCTGAGTTCCGTCAACTGCTGATTGGTGTATAAGGTGGTAAGGCCCTCGTTCAGACCGCGGCCTTTGGTAGTAAAGTTGTAGTTTTCCCCGGTCTCGTCCGAGTGGAACCAGCTGGAGCTCCGCGTGCCCACCGTCTGATATACAGTATACCCCTTTTTGTCAGGTTCGGGGACAAGCATTTCGCGGTTTTTGCTGGCGAAATGGTTTGTCTCGTGCTTGGTGGTCCGCTCCATCTGTTGCTGGTCCATGGCCGACACCTCAATGCTGGATCGGCCTTTATAAAGCAGGTAGCCGCCGTTTCGGCCCCGGTTGGGGTCGCTTTCGATGGCCCGGGGCTTATCTGAGCCGCCCGCCACCCTGGCCCGGTCTTCCTCCGACATATACTTGCCGTTGAGTGCCAAGATCTGCTCGATCGATTGTTGATGGTACGATTCAACGTCCTTTTGTGCCTGTTCCAGGCTGGCGGGTGTTTCCAGGATCTGGCTTTTTCCATGGGGCACTTCATGCGATTGGGTAGTTATTTCGCGAGGGGATACTGACACATTTTCTATTCCTCTACCACCGCCTGTCTCCGTAGGGCCTGTCGGGCCGCCCTCGCCCCTGGCGCCTATCCCTTCCACGGGGCCGGTGCCTTCCAGGGTGCCGGAATCCTCCACCGAGGATGAGGTCTCTGCAGAAGATGCGCTTTCTGTCTCGTTTCCGCTTTCCTGGCCGGAACCGCCAACCTCCTTGCCGTCGTCGTCACCGCCGCCAATTTCACTCATGTTCTTCCCTCCTTTTCAAATATTTCGCGTATGAATTTACGATGATTCGTTTTTCCTGTAAAGATGACCTGCCGTAGGTATCCAGAATTTCGCCCAGCAGGCAGATCTTTGTGGCATCCGATGCTGTAACGTTCAGATCGCGCAGCATGTTGGTGATGTTCCTTTCCAGCAAAGCTACATTGTAAGGTTCGGCCTGTATTTTGGATACATGAAAGGCGATTCGGGTACTGTCCATACCCGCCAGCATGCTTTTAACCGCATTGCGGCGGCATCGGAAGCGGGTTGTACAGATATGACAGGCTGAATGAAGTTCCTGTTCCCCCGCCGGGGCCGTGACCTGCGCATGCTGCACGCCGTGCTGCCCCCGGATGGCAACTACGCACTCGCCCGGCCGGAATTCCGCCAGCTTTTTCAGTTGGAAATCAGACAGATTGGCCGATGCGCCAACCGTTTTCCTGTCCTCACTATCCGTAAGGGCGTGCAGGATCTTTACGGAGGTATTCGCCATGACTGCCTCGGACAGCAGGCTTGCCCTCTGGTCGCTCAGAAGTAAGCCTGTACCCGAACTCCTGATCTCTGCCAGCATCTTATCGAAATACTCGTTGCTCAACGCGCAGCCATTTTCTTCGGACAGGGTGCGCTTGAAAACATTGTGTGCTTCTTCCACTACGATGACCCGGTTCAGCTGGCTGCTTTCCGGCTGGCGCGAAAGGTAGCTGTGGAATTTGTACAGCAGGATATTCATGATAAACGAGGCAGATTGTGGGGAGAAATCGGCCAGTTCTATGACGCAGGGTGCCGCCAGGATCTCTGCCGCCTGCAGCCCCTTGGCATTGCTGAACAGGCTTCCCATAGCACCCGAGTGCATGGTTTCGGTGCGGAGCGTTAATGCTGCGGTCAGGTTTTGCCGCACTTCTGGACCGTACCTTGCATGGGCGGCAATGTAGCTGTCTACGTTGTCCAGTACATTTTTAAAGGTCGGGAAGGGCCTGTGTTCGTCGGTGTAAGAAAGTCCTCTCTCCCGTATGGAAGCAGAAAATTTTTGTTGACGCCTCCCACGATTGAAATCGTGGGCTTGCCCGGCCTTCATTTTGTCAATACAATGCCGCTACGGCCGTTAGGTGAGATTTTAGATTGCCAAGAGAAAAGCGGAGAAGCTGTTTTATAGCCTCTCCGCTTTTCTAGTTAATAATCAAGTAAAATTCTTGCTCTACGCTGTACTTCTCGCTCAATCATAGCCAATCGATTTGTAGGCAAGTTATAGCGACTCGCTCTTCTGTCGAAACTGAAGTTTAGAAGTTGTCTGAGCATTTTGTGGTGACGCAGCTGCATCACCTTGCGTGCCTCATCTAAGAAATCATCATAAGCCACGGGAACGAGTGTCTCAACATACTCATGGAACGCAGTTTCGTTATTCCACAAGTCTAAACCACCTAAGCTAAACAGCGAATTGCCATGATCAAACAATGGCGCAGGTTTTTCTATCTGGTTGGTTACGTTATTTACGAGAACTCCAAAATTGCCTAGGTGTCTGTCTACATTGCAGATTAGAGCATCGAATATTATCATATCATCGAGAGCATCTACAAAAGATTGTCCCAAAGTCTGATAGTACTCTCTGATAGCCTCCATATTCCCTTTGCGAATAAGCTGACCGATGGGCATATAGGAATAATCTTTACTGGTAAATAGCTCACACTTAGAGCAAAGTGATTTTTTCAAGTTCTTTGTGAGCGTATACCGGATAGCGTTAATTCCCATAGCCTTAGCTATCTGATAAGCATACAGCTCGGAATATGGCTCAAATCCTGTGTTTGAGAATCCTGACGTGCCGCCCTTGTACAGATAAATCTTTCCGTTAATTCTCCGCCAACATTTCGGAAGCATTCCGTTGGTAGAAAACTCGGGGCTACTAAAAAGAGATGATCTAACACTGCTGCCATAGCCCGTAAAAGCAATGGATGCAAGAATCGTACTGAATCGATTATCGTACAAATTGACTTTGGCAAACGAACTTTCGTTATCGGCTGAATCAACCCAATAGCAATCGTTCAGCGATAATCCCTTGCATACTGCAATTATTCCGAGTGGTCTGTTTGCGGAGAGACCTGTTTTAGATAGCAACGCATCAACATACGCACGATTTTTTGGAATAACACGATGCTTTAGCCAACTTTCTAATCCACCATTAGAAACCGTAAGATTCAGCGGAAAAAAGGCATCGTTTTCCTCGTATATCTTTTCAATCTGCAGATTCAAGTTACTGCTGTTCATATCGGCGGAAAAAATTAGCAAAGGTTTATCGAATTCCTTAACGATATAGCGCATTGTATTGCCTCCTTTCCTTTTTCTATATTATAACTCAATTTTTGCTATACGTCCACAGAAATGCTGAACACAATGCCAATTACACCGCGTATGACAGTCTTCAGAGCCTGATAATAAGTGTTTGGCATTTTCCATTTACAGAGAAACACCCTAAATTTGCAGGTGAAAAGTACTTGCATTTCTTTCCGTATCAACTATACTAAAAGTTATATAACTTGCAAAGGAATGCAAACAATATGAAAGTAAAACAATTTATTAAGCAAGAAACTGTCCTTTCAGTAGCAATTGTACTTGCAGCCATTTCTGCAGTTTTTGTTCCTCCTGATGCCGGATACATTAGTTATATCGATCTACGTACTCTTGCCATTCTTTTTCTCTCATGACCGTTATGGCTGGACTGCGACGGCAAGGTGTTTTTGACCGTTTGGGACGAGCTCTTTTAGGCCAAACTAATAGCACATTGCAGCTTGTTCTTGTTTTGGTTGGTCTTTGCTTCTTTGGAAGCATGCTTATCACTAACGATGTTTCTCTTTTGACCTTTGTCCCATTCTCTTTTGTCGTTATGAGTGGTCTTGATTCTGATGTTCGGCGTTCGCTTACTGTTCCTATCGTTTGTATGCAAACCATTGCTGCAAATCTAGGCAGTATGCTAACTCCGATTGGCAATCCCCAGAACCTGTATCTCTACAGCAAGAGTGGGATGAAAATCTCTGATTTTCTTATGCTCATGCTCCCATACAACGTTGCAGCATTGATTTTTCTAACAATCTGGGCTACGGTTATCTGCCATCACAACAGTACATCTGTTTGTAGTACCAATCTTATAAAACGAATGCCAGCACAAGCAAATCAGAAAATCATCCTGTTGGATGTTATCCTGTTTATTGTCTGCTTGCTTGTTGTTGTTCGAGTACTTCCATATGGTATTGCTTTTGCTATTGTATTGATTTGTACTCTGTGTGCCGACCGCACTACGCTACGAGACGTAGACTACTCGTTGCTACTAACGTTTGTTGCATTTTTTGTTTTTATAGGTAATCTTGGTCGAATTCCTGCTTTTTCCAATTGGCTGCAATCTATTCTCGCGGGACGGGAAGTTATAGTATCAGTCCTAGCGTCGCAGGTCACCAGCAATGTTCCTGCTGCCTTGCTCTTGTCAGGGTTCACTGTCAAAACCGATGCGCTCATCATTGGTACAAACCTTGGTGGTCTTGGCACTCTGATTGCCTCAATGGCAAGCCTGATTTCCTACCGACAGATTGCACGAGAGGTGCCGGAAGATAAAAGTCGGTATTTCAAGCTTTTCTCCGCTTCCAACCTGATTTTTCTCGCCATTCTACTCGCGGAATGGTGGATAATCAGACAATAATTAAGAAATGCTCACTCTTTCTGAACCAGAATAGGGTGAACATTTCTTTGGACGCAACTATTTTTTCTTTTTAAGCTTCTCTTTGATCGGACTCCAGTACATAGCTGTTTTTTGCTTGAGTTGATCAGAGCTAAGCAATTCCTCGAGAAATGAAATATTTAACGGTTGACAGAATGGTAACCGCCGTAGTGTTGAACAACGCGCGGCCGAACTTCAGCCGAGTCCAGGCAGTGGTATAGTTATCAAGGCTGAAGTGCTTCGGGAGTGCAAAGCCATCTGCTGCGATTTCGCTCAACGGCTTGAACGAGTTAACAACGATGAAGTAAAACGGACTAAGGATAAAAATCAGTGCAATAGCAAGGAGAATCCAAGTCACCGTCTTATTCAGTTTACTGCGTGTATACATTAAGACTGAACCTCCTTACGGCTTGTGATAGCAACCTGAAGCAGAGTAATACCAATAACGATAAGCGCCATGATGATTGCTTTTGCGGAGCCATAGCCGAGCTGATTTTCGGAGAACGCCGTTGTGTATACGTTCATTGTGATAGCCTCAGAAGAGCGATACGGTCCACCACCGGTCAGTGCTAGGTTGACATCGTAGACTTTGAACGAGTTCAAAAGAGATAGGAACAAGCATTCGGTAATGCTGGGCATCAGCAGTGGCAGAACAATCTTGGTCAGTTGCTGCCGTGCAGTGGCACCATCGATGATTGCTGCTTCCAGATAGTCGCTTGGAATGGTGGTAAGGCCGGCAACATAAATGATCATCATGTAGCCGGCCATGCCCCAGATTTGGACGATAGCCAAACCCCAGAAGGCTGTGGAGGGCGTTCCCAGCCAGTTCAAATTGAAAATACCCCAACCAAGCTTCTCACCCAGGAACGGGAAAATGTTCAGGAAAATGAACTGCCAGACAAAGCCAAGAATGACACCGCCAATCAGACGGGGAAGGTAAAAGGCCGCACGCATAAAATTGCGGAACGGCACCTTCTTTGCCAGACCATATGCTAGCCAGAAGCCTATCAGGTTACTGAACACCACAACCACCAGAGTGTTCTTAAAGGTGAACAGCATGGAGTTCCAATAGCGTGTATCGGTGGTAAACAGCTTGATGTAGTTCTTAAGCCCCACGAAGTGAGCGCTCTCTGCAATACCGTTCCAGTCCGTAAAGGAATACCCGATGCCCATAATCAGCGGCAGTATTTCCAATGCGAAGAACAGGAACAGCGTTGGCCCCAGAAACAACAGATAGTTGCCCGCCATCCGTCTCTTCTTGGCTTTTTTGACATCCGTCATTCGGATCCCGCCTTTCTTTTCGTTTGCGGATTTTATGTACTGCAGTATACACCCGATATAGCATGCATTAAACGCACGATTTTGTCATGGATGGTAGACAATTTTGTCATCTTGCCGGAAACAACTGTTTTCTGCGATCATTTACTATATAATAGGTTTAGATGTTCAGTTTCAGGTAAGGATGTGAATGCATGAAGAAACGATTTTCTCATAATGCCACAATTCAGCAGAAGCTTGTGTTGACTCTGCTTTTAAGTATCTTGACCCCCATGATCATATTCGGTTCCATATTCCGCATCTATAGTCGCCGGGAGTTCAACGCACAGACTTTATCCTCGATACGAACAGGCTTTCAGTCCTCTATAAATTCCTTTCAGGATCAGCTGCAGCTGATTACTTATGCTGAGCGCAGCTTTTATTCCAATGAAAAGGTTCAGACAGCGCTTTCCGGGGATGGTCACTATGACAGTATTGCCGAGCGACAGGCTGTAGAGGATTATATTTTCTACTTGCTCAGAAGCATCAACTCCATGGTCACGGATGCCAGCATTATCCATCTGTCGGCTTATCACCTGAGCACGGATTATTATCTGACAAAGAATTTCGACCAGTACAGCTTTCCCTTGATAGCTCCTGAGGTCCGGGAAAACGTGCAAGCCTACAGCAGTTATCTTGAGCCCGGTCAGTATACACCCACTCATACACTTTCCGTCAATGACGACATCGGTTTTACCATCTGCCTTCCTCTGTATTCACCGCCTTCCATAGATAATTCGATTGGCTTCCTTGAGGTCATTATCCCTAGAAGCCGTCTCGAAAGTCTTTGTTCCAGTCTTTATGATGCAACCGATAGTGAAGGATTATTGGTTCTGACAGAGAATGACCATGTGCTGTATGAGGTTAACTGTGACAACACCGCTCGTTACACACACCTGCTTTCTACTATGAATGGTGAGAATCAAATCAATACAATTTCTTATGAAAATGGCATCACCGTCTTATACGAGCATCTTACATTTAAAAACGTCAATCTTAAAATTGCCCGCATCATTCCTATGCGTGCTCTCGGAGAAAGAAGCGATGATTACATTACAGGTCTGATGGTTCTCCTTGTGGCGCTGGTTGCGATGGCTGCATTCCTGATGTGCCTATGTACAATTCAGTTTACAAGGCCCATTCAGAAGCTCATGGCCTATACCTGTGCTGTTCGTGACGGAGACTTGAACGCTCGAATGGAAGATTTTATCACCTACGATGCTCCGGATGAAATTGGGACACTCATCCATGATGTACAGGAAATGGTTCAGACAATACATCGTTATATCATCCGCCAGTATCAGTTGGATGCCGAAAACAAGGATATTCAGCTCAAAATGCTACAGGCGCAAATCAATCCGCATTTTCTGTTCAACACCTTGCAATGCCTCGCAGGACAAGCTCTGGAGCTCGATTCCATGGTACTATATACCGCCATCGCCGCTCTTGGCCAAATGATGCACTACGCCATGGATACGGAGCACGTCATGGTTTCCCTGAAGGACGAAAAGGAGTATGCTTCCTCGTATCTGATGTTGCAGAGAATGCGTTTTCCTGTTCAGCTGGATGAGCAGTGGGATGTATCCGATGAAGCGTTGGCATTTCCTGTGCCCAAGATGATTCTTCAGCCGTTGGTAGAAAACGCAGTGCGCCATGGGGAAATACTGAAGTCTGATGGGCATACATTGCATGTGTTTGCCGCAGTTGCTTCTGATGGTCTTATGCTGCGTATCACTGATGATGGCATTGGGTGCAGCACCGATGATATCAATATGCTGCGCCAGCGATTCAACAATCTGTATGAAGCAGGAATGCGGAATACAGGTCTCGCTGAACGACAGTTCCATCGGAAAGCTTTGCAAAACGCTGTGAGAGCTTTTTCTTCGTGAAGCTGTCGTCCGTATGATCAAATTGTGACGCCTTTGTTTTGAAGGTATCTACCTTAATTACTTTGCCGTTATAGCGTTCAGCTTTCTGCGTCAGCATAGAGATGAACATTGCAGGTGCGCAGCGCCCCAAGGATTTGCCGAAACGCTTTTTACTATGGATTTTGCCTGTCTTAGCATCTATTTCGGTTTCTGCGTTGCGCTTCTGCAAAGCCTTGTAGTTCATCTTCTCAACATAGAAGGTATCGCCATAAAATAATAGTAGCTTATTATTTACGGCGTTGCGATTCGGATGTTTAAGATGAGAGATTCCAATTTGGAATTGAATATAAAAGCAGCGGCATAGTTTAGCTAAAATGTCAGCCCTCAGAAAAGTCACTGCCATCTCCGGGAAGAATCGTAAATGTTAGAGATTTTGTTTGAGCATATAAATACAGAGCGATAAGGCCGTCAATGGCATAACCCGCGAACAAAGGCAAGTCCTTTACGAGCAAGGCGCCTACAGCAGAAATTCCCAGTAGAATAGCACACGCCATGCAGCTGCCGTGAAGTTTAGTATATATTTCGCGGCAATCGCGTTCTTTTACCTTGAGGCGGCATAAACAAAGTTGGATTAGACCGATCCACTGAAAAATCTGGGCAATAATAGAGAGAATCCCACCGCCGGCAACAAGGGGAGTGGTATTTGTATAAGACGTCTGAAGAGCGCATACCAAATACATGGCAAGCTCTGCCACACAAAACGCCCCAAACCTTATCTTGAACCCAGAAAATGCCTTTGACGAAAAATCCCATTTATACCAATCACCATGATATGCATAATTGATTTTGACGCCTTTCCATTGGGTCGAAGCTGCGGCTCAGCATGGTAATCCGAAAAATATTTTTCACGATAAGACATTGCTACACATCCCCATTTCTGATACTAACTCTAATTATATGGAAAATCTCAAAACCATGCAACAATCAAATTCTTGGTGCCATTCGTATTTGGAATAGGCGATATTCCAATTCCGATACATCATAAATTATTTGCGCTGCATTTGAGTAAGACGCAAATAAATTACGATACTTCATCAGTGTTGCTGCAGTTATCAACATTGGTCTTGATTTGTTTTTTGTTGCGTTTCTTGGAATGCAGGCTGATGGAACAGCTATCGCGACAACGTTGTCTCAGATTGGGTCCTTCGTTGCGTCCTTCCATTATTTGTGGAAGAACCACGACAAGTTTGAGTTTGAATTGAAAAAAGACTATTTCTATCCCGATCCTCATCAGTTCTCCGGTGGTATGAAACAGCGCGTTGTAATTGCGATGGCTCTTGCGAATAGTCCGCAGCTGCTGATTGCGGATGAGCCAACATCTGCATTGGACGTTACAATTCAGGCTCAGGTTATGGAGATGATTCAGGAACTGATTGAAAAGCAGAAAACCTCTCTCATTCTGATTACGCATGACCTCGGACTGGTAGTTACTATGTGTGATAATGTTGCCGTGGTTTATGCAGGTAAGATCATAGAATGTTCATCGTGCTGAAAAGAAGCAGCAGGATATGACCGAACATGAGAAATGCTTGACGAACGGAACGTATGAACGTGCGCGAGAATCCGGCACAGAGCAGAATTACGACATGGTAGATGGCTGCGTGAACAACGTGCCGAAAAAGCCACGGCGCATTGGTGGTAGATGGTCGGTGCTGGATCGGCTGCATATCAAGCAGGCAGAGCGGAAACAAAAGGAGCAGACCCAGCAACAGCAGCAGGAGCGAAGCCGGAAAAACTAAAAATCCGTTATGACGCAGAGTGGCGGTTCCTATAACAAGGAGCTGCCACTCTTTTTTAGGTGGAAAATAAAGATGTCTTGATATTTTTGAAAATTACGAGTATAATAATAACAGAACAGAAAATAAAAAACACGAAACCGTGAATGGAGGGCAGTATGGAAACATTATATGAGTATCTTCTAAAAAACTACAACCCGAATGAGCCTATTTTCCTTGCTGATCTTCAAATCGAAGGCATGAGCCGCGCAAATCTTCGACAGCAGATAAAGAAACTTACCGATGCCGGAAAGGTAAAGCGGTTTGATAGTGGGGTTTACTTCTTGCCAAAAAAAACGATTTTCAAATCAGGGTCACAGCTTCCACCAGAAAAAGTGTTGGAATGTAAATATCTGAGAGATAAGGATAAGCGATGCGGCTATGTGAGTGGTTTGATGTTCTTTAACCAGATGGGGCTAACGACACAGGTTCCTATGCTGTATGAAGTTGTATCGAATAAAGCAACGAACGAATACAGGGAAACATCTCTGGCAAAGTCGCGGGTGATTGTTCGTAAGCCGAAAGTGCCAGTGACAGAATCCAATTATAAGGTGCTGCAATTTCTTGATTTGCTGAAAGATGTAGATGTGTATTCCGAAGTTACGGGAAAGCCTTTGCAGGAGCGATTATATCAATATATGAGCGATGCAAGTTTGAGCCTTTCAGAAATGGAACCGTATTTTTCTTATTACCCGGATAAGCTGTACAAAAATCTGGTAGAAACGAGGGTGATTTATAATGGCATACTTGCACAGTGAAAGAGAACAATTCCGGGATGCGATTGACTTGGCCTATGACCAGACTGGTGTTATGGTGCAGGCAATCGAAAAAGATTATTATGTTACGATGTTGCTGCGGCTTTTGGCGCAGAGGATGCCGTATATCGTTTTTAAGGGCGGCACATCACTGAGCAAGTGTCATAAAGTGATTCGCCGTTTTTCTGAAGATATTGATATTACGATTGATACGTTGCTATCACAAGGGCAAAAGAAAAAGATAAAGCAGGCAATCATGGAGTCGGCAGAAGAACTTGGAATGACGATTGAGAATCTGGACGAAACCAGAAGCCGCCGTGATTATAATCGCTATGTGATCGCATACGATTCAGTCATTCCGATGGCTAGTGATGCGCTGAAAGCTGCGGTTTTGTTGGAAACGTCTTATACGGCAGTATCCTTTCCGACTGTTTTATTGCCTGTCCATAGTCACATTGGTGACATGATGGAGCAGGAAGCCCCAGATGCGATTGAAGAATATAATCTAAATCCGTTTGAAATGAAAGTGCAGGGAATTGATCGAACACTGGCGGACAAGGTTTTTGCAGTTTGCGATTATTACTTGCAGGGAAAAGTTGCAAAGCATTCTCGCCACCTCTATGATATTTATAAGTTACTGCCGCTTGTTCCACAGGATGAGAATTTTAAAGAATTGGTAAAAGAGGTACGAGCAGTTCGCGAACAATCGGTCATTTGCCCATCTGCATTGCCGGAAGCCAATGTTCCAGAATTACTTGAAAAAATCATAAAGGAAAAAGCATATAAGCAGGACTATGATAGTCTGACAACGCAGCTATTGGAAGAAAACGTGCCGTATGATACTGTGATAGCTACATTGAAGAAGGTTGCAGAAAGCAGCATCTTTGAAAATAACTAAAAAATGAGAAGCCAGCCACAGGACTTTCAGAGTGAAGTCTTGTGGCTGGCCCTTTTCATGCGGTTTTTTAAAGAGATGGTTCGTGACTGCGCTTGAGCTGTGTACGGTTGTGCTGCTGCGTATGGTGTGCAGGACAAAATCCATGCAACGATTCAGAGGTTGCTCACCCTGCTGGGAATGCGCACTTCTACTTACAACTTCGATATGCGAATCGATAAGGATTACAATGTGTACCTTATGGAGGTTGCCCCCCGCGATGGTGGAAACTATATTCCACAGGCGATTCGGTATGCGACTGGTATAGATCTTGTGGAGTGTTCAGTTAAAGCTGCAATGGGTGAGAAAATTGAAATTCCTGAACACATTCAGCCGCAGGGGTGCTGGGCTTATTACGCAGTACACAGTCTGAAAGACGGGATCTTAAAGCAGGTTGTTATTGATCCTGAGGTTGAGAGAAACCATTTGGTAGAAAATCACCTGATTGTAAAGCCGGGTGATGAGATTCATTCGTTTATTGGTGCCAATTCAACGCTCGGTATTCTGGTAATGAAATTTGATTCGTTGGAGCAGATGTTGGATATGATTGAAAATGCTGATCGGTGGATTCAAATAGAGTATTCTATGACAGAAAATTATATCTCGGAAAACAAAGGGGGGGTAAAGAATAACTATATTACCTTCATCCAGTTCAGATCGGCCTTGGTGTATGGAACTTCCGGCTGAATCTCAAAAATGTCTGCACCGATGGCATCCGCCAGATTTTCGGCAACTTTTGCGGTGACACCGCTGGCAGAAAAGTAGGCGACAAGTCTTTTGCTCATAGCAATGCACTCCCTCTTGATAATTTTGTATAGGGTAAGTATAGCACGGCAGGGGAGCAGCATCAAGCGGTTGCCCATGTTATAACATCAACGACAATGTTATATTATGGACAACTGTTCGTAAAAATTTAAGGATTTTGAGGGAGTTGCACAGCTTGATATGAGAAGCGATTTATGGTAAGATGAAAGTACAGTAAGAGTTTATACGCTCTTGTTGAATCTACTGCGAGGAAGTGAATGCCGATGGAAAAGCAAAACACGGTAGAAAATCAGCTTGCCCACACGATAACTCAGACGGAGTTTGATTCGGACTATGATAAGACTGCCAAAAAGCTGCTGGCTAACAAGCAGATTTTGGCGCAGATTATGAAGGGCTGTGTAGATGAATACAGTGAATGTTCCGTAGACGAAATTGCTGAAAAGTATATTGAGGGGACTCCAGAGGTTGGCACGGTTGGCGTTCACGTTGATGATACAAACAGACCTCCGAAAGCTCCTGACGTAATAACTGGAAGCAACAATGAGGATTCTACGCTGACTGAGGGAACGGTGCGTTATGACGTTCGCTTTGATGCGATTGCTCCGACGGCAGCGAATGATGCAGCACAGCAGGATGTGATTCGTCTTATTATCAATGTGGAAGCGCAGACTGCTTTTAATCCGGGATACCCACTGACAAAACGTGCAATCTATTATTGCAGCAGAATGATTTCTGCACAGCACGGGCCGATATTCAAAAAGTCTGAGTATGGAAAAATCCGAAAAGTGTATTCTATATGGGTTTGTACAAAACCGTCCGATGAATTTCAGAATACGCTTACGCGGTATTCGATTCGGCCAGAACAGTTGATTGGAAACGCTGCCGAGAAATTAGAAAATTATGATCTGATGAGCGTGGTAACGATTTGTCTGGGAAAACCTGATACAGAAAACTATACAGGCATTTTGAAGTTTCTGGATGTGCTGCTTTCTTCGTCAAGAGCAGCTACGGAGAAAAAGAAAATTCTCGAAGAAGAGTTTGGCGTTGCAATGAGCGAAGAACTGGAAAGAGAGGTGCTTATTATGTGCAACCTTAGTCAAGGTGTCAAGGCCGAAGGTAGAGAAGAAGGTATCGGTATCGGCAGAGAAGAAGGCATTGGTATCGGTGAGATGCGGATGTTGATTAAGCAGGTGAGAAAAGGCCGCGTGACGGTTGAAGAAGCTGCTGAGGATGCTGAAATGACGGTCGAAGAATTTAAGAAAGTAATGGAAAACACCCCGTTGCAGGCCGTATAAAGCAAAAATTGTATAGAGTATAGAGATAAGCCCTACAAGGCTCAAATTGGTTCAAAAACCGATTGAAAGCCTTGCAGGGCTTATTTTTTTCGCTTTTTTCAAATTTATTTGTGAAAAAAGTTGTCCAAGACTTGACATCGGGCGGCGGTTACTGCCTGCCGAAAGATACGAAGCAGCTGCTGGCAAATTATGCAGATGTGCCGGAAAACCTGATTGAGGCTATTGTTGAGAGCAATAGAACTCGTAAGGACTTCATCGCTGACCGTGTCCTGAAGCTCGCTGGCTACTATGGTTACGATGCAGAGAATGAGTTCGATGAGGACAAGGAGAAATCCGTCACGATTGGCGTTTACCGCCTGACCATGAAATCTAATTCGGACAACTTCCGTCAGAGCTCCATTCAGGGTGTCATGAAGCGCATTAAAGCAAAAGGCGCAACGGTCATTATTTATGAGCCGACCCTGAAAGATGGTGAGACTTTCTTCGGTTCTGTAGTGGTCAACGATCTGGCGAAGTTCAAGGAAATGAGCCATGCCATCATCGCAAACCGCTATGACAAGTGCCTTGATGACGTGAAAGAGAAAGTTTACACGAGAGATATTTTCCAGCGTGACTAAGAGATAGATGAGGGAACAATAGATGGATATTAAGAAAGAATATGAGCGTTGGCTGGAAAATGCGACGGCAGATGCCAATGTTGCTGCTGAGTTGAAAACGCTGGATAATGCAAAAATCGAAGATGCATTCTACCGCGACCTTGCGTTTGGCACCGGTGGTTTGCGTGGCGTAATTGGTGCAGGCACCAACCGCATGAATATCTACACTGTGGCTAAAGCATCGCAGGGACTGGCAGACTATCTGAAGAAAAACTTCGCTGAACCCTCTGTGGCGATTGGCTATGACAGCCGCATCAAAAGCGATGTATTTGCAAAGGTGGCGGCCGGTGTGTTTGCGGCGAATGGTGTCAAGGTGAATATCTGGCCTGTTTTGATGCCTGTTCCTACCGTGTCCTTTGCGACCCGATATCTGCACACCTCTGCCGGTGTCATGGTGACGGCTTCCCACAACCCCAGCAAATACAACGGCTACAAAGTTTATGGCGCAGATGGCTGCCAGATTACGACGGAAGCCGCTGCAGAAATTCTTGCGGAGATTGAAAAACTGGACATCTTTGCCGATGTAAAGCACAGCAATTTTGAAACTGGTCTTGTAAATGGAAGCATCCAGTACATCCCAGATGAGGTCTACACTGCCTTTGTAAATGAGGTCAAGAATCAGTCTGTTCTGTTTGGCGAAGAGGTCAATAAGGATGTGGCGATTGTTTACAGTCCGCTGAATGGTACTGGTTTGAAGCCTGTGACCCGCACTCTGAAAGAGATGGGCTACACCAATATCACGGTGGTCAAGGAACAGGAGCAGCCGGATGGCAACTTCCCAACTTGCCCTTACCCGAATCCGGAAATTAAGGAAGCCATGGCACTGGGCATATAAATCTTCACAAAGTGGGTAATGAAAATCTGAATTGGCTCTTTAGCACCGAGGATTGCAATATAGCTCTAAGCAAGTCGTTATACCAAGTGCCACTTGATGCCTGCTATAAATGTGGTGGAAATACAATTCTTAGAAGTCGTGATCACAGGATTCTGATTGGAATTGATCACGCGGCGTTAGGGTTTGGAACCATTGCAGCGCACGGTCATGCGGATGCCTTGAGTTTTCAAATGTATGTAAATGGATTACCTGTTTTTATAGATCCTGGTACATACATTTATCATTGTGATATTGAAAGCAGAAACGCCTATCGAAAAACTGAGAATCATAATACTGTCTGCATCAATGGAAGAGATCAGTCGGAGATGCTTGGAGCTTTTTTGTGGGGAAAACGAGCAGAGAGCCAGCTAATATCACACTCAAATGCGCAGGGAAAAATAGAACTTACAGCTTCTCATGATGGATATTCACCTGCAAAGCATATACGAAAGTATGAATTTGATGGAGAGTCTGTATACAATGAAATACAACTGAACCCATGTGAGATTAATACGGAGACAATAAGCGAGTACATGGAATTAATATTAAAACCCCAAATGACAAGGTAAAAAATGCTATCTTCCACTTTATTCACAATCAATGTGATGCGTTGATTACATACACACCAGATATGCGAAAATATTTTTCAGAGAAAAACCAGAAAAAGCTTTTTGTGGCCTACAATACTCTGAATTTCACAGATATCGATAAAGAAACAGTGCCTGATAAGGAAATAACTAAGAAGAAGTACGGTATTAGTGAAAACAAGGTGATTCTATATATCTCACGAATGATGCCATATAAGCGAGTTGATGCTCTGGGCGCAGACACCTACGTCATCAACAACAAGCCGAACGGTCTGAATATCAACAACAATGCAGGTTCTACGCATATTGAGGGCTTGCAGAAGTTCGTGGTAGAGAACGGGCTGGACGTCGGCTTTGCCTTTGACGGCGATTCTGGTGCGTGAATCCGGTGCAGAGCCTGTTGTGCGTGTTATGGTGGAAGCACCTGACCATGATACCTGCCAGAAGTATGTGGATGACGTAGTCCATGTGATCTGTGAAAAGGGATATAAGGCATGAAGTCGAAGATGACTCTTGGAGATGAATTCGGAGTCATTTTCCGTAATAGAGGGTAAGTATAAGAAGAGAAAACCGGGAGGGATAAATAATGTGTGGAATCGTTGGTTTTACAGGAAACCGACAGGCAGCACCAATCCTGTTGG
>ERZ773218.1251-NODE-1251-length-25410-cov-3.834904_pt1 | contig 25410 bp, 18 predicted proteins | sample MGYA00580527_ERZ773218 | MGnify/ENA primary metagenome ERZ773218 (study PRJEB29015, sample SAMEA2737763) | human gut metagenome | biome: human gut; feature: human-associated habitat; material: faeces | place: China | collected 2012 ...
GTCGGCAGGCCCAGCGCCGCGGCCGCGGCGGCGGTCAGCGTGCCCACCGGCTGCCAGCTGTCAAACAGGGTGGGCATCTGGGCCTCGGTCACGCCGCAGAGGTCCAGCATCTCGGAGCTCCACCGCTTGTGCGCCACGTCCAGCAGCAGGGTGCCGGAAGCGTCGGAATAGTCGGTGGCGTGCACGCCGGTCAGCCGGTAGACCAGGTAGTCTTTGGGCAGCAGGATTTTGGCGATGCGGGCAAACAGGTCCGGCTCGTTTTGGCGCATCCACAGCAGCTTGGGCGCGGTAAAGCCGGCAAAAGCGATGTTGCCGGTCCAGGCGCTGAGCTTGTCATTGCCGACGGTCTCGTTCAGGTAGTCCACCTGGGCGGCGGTGCGGCCATCGTTCCACAAAATGGCCGGGCGCAGCACATTGCCGGCGGCGTCCAGCGCCACCAAGCCGTGCATCTGGCCGCCCACGCCGATGCCCGCCACCTGCTTTGCATCAAAGCCGGCCAGCAGCTCCGGCACGCCAGCCAGGCAGGCCTGCCACCAGTGGGCGGGGTCCTGCTCGCTCCAGCCGGGGCGGGGGAAGGAGAGCGGATATTCTTTGGTCACAGTGTTCAGCACCCGGCCGACCTCGTCCACCAGCAGGAATTTGCTGGCCGAGGTCCCCAGGTCGATGCCGATATACAGCATGGTCTCACCTCCATAACATTTTGCCGTTTCCTGTACCTGTTTTATTTGTAGTATAACATGGGCGGGCGAGGTTTTCCTTGGCAAAGTGGATGTGATGATTAGACTAATTTGATATTTTATGCTTTTCGTCGTTTTGACAAAATCTCCGTTTTATATTTGTGCAGTTTGACATAACACATATATAAATTAAAAAAGATTCATCTCTTTGTTCAAAAAAGATGAATCTATCGTTCTTTTATTTATTTGAGGCAGACGAAAACTGTTCCAGAAGTTCCAAACTTTTTTGTCGCGTGTAAAATTGTTCCAGCGTGTGCAGGCTGTGGTGAATATGTTGTTCTTGCTGCTCTTGTGGTTGACTGCGCTGGTATTTTTCTGGCGTAACCCCAAACCGCTTTTGAAACGCATGGCAGAAGTACCTGTAATCAGAGAAACCGGCCGCCATGCAAATTTCCACCATCTGGTACCGCCCTGTGGCCATCATCTGGCAGGCGGCGTGGAAGCGCACGGTGTCCACATAATTTTGATAGGTCTGGCCCAGCGCTTTCTTAGCAAAATGAGAAGCATATCCCACGGTAATTCCCTCTGCGCTTGCAAAATCCGCCAAATTGGCCTTATGCATATAGTTTTCGTCCACATATTGGATGAGCCGTAAAGCACGGCTATTCCGGCGCATTTGGCCATCGAGCATTCCAGGCGTCATCATATGATGTGGCATTCTGCAAATTAAGAGTCCCAGCATCTGGTATACTAAGCCAGTACAGCTTAGTTCATACCCTTCTTCCTGTTGTAAGTAGGATCGCAAAGCTGCAAACAGCCATTCTACTAACCTATTATAATCTTCTGCGGCCAACTCCTTGTTTGGGCAAGGCTTTTGAAAACGCAGTTGCGCAAACGCGGGGACAACTGTTTCGATCCTCTCTGGCAAAATTTGCAGACACATAAAAGTGCAGCCTTTGTCCGCCGCGCGGAACTCGTGCAGCTGGCCAGGGTGAAACAGAACCATCTCACCCGGCCCGACTTTCAGCTGAGTCTGCTCAATACGCACATTCAATGCGCCATCGGCCAGCCAAATCAATTCCAACTCCTGATGAAAATGCGGCGTGCGGTATTGCACCGTATCAATAAACAGCTGTAAGCCGTTGATTTGCGGGTGCCGGACCAATTCAAATTCGCGCACAGGTATCACCTACGGGCCATGTTATTCAGGCTGGTACCCACAACCAGGTTGATCAGCCTGTCTATCATAATTATACCATGCACCAGTGCAGGATTCAGCAATAGATCTTCGGCTGCGATTTCATGGAATGATAACGGCACAACATCCTTGCATTTCCAGGGGATTTGCTTTGCCTTCGTTCTGGCCAGTATTTCTTTCATTATGTATTTTTTCTCTTCGGTGCAGCATATGGGATCATAATCTTTGTCGCTCATCATTATTTCTTCTCCATTCAATGCACAGGTACACTATGACCGATCGTTACCTTTTATTATAGCGCAAGTTCTTCTGCAAATCTACACTAATAGTTGTTTGGTACTCCTTTTGGCATAGAAAAACACCCCACTTATTAGATAGTATACCATACTGTCTAACAAATGGGGTGCAGTTCAACGTCACCTTGGGGATTGTTGTTACTTAGTGCCTATTTACCGATTCAGAAAGATCCTCGCTGCACTAGGGTCTGGAATCTCCCAGTTGACGTACAGATCATTCAACGGGCAGGCGTGGGGGTCGCGGATATGCTCGTCGATCCAGCCTTTATAAAGTTCACAGAAGTTGGCTTTTGTGAGGACGGCACGGCACTCGGACTTGTCCACGGTGGTGCTGAACAGGTACTCCACATCATGCACCGGCACGATTACCGGCGCACCGGCTGTGTCAAAGGCACAGAGCAGATTTTTACAGCTGCGGCTCACGGCGCGCTGGCAGTCGCCGCACTCGATATAGATGGTGTTGCGCCAGTCGCGGCCTGTGGTGCGCAGGAACTTGCAGAGATGCGAATTTGTGGAAGTAAAACAGGAAACAGACAAAATATCACTCCAATCTCAAATTGTGCGCAGCGTAACAACTCGGCACAGTTTTTATGAAATGCTGCCGGTCTGCGGGAAAACTTTCATAAGCGGCACGGGTGTATCGGTGCGTTCATCGTACATGGCAAGATACCCCTCGGAAGATTTCTGCCAGCCGCCGTCCTGCCAGATAAACACAACAAGGTTGTCATTCATTTGCATGACCTTGAACGTAATGCTCCCGGCAACGAGATAGCCGTTCGGGGCCAGTTCCTCCACCATCGTGTAGACGTGTTCACCGGTGTCATCAGACAGAAGCAGCAGATTTTTGTGCGGGTCTTTGGCGGCAGAACGCTCCGGCAGTACGCGGATGGCATGGTCACCATCAGTGGTCGCCCAGCGGTCAATGGTCGTGCCGTAGGCATCGCGGATCGTCAAGCGGGCATCTGCCAGCTTTGCATTGGTGGCAATATCGCGTTTCGTGAGGATCAGCGAATGTGCAGGAGCATCGTACATCGTGACTTTCTGAATCTCCCCGGTCTCCTGCACGGTGAAGTGTACTTCCTCGCTGAGAAGATACCCGGCCGGGGCAGCAGTCTCGGTCAGCGTATACTCACCGGGCTTCAGGCGCTCAATGCGGTGTGGCTGGCCGTTGGTTTCCCACTCGGCAATGGTGCTGCCACTGGCATCGGTGATTTTCAGCTTTGCACCGGGCAGCTCACGGCCATCCGTCATGTCTGCCTTGGAGATTTCGACCTTGGTAAAGTCGTCTTTCATCTCCACGCGCTGAATATCCCCGATGGGGCCAACCTCAAAGGTGATGCTTTCGGCGCGGACATAGCCCTGCTCGGTGGGGGCCATCGTCTCGGTCAGGGTGTACGTGCCCATCGGGATGCGCTCCATATAGTGCGGTGTGCCGTCCGTGACCCATTCAGCAATCGTCTTGCCGTTTGTGTCAGCAATTTTCAGCTTTGCACCGCTGATTTCCTTGCCGGTAGCAATATCGACCTTGGAAATCTGCACTTTCGTGTAGTCGTCCTGCATGAAAACGTGCTGAACCTTGCCGTCATCCTCTACAATGAACGGAATGGCATTGGCAGGCACATACCCGGAATTATCGGGTACGAGCGTTTCCTCCAGTGTGTAGGTTTCGCCCGCAACCAGCATGGCCTCCATGTAGTGCGGGGCATCCTTGGAAACCCATTCGTCCACAACATTGCCGTTCTTGTCCAGCACGCGCAGCGTGGCACCGGGGATTTCCTTGTGGGTCGCAATGTCGGCTTTGCTGATTTTTACGCGGGTGGGCGCATCCAGCATTGTTACAGTCTGGCTGAACCCATCGGAATTTTTCAGCAAAATCCAACTTGCAGAGTAGGTGATTTCGGCATCGGCGGGCTTTTCTGCAACCTGCTTATCGGCAAAGAACGCGGGAGCCGCCGCGCCGTTCAGATAGGCCTTGTCAAACGTCAGGTCGGAGAAGTCGCTCTCCCGCAGGCATTTGGCAATCGCGCGGTCGTTGGCGGCATCGGTGAAATTCACCACCAGCGTGCCGTTTACGCAGTACCAGTTGGCAATGACAACACCATCAGCATCGGGATTCTTGCCCAGCAGCTTATCCCAGAAAGCGCGCAGCTTGGCTGGAATCGTAGCCACGGTGTCATCGGAGAATGCGGTGGGGGAGATAACGCTGCCGGATTGGTACTCGGCATCTTCGGATTCATGCAGTACCCAGACCGCTGTTTCCTGCAAGTAGCCGTTGTCGTCCGTGGCCTGCTCCAAATGGAATTGAATCGAGCGGGCGGCGGTATAGCCGTCTGCCGGGCGGGTTTCGGTCAGAATATAGACTTTGGTGGCATCGCGGTTCCCGGCAAAGTTATGGGAAAGGTGCAGCCCGCGAATCACATGAGCCGTATCGCTGCTCTCCCAAGTATCCACCACGTTGCCGTTCCAGTCGGTCACGGTCAAAGTAGCACCGGGCAGGGCAAAGGTATCATCGGAATCGGAGGTAAAAGCGCGCTTATCAATCTCCACCGTGGTCTGCTTGTCGGAGTGAAGGCAGTCAACGACCTGCCACGCGATAAACTGGTTTTCGTAGGTGAACTCCACAGGAATCACGCTCTGCTCAATCAGGTAGCCGTCCGGCACGCTGACCTCGCGCAGATAGTAACGACCGCTGTTGGTCGTCCAGTCGTGGGCTTCGCTGCTGCCGTAATGTTCGCCGCGCAGGGGAACATCCACATCAAAATAGGAAAGCCCATTTTCATCCGTGGCGGCTGTACCCAGCAGCGTATTGGAGGCTGCCAGCAGTCCGCCGGAGATACTGTAAATATCGTCTGCGGTGTACAGTTCATAGACTGCCCCTGCGACCATCTTGGCATCTGCCGGGATGTCGGCGCGGTTGCTGCCGCCATTCAAGAGGTTGGCGCGGGTCTTGCAGCCGTCTGCATAGGGTGCTTCATCAGTCAAATCGCAGGTGTCGCGGTCCAGCTTATACAGGCCAACACCGACTTTGCCCTCCTCAACGACCGGCAGCACGCGGGCATTCTCAAAGACGAGAATCTGCTTTTCAATCTGTTCGGCGCTGGCATTGCCTACATTTATAATAGAGTAGTCGTAGACAACATCGCCGCCCTGCGTGTGGACTATGATAGTCTTCGCAAGGGCCAGATCGTTGTACTGGTTATCCCAGTCAAGCACCACGGTGTAGGTGTGGTCGGTGTGGACAAAGCCGTAAGGAGCCTGCACTTCAGAAATTGTGTAGGTACCCAGCGGCAGTGTGATGGTGACTTCGCCTTTCGTGCCATCGTGGGTCACTTTCAAGAAATCATAGGTGGCAGATGTCCGTGTGGGACCGAACTGGACTTCGTCCACCTGCCCATCTTCGGCAGTGGTAACGGTGGCGACAAGGTCGCCGTCTGCGTACCAGAGTGTGCCTTGATTGTCCGGCGTGGGAATGTCGCCCTGCGCGTGGATCTCATAGGTGGCATTGGCAAGATTGTCGGACTCGTACACGAATTGTCCGTTCTCATACCCGGTCAGCACGTTGCCGATTTTGCGGATCTTGATTTGCCCCAGTGTTTCGTGGTTATAGTAGCTTTCGGTGATAACATAGTCATCCATGCCGTCGGCGCTGCCGCCACTGACCTGATACACACGGTCCGATGTCAGCTCAAACACAACATTGTACTGGCGGTCGTTGAAATACCCATGCGGGCCTTCGACCTCAACGATGCGGTACTTGCCCAGCGGCAGTTTCTCCGGGGTCTTCATTTCACCGTTGGAGTCGGTATAGAAAGTGCTGGTCTTTGCCCAGGCATTGCCGGATTTCGGGTCGTTCATCTCCACAAGGGTTTCACGGCCGTCCTCGGCAATATAGTAAAGATTGAACGTGGTGTCGACAATTTTTACAGGCTTGCCAGTTTCAATGTCGATTTTGACAAGCTGCAAGTAACCCTCCAACTCTTCGTCCAGAATGTTGTAGGTCATGTAGCTGCCGCTGGGCGTTGTGATACTGCCGGCAGGCATAGTAAAGCTGCTCTGCGGGCTGGACGCATTGACAGTGACAAGGAACGGTTCAGCCTGAAAAACATCTTTCGGTACGGTGGTTTCCACGACGATGTACTGGCCGTTGGGGAGCCCCTGCACACGCAGGATGCCTTCTTCGTTCGTAAAGATTTCGGACAGGCGGTATTCCTGCGCGTTGTTGGTCGGAACCCAGCCAAGGCCCTGCCCGTTGGCAAAATCGCTGTCTGCGGTCAAGGTGGCATTATAGCGGTTAACAGAGGTGGTGTCGCTCTCGTACATCGTGGCAACAGCCTGTTCTTCGTTAGAAAAATCAAATTTCAGCGTGTCCTGATCGTAGCTGGATTTACGGTAGGCTTCCAGAATGCTGGCGGCATCGTAGCTGCCATCGGCATTTTTGGTGAACTGGTCTGCCTTGCTCAGCAGCGATACACGGTACACCTTGAACCCGGCACCGCCCAGCTTGATGGCGGGCGAGGGCTGCCCGGTGGTGGACACCAGCTTTTGCAGGCTGAACCCGGATTTCAGCACTTCATCCTGCGTCTGGTCTTCGGTGCGGACAACGTAAGTGGATTCATCTGCATAAGTAAGGGATTGATAGTGGTTGACTTCATCACAGAGATAGCCTTTTGCAAAGGAGAGGTAGTAGCCGTCATAGGTCTTGCTGCCGTCCAGGGCGCGGCTCTCGGCAACAGCAGAATACTGATTGCGGTAGACGTAGTCGGTGTACTCCGTACCATTGTTGGCGAGGGCGGCATAGCTGCCGGTAGGCTCCAGCTTTTTGTTGAGCAGGGGATACTGACCGGAAAGATAATACTGCCCGTTGGAATCCACCGGGATCACGATGCCGGTGGCGCGCTCCACAAGGTAGTAACGGCCTAAGTAGAGATTGGCAAATGCCAATTTGCCGTCCTTGATGGCCGCGGAGGCTACAAGGTAATCCTTTTTCAGCACCGGGAGATAGTCGGACTTCCATGCGCCGTTGGTCAGCACGGTGGTATGCCAGATAGGGTTGCCGCTGGCATCTGTGATTTTGGAGTAATCGACGATGCCGGAAACACCGTCCGGGTGATGAATGTCCTCGGCAGCGTACAGGTCGTATACAGCGCCTTCGAGCGTGCTGTCACCGTTGCTGCCCGCCGCCAGATACCGCGCGGCATCCAAATCCACTTTTGTCAGCAGGATATTGCCGAGGACACGGTCATTCTGCATCTTGTCGGAATCAGCGTGCATGGTGTAGGAATCCTCATTGCTGGCGATACCTGTGGGGTCGGTGGCGTAGGTCTTATCTGCGTTTCGGTTGCCAAAGGTGATAGTGACGATACCCTCGCCGGTGTCGATAAGGGTGCCGCCGCTGTTGGCTGTGGTGATGTCGGCGTTATAGTCAGAGTTGCCCAGCCAAATCGTCTGACCGTCCTGCGCTTTGGTAATTTCAAAGGCATACGCCCGCTTGCCCAGCACAGAACCTGCCATGCCGGGAACATCTACATCTGTCCAGTCGCCGTAGTACCCGCTGGGAGCACGGCTCTCCACGATGACAAACTTGCCCTCGTTGCGCTGGGTATAGAACAAATCATCCGAACCGCCTGCATAGTCGCTGTGGTTGATGACCTTGTAAGTGCCATCTGCTTGGCGCTCGACTTTGTACCGGTTGTATCCGCCAAACGGGATATAGCACTGCCGAACGGTGTCCCACTCGAAAATCTTAAACTCGGCATCGCCTTTGATGCGCTGCTTGGTTTCGCTGTCGATTTTGTCGATGCTGACCTTTACCGACCATTCATCGTTCTGCATTTTATAGTCATTGGAACTATTAGCCGGAACAGTAATAGTCTGGTGGCTACCCAGCGCACCGGGTGTAGAATCGAAGCCATGCGGGATGGTGACTTCATCGTAGCTGAATGTAATATTGGCAAGCTGCGCCCGCGCCGAGGCAATAGCGGCATCTACCATGCCCTGTGCTTCGTTCTGCAGCTGCCCAATGGCCGCATTCTTGGCGGCTTCTGCAGCGGCATCCGCTTCGGCTTGGCTGGTGAACGGTCCTTCCTGCCCGCTGAGCGTACTGGTGCTGGTCTTGGACACCTCGTAGTGAACCGTCCATGTGGCAGAACCGTCGCCGCCATTCAGATGAAAACTGTCATCCTGCGTGTGACCGCTTGTGGTAATGGTCTGCGCTCCGGCAGGACTCATCTGCCAGCTGCCGCCGTCCACGCTGCCGCCGGTCCGGCTGGGCGTGACGGTAATGACCGCGCCGTCCACCTTTTCCAGCGTGTTCAGCTGAACCTTGTCGGTGTTGACAGTGAATGTCAGATCAAAGCTGCCGCCGGCAGTCTGGGCGGGAGCCTGCCAGTCGGCATAGTACTCCTGCGGCACGGGTTCGGGTTCCGGCTCCGGTTCTTCTCCCTCAATGGCGGGACCAATCAAGGCGACCGTCTGCCAGCCACTGGCGGCAGGTTGATAAATGTAGGTGTAATATCCCGCTTCGGCGGTATAGGTCTGCACTCCGTTCAACAGTTCTTCTGCCGATTCCCGGTAAAGCGCAGCCGCCCGGCTGTCGGGGTAGTGCTGCATAATATACAACTGCAAATCGTCATAAATCATTTCGCAAAAATCCGAGACAGAGGGCTCCGCCTCATCTTCCGCGCAAAAAACAGCGGGAAAATCGCCGTCCTCGTCCAGAGAAAGCTGGTTCAGCCCGCCCCAAATGCGAATCTGGTTGCCGTAATGGTCACCGGGGATGCACTGGTCTGCGCCCACCGTGGAGGTGTGGGAATAGCTGTACGGCGGGCAGCCGTTGGGCTGACCGTTGGCGCCGTGGGTGCAGCAGTAGGCGGGTTCGCCGTTAAACCAAATCAACCATGTGGCGTTGACCTTTGCCACCTTGGTGATGCGCCCGCTTGTCACAGACGGGGTGGGGCGTCCTGCGTAAGGTGCAACCCCCATATCCGCAAACGGAGGGGCTGCCGTGCTGCTGCGGTCGATTACAACATTCAGATTTTGGGTCAGCAAATTACCGTCCGGGGCAGTGTAGACAAACTGCGCCGTGAAATCCCCGTCGGTCAACAGATACAGCCCTGTGGCAGCGGCAGAGGTTTCCGCATACTCGCTGTGCAGAACGGTCATGTCCTGCGCGGGTTCGCCGTAATAGTCCAGTAGCGTGACATTTTCGGGCAGCAGCACATCGGTTCGGGAACCGTCCGCAGGGTATTCGACCTGTGTCATAAGCGGCACAATGGCATAGTCTGTATCCTCGGTCAAGGGTACGGGCACGGTTTTGTCGCCGCTGTTCAGGGCTTCCGGGTCAAGGTGGCTGTCCTGCTCCAACTGACCGTCCGCCCACAGCGACAGGCTGATTTTTGTCTGCCCTGTCGCAACCGGAAGCCCCTCGCTGCCGATGTAGGATCCGGCAGGTGCATCCGGCAGGTCGGCGTACAAAACCGCCGCGTCCGGGTCAAGGGTTGCCGTCTGCGCAGTTTCGGGGGCAATAATTTCACCCGCCGATACAGCCGGAATCATCGTGCAGCACATGGCACCCGCCATGAGCGCCGCAGATAAGCGGTGTTTGCGTTTATATTGCATTTGCATAACTCCTTCGTATTATTTTTACATCAAATGCGAAAATTCACGATGCTACATTTACACCACCTCCATCAATCAACTTGGCAACGACCAACAGGCGGCTGTTGGGGTCTGCTGTGCAGGTGGAGAGTGTCAGAATATGGTCATCGGTCGTCACGTCCACACCGTAGTCGAACGCACAGCCGGCAACAGCCTTGTCCAAAATCTGCTGAAATGCCGCATCGTCCGGGTCAGCCTGAATGCAGTCGGTATCGGCGTTTGCGTCGCAGACCCACACACTGAAAATCTGATACGTCAGCTTTTCATCTGCCAGTGAAACATAAATGTATGGGTTCTCCTGCCCAAACTCGAACACACGGTACTTGTGCAGATCCTCAAACCCACCGGTATAGTCCTCGTCGGTAAAGGTGTGGCCGTAAAAAATCAGATTGCGAGAAACTTTTACGCCGCTGTCCATGCGGCAGACGTAGTCGGCATAAATGCAGCCGTGGTAATCCTCGGTGCCTTTTTCGTCACGGCGCAGATAATAGTCATTGTCACCGTACTGCTGCACAGGCGCGTCAATATTCGTGCCGGGAATTGTAATCCACGCCACGGTGTCCGGGTTTTCTTTCTGTGCGGTGGAAAGTCGTTTATCGGGCGATTCCACGTGCTCAGTCTGTGTCCATGCGGGCAGGACAGAACCAATCTTGCCGGAACGCCCGAAAAGCAGAAAACCGGCCAATAGCAGCCCAACCAAAACAAAAATAATGACAAGTCGCAGCAAATCAGGGTTGGCGGTATCCCAAAACCGTTTGAATTTTTCTCTCACTGCGGCACCTCCGCAACGTCATCTTCCTGCCATGGCAGGCGGGGCAGGGGCGCGTAGTGACGGCCATTCGGCTCGACCCAACTGCCCTGACCGCCGGCAAAGATGTGGATGTTGAACGAGTTCAGTACGGTCAAAAAGCTCTCCATGTCGGCCGCATCACAACAGAGAGAATCCCGGTTGCCAATCAGCAGCACATCGAAGCGGTGCTGCTCGGCATCCTGCAGAATCTCCTTGACGGCGGGGCGCATGAGCAGCGGCACGGGCTCGTTTGTCTCGGAAATGCGTTCTTTCTGCACGCCCCACTGCAATTTGCGAGCAGCGCGCTGACAAGCGAGGCGCTGTCTGCCCATGCTGGCAAGATTCTTCGGGTCGGACTGGTAAAGGCATTGTGCAATCATGGTGTTTTCCTCCTTAGTATTTTGGCTTGTGATAGACTTCTTTGTGCAGCACCACCGCATGGCGGCAATCATACCATAGGAGCAGGTAGTGCAGCACCAGTCCGCTGCCGATCAGCGGCAGCAGGACTTTTGCCCAATCAGAGATTATCTTCATCTTCATCTTCATCCTCATTTCTGCCGCCGAGGACAATATCCCCGGATGGCACATAGACTTTCGGCGCAGGGGCGGGCTTTGTGGGCTCAACCGCGTGAGCAGGCTCTTTGCGCAGTAGATGGGTAATAATCAGCAGCACCGCGATGAAAAGCAGCGCACAGGCGATACCCATAACCAGCAGGGCGGGTTTGATGCCGCTTTCTGCCGCAGCAACAACCACAGGTGCAGAAACCGGTGCGTACAGCAGCGTGTAATGCACGGTTCCAGCCTCGGTGCGAGTGACAGTCCCGGCGTAGTGCGCTGTTGCCATGTAGGTGCTGTCGGCCTGCAATGTCTCGCCAATCGTAATGTCCTGCAAGGTCAGTGAGCCGGAAAAGCCGTACTCGTCGTCGTAGGCCACAGACTCTTTCACATCATTGCGGGCGGTTTCGGCATCGGCGCTGCGCACGGACAATTCAAAATCCTGCGTGACCTCTTTTTCTTCGGTCACACCGCCCTCCACAGACTGCGTGACGCCCCATAGGATGTAATCGGCGCCGTTCCACTGCATAGTGCTTTCGGTCAGGTCGGCAACGGTCGTGCCGTAGGGCACGCTGTACTGCTTGACGACAAGCAGTTGACCGCCGTCCTCCTGCCATGAGATGCTGTCCGGGTAGAACGGCGGCGCGGTATCTTCGGGCGACAATTCCACCAGTTCCGGGGCAGGGGCGGTCGTGGGCTCCTCGGCAAAGGCTGCGGTGGCGGTACCCAGTGCCAGAAAACAGCACAGGGCGGCGATAACAGGTTTCTTCATTAGGATTCCTCCGTTTCGGTTTGATTTTGCATTTTGCGTTCTACAATGCGGCGCAGCTCGTCCCGGTCTGTGGTGATCAGGTCCTTTTCTTCCTCGCTGCATCGCATATCAACGGTGACATTGTTGGAGTTTGTGACGATTAGCGCACTGCCGTGCTCGAAGCGGGTAATGTTGTCGATTTCGGCATCTGTCAGCTTCAAGACGCTCTGTACGCGCTGCGCTTCCTCTTCCTCCAGATTCAGAATGATTTTGCAGTTGTTCAGGATGCCGCGGCCGTATTTTCCATCTTCCAAGGAAAAGAAGTCGTTCAAATCCTGCGTGGCAACCAGCACACCGCCGCCATAGCCGCGAATCGTCTTGACGGCCTCGAATACATAATTGGCGGCCAGCGCATTGGACGATGCGCCGATGATTTGCCAGACTTCATCTATAAAAATCTGCTTGCGGCGGGTCAGGTCCTCTTTGGCCTTATCCCACATATAATCCAGCCCGATGTACATACCCACGGTCAGCAGGTCGCCGGACAGTTCGCTGATGTCGATGACGACATAGCTGTTGTCAAGGTTCACGTTTGTCTGGCGGTTAAAGCTGGATGCCGAGCCGTGGACAAGGCGGTTTAGAATGTTGGCAATGCGCCGCGTTTCCGGAGCGGAAGACAAGACCGCGTGCAGGTCACCCAAAATCGGCATTTCGCGGTACTGGCCGGGGTGCGCAGGGTCATCCAGACTGGCATTGCTGTAGGTGATGCCCTTATTGCGGTAGGTGGTAACGATAGCTTCATCCAAGAGCTGGCGTTCCTCGTTGCTCAAATCGGGAATCAGCAACGAGAAGAAAATGTGCAGCTTCTGGATTTTGGCGGCCAGTTCCGACTGCTCCGGCATAGGGCCATCCAGCAGTTCGCTGCTGGTGTGGTCGATTTTGCGAATCTCCATGACGTTGATGCAGTCCGGGCTGCCCGGCACAATACGGATGATGGTACCGTTCAACGCCTTGGCCTGCCGGTAAAACTCGTGACCTTTTAGGGGCGCGATGATGTAAACCGGTGTTCCCGCCAGCCGCATACGCCGGGCGATAAGCTGCATGGTGAATGTCTTGCCCGCGCCGGAAGTGCCGAGGATTGCCATATTCGCATTTTTATAGATGCGGGTGTTGAAGTTGTCGAGACTGACGAGGGAGTTGTTGTACTTGTTCACGCCCAATAGCACTCCGTTGGTATCGCACAACTCAAAGCTGACGAACGGATAAAAGCTGGCTGCAGTGGAGGTAAGGATATTGCGGCGGTACTTCTTGAACAGCGCCGCGTCCGGGGCACACAGCGGCAGGGAAGAGAGAAAGGCTGCCTCCTGCCGGAAACTGCACAGCTGCAAATTCATATCCTGCGAGACCATGAGCTTGCGTATCTCCCCGATGCGCCATTCCAAATCCTTGACGCTGGCGGCTGTGACGGTCACAAGAATGGCGGCATAGTAGAAATCTTCGTTGTTGGCAAGGCCGTCTTTCAGGTAGTACCCGGAGCGGATGGCGTTGGAGAGATCATCGAAGTCCGAGTTTGTATCGCTGGTGTCCTTGATTTTGCTGCGGTTAATGCGGATCTGCTGCCCGATTTTCTGCATCATGCGCTCTTTGGGCTGTCGTTCCAGAAACAGATCCACATCAATGCCCTCGCCGGCGTTCACCAGCAGGGCCATCCACCCGGCTGTGACCTGTGCGCGGTAGCCGTCTGCGGGAATCATCAGGTAGGCGTGGTATGTGCCGTCCATATAGAGATAACGCCCATGCTTCAAATCTAGTGAGGGCGGGATCATAAAGGCGGCGGGAGGTATCTTATCCAGTGATGTGGTATCGTTCTGGGCCAGATAGCTGGCAAGCACATCTTGGATGCGCTCCTGCAATGGCACCTGTACCGCCGTTCGCCTATTTAATAAGGTATAGAAAACGTCGGTGAGGAACTCGTCCTCATTTTCGTGTTCCACGATGGCATTGCCGCACTGCGCCAGGTAGGTGCGAAAATTGCGGGCGGTGGTTTCGAGCGTGGAGACGATTTCTGCGTAGGAGATATTCCGCTCGTTCGTGGGCGCTTCGTATTGGAAAATAACGAAGAAGCGGCGGCTGACGGCATCGCGGGAGCCGAGGCGCTTGACAAAACGGATATAGCTCATGTGGCGCTTGCGCACCGCTGCATCCGGCTCGTTGGCGGCATCCAGCCGCAGCTTGTCCAGATAAGCATTGACATCCGCTTTGCGGGAGAACGACTTGAATTGCAGCCGCACCGGGCTGACTTTCAAAAGGCTGGCAAACGAGTAGATGACACTACGCTGCTCGCGCGGGGAGCGCAGTAGGAAGTTGATTGGCTCAATTTCCAGAATCTTGATGTAGCGGTCATCTGTGGTGTGCAGGATGCCGTTTTCGATTTTCTCGATGGGAAGCAGGTCGTAGAGCGTCTGCCGCTTTACCAGCTTTCCGTGGCGGTCTGCCTTGCGCTGCAAAACCTGTGCGTTGTGGGGTAGGGCATCGGCATCTTCGTAGTAGACAACATGGTATCGCTTGCTGATGAACCTCAGATGCCGGTGTCGGTTGGCTTCAAGGTTTCCCTGCGGTGTGGGTGTTATGATGCGGCGGCGCTTCATAAAGCGGAACCAATGCGCCGCAAACTGCGTCAGGCTGTCACCGCCGATACCTACCACGCCGAAAACGCCCAGCGGTACCGACACCGCAATGACGATCATCAGCCGAATGTTGAACGCCAGCGGCAGATAAAACAGCGGTACTGCACTGCCCACAGCAAGCACAGCCGCCTCTACCGCATTGCGCAGCTTGACCGTACCGCCGAGGATCGTACCGGTGTCCACAAAATTCTGCGGGATCAGGTAAACATCCCGTTCTTCGCGTGAGATTTCGACCACCTCCGATAAACGAAAAGAGCGCCCGGTAAAAGGCGCTCTTGCGTTTCTGTTCAATTTTGACGATACTATTATAGCAGAGTCGTATTGAAGCAAAAAAGACTTTTGCTGTGCGGATGTTGTGCTGATTTACTGCATTTTGGCAGATAAATTTTCAAATGTGCTTTTGTGGCATCAATGTAGCCACATAGATTGACAATTGAATGCAATGAACGTATAATGGAGATAAGAAGAAAACCACAGTACGAAGGGAGTTTATTTTATGGAAAACATTGTTTCGGCGGCCAAAACGGACGTGTTCCGCGTTCGTATCAATTCGGAAATCAAGCAGGAGCTGGAATCTGTGTACGCTAAGAACGGTCTTACCCTGACTGATGCCATCAACGTGTTTTTCCAGCAGTCGCTGAACGCGGGCGGCTTTCCCTTTGCTGTGACTGAGGACAACGCGGAAATCATCAAGGCAAAGGCGCTCTCCCGCCTGGTGAAGCAGTTGCAGAATGCGCAGGATGACCCGGTTTCTTACTCCGAGGATGAAGTATACAAGATGTTCGGAGTTGAGAAATGAGGGTAATCTACAAAAGAACCGCCGTTAAGGATATGGAAGCAACCCGCGACTACATCGCCGGGAGGCTGAAGAATCCTAAAGCCGCCAAAAAGCTGATGACGGCGCTGCTGAAAGCAATATCCTTGCTGGCGGATAACCCTTACATGGGCGCGGCACTGGCAGAGAAGTTTGAAATCACCACGGATGTGCGCTATTTTGTAGTGGCAAAGCAGTTGGTTTTCTACCGTGTGGATGAGGAAAACAGCGCGATAGAGATTCTTCGCGTATTGGACGGCGGGACGGATTATTTGTCTGTACTGTTCGGATAAATAAAAAATAGAAGGGCTGCTCCTGTGTATTGGCAGAAGCAGCCCTCTTTGTTTTAGTGCAGATACCCTTTGGGGTTGACGTAGACCCCGTCGACAATAACACAAATATGCAGATGATTCCCGGTCACATCGCCGGTAGCGCCGACCTTGGCAATGGTGTCGTACTTGTTTACCGTATCGCCAACCTGCGCCAAAAGCTGGCTGCAATGGGCATAAAGGGTACAGTACCCGCCGCCGTGGTTGATGACCAGATAATTGCCATAACTGACATGGTAGCCTGATTTAATGACCGTGCCGCCCTCCACTGCCAGAATCGGCGTGCCGTAGGGATAGGCAATGTCCAAACCGTTGTGGTTGGTGGTATCCTTGCCGGGAATGCCGACATCTTCGCGTTTGCCAAAGAAAGAAGTAATGTGCTGTTCCCAGTTTGGGTCATTGAATGGATTGCCAAATCCGCCGCTGGGAGCAGGGGAGCTATCATCAATGAGCGAATCGTTGATCTGCCCCAGAATCGAGATGCCCTCACGTTCTTCGATTTCATGGAGATAGATGGTCAGGTTATGCGCATAGGAATCGGCATAGCTTTTCTGCTTGTCATCAAGCTGCCAGACCGTGTCAGCAAAGTAATCATCACCCACATAGGAAAGCGTGAAAATGGTGTAGGTGTGATCTTCTTGTACGGTTATAGTCTGCCCGCGCACCTCTTTTTGTACCGGCTCTGTGCGGACTTCCTCGGAAGTGGTGTAGGTATAATATTCTGCCTGGTGCGCTTGTACCTGTGAGGAAAGATCCGCCAGGCTGATTTTGGTATAGTCATCCTCTCCTTGGTAGGTGCAGTACATAGAAATGAGTTGAAAGGCATTGTAGGAGACATAACCGCCCACGGAATCGACCACATCGCTGTAGGTAAGGCTTGCACACTCGGATTCTATTTCGGCAAGGGTATCCTCGTAGGCTGCCTGCAAAATATCCGATACTGCATTGCGAAGCTGAATTACATTGGCTGCAATTTCCAAATCATCATTGACCGCCGCGCTGGGTTGTGTCAGCGTACCGAAAATTGCGCCGGGAAGCATGAGCAGAACCAGAATCGGTAGCAGCAAGACGGCAACGACAACGACCAGTACTTCCTTGCGATACTGCACCGCAGCTTCGGCAGCAGCCCCGGCGGGACCGCCCTGCATTCCCGCCTGTGCAATTTTGGCAAGTTTGGGTGCATTGCGAAGTGCCGCTGAAGCCTGCCGAGAATTTTGAGTATCGTTTTCCATCATTTAGTGTCTCCGCGCGGGGGCTTTTGGCAAGGCCGCCACTTTGCGCTCATCATACTGCATACGCCCACGTTCATCCTGAACGGTGGGAGTTTTTTCTACGCGGGTCGTGGCGTAGACCTTGTACCACTTTTCACCGTCGCGGGAAGTCTGCTCGGTAAAATGACCCTCCGGTTTTTCGTACCGGCGGGCATTGTACATGGCAAACTGAATCTGACCGCGGCCGGGGATGATCTCGCACCCTTGAATCTTACCGCCGCCGATTTCCACATCTGTGACACTGTTGCCCATCTGACCCAACAGTACCCGGTTCATGGCTGCCTGTTGGATAGAGGACGAAGTGGGAATGGTGGACGGTTCTGTAACGGAAGAACTGCCACCGGCGCGCATGGTAATTTCGCTGTCGCGGGTAGGCGAAACATCAACCGTGCTATCGCCCTCCAGCGCCAGCGGCGTGGCGGGGGTAGGAGAGTCTGTTACGGCATCGCTTTCAGCTGTTGCCATTGCAGTGGGAATATTTTCACCGGTGGCAGGAATCTGCATAGCGTCCATGTCGCTGGTACCTGCAAAATAACCATTGAGCGCTTCCACGGCGCTGTCGCCTGTAATGCTGCCGCTTGTCTGACCGGTGGCGATGGAGCCGATGACCTTGCTGGCAAACCCGCCATCTTTACCAAGGCTGTTGTGATACATGGTTCCGCCCAGTGATGCGCCGATGCCGCCGGACTGCCCGCTGATGGAACTTGCCGTGCTTTGCTGCACATGACGGCTCACCATGCCGGAAAGCCCGCCTGCAAAGGTATTGCCGGGTGTGGTTTTTGTGGCAGCAGTTGTGGCGGCGGCTTTTGCAGCGCCCAGTCCTATAAAGGCTTTGCCGATTTCAAAACCACGGAAAGCCAGCAGAGCTTCGGACAGCATTGAGCCAGGCGAACGCGAAACGCCGATGCCCAATGAGTGCAGGATGCCGTCTAGTTTGGTGCTAACTTTCAAAAAAGCGATAGCGCACAGCAGCCACAGGAACAGATTCCCGGAGACCGCATCCTTACCATGTGCGTCCACGGCCGCGGCAGCTTCATCCTCGGTCAAAGCAAAAGCAGCCGGGCAGTACAGGAGAGCAAGGCTAACAGCGGTGAATAAAGAAAAAAGAGTTTTTTTCACGTAAAAAATCTCCTATAAGGACAGAGGATTAGCGAGAAATTCCCCGACCATATTGACGAACAGCTTCAAGCACCATGCGTTCATAATCAGCAGCAGAAGCTGCCCGCCGAACATCCGGCACCAGCTTTTGAAAATGTTGTTTGTGCCGCGCGCCGCGCCCATGGCAAAGGCAAGTGGCGCGGTGAAAACCAGAATTCCCAGCACGATATATCTCTCGGCGGCCTCCAAAAGCAGCTTTAAGTAGTTCCATGCCAGAACCACAACGAGAATCAGCGCAATTAGCGCCACTGAGCCATTGGCAATTACGCCAATGATGACGAGCAGCACAGAATTGAAGTCCCCGAACTGCACACCGGGCAGACGGCTGTCCAGAATCCAGTTGTAGGGCGTGCCGCCGATCTGCAAGGCAAGGTTGACGATGTCATCACAGTACCAAATCAGCAGCAGGAAAATTATAGAACGCACAACCAGATTGATGGGATTTTCGGTATCAATATCAAACCCGGCACCATAGCAGCGGTAAAGCTGCCACACAAGGTTCAGCAGCACCAGCCCGATGGCCGTCCAAATGAAGATTTCATACATAGCCGAAGCAGCAGGGAAGTACCGCTTGAACGTGTCCATATTGCAGCCCAACGCGCCGAGTACCGAGGTAGATGCCAGATCCAGCAGGTTCATCACCTGCGTTGCCAGCCAATCCACAATGCCGTCTAAAATGCCCAAAGGCCGTCACCTCCTTTTGTGAGCATAGGAGCGCTTACGGGTTCCAAGTGCCGCCCTGAAAGAACGGCGTGACATAAGCCATGATGAAGCCGAGACCGTTCAGAATCGCCCATGTGATGGCAATGCGCTTGAGCCATGCGCGGGAATCGTCCACGGTCTTGCCGTTCTTGGAAAAGTTCATCAGCAGCAGGGCAACGGCGGCGCAGACCACGGCTGTGACGGTGGAGATAGAGATGATTTGCGAGTAGACATCCTGCATGATTTCGCTGGCTTTCGTCCAGACGGTGGTGCCGGTTGTGGCGGAGGAATTATCCTCGCCGGTTGCAAAAGCGGGCATCGCGGTCAGCGCGCTACATAGGACAGCGCAAAGGGCTGTCTTTATGCGCTTATGGTAAAAAGAATACGTGTTTTTCTTGATCATTGAAACCTCCTGTGTGTAAAAATGCTTTATGAGTTGCCAAAAGTAGACCATTACCATAATAACAAATTGGCTGTGCAGGAAAAAAGGCTTTCGCTCTGCGGATGTATTGCGGATGTTGTGCAGGTTCAATCAGGGGTAAGGAGATTGGTGATTTTCTCGCAATTTTGTAGCATAGGACAGTGATGCCAGCAACAAAAGATATTCAAACGTAGAAATGAAAATAGAGCTGTCATGAGACGGCAGCCCTATTTTTATCACAAAACCAGTTCCTGTACAAAATTCCTTGTGCGGTTGATACTTGGAGAGGCAAGACAGTAATATAGATATTCCCATATAACGCAAAGCGCCGTTACCGCAGGTGAAGCGGTAACGGCGGGGAAGTGATTGACTATATTGGCAGCGCAGATAACATTGGGCACCATCATTTCCGGTTTCAACTGATACAAAATGGTATTGGCGCAGACCCGATGGCAGTCTTTTGTGAAATTTCGGCCATAAAGGGAAAACCTATTAAACGAAAACAAATGTTAAAATTTCACCTGGTTTGCTTTCCGGTACTCTGTTGGCGAGGTTCCTTCTGCATTGCGGAAAGTTTGGGAGAAGTAGCTGGAAGAAGAAAAGCCCAGAATAGCTGCGATCTGAGAGAGAGAAAGGTCCGTCTCGGCCAGGAGACGCTTTCCTTCTTTTATGCGGCAGTTGATGATATAATTGATGGGCGAAACACCGTATTCGCGCTTAAAGGCGTGTACCATATAATATTTGGTGATGCTGACCTTTTCTGCCAGCTGGTCCAGCGTGATATTTTCCTTATAATGGTGGTCAATGTAGCGCTTTACCGTTGCACACTGGCGGTTGGCAGGCAGGCGGGAGTGGATCGGCACAGCCGAAACACTGGCGTTGCGCATCAGCTGTACAACGATAATATCCATGTAGGCCTGGCAAAGTATCTGGAAACTCGACTCTCGGTTCTGCATTTCCCGCAGGATCTTGCGCATACAGACCAGCACATCGTTATCCTCTTTAAAGGTATAAATGCAAAAGCTGCCCTCGGCGGCATCGGAAATCGTAAATTCCAGCCCTTCGATGCCAAGCACAATATATTCCAACGGGTGTGATTCAAAGCTGACTTCGGTGTGGATGACGTTGGGATTGACCACGACCAGCTGGTGCGCCTGCACGGGGAACAGCTTGTCATTGATCTGAAACTGCCCCTCGCCATCGACAATATAAAATAGCTCTGCGTAGCTATGGGAATGTGGGATGGAGGGCCAATCGCCGCTGTATTTTGTAGAGGCTATATTGCGCAGCTTCATCTTGTCGCGGGGGAGTGCGTCATCCTCCGGGTTGAAAGCATAGTTGATGTGGCTCATGGCGAGGCCTCCGAACTTTTTGATATATTGTCATAATTCTATTATATGGCACACGTCCGAAAAATGCAACGAATTTTTTGGGCGATTTTATCAATATGTTGCTTTGTTTCGAAATACAAACGTGTAAAGTGCACAATTTTCAGACGCGAAAGTCGGACGTTGTGCCGAAAAAACGGTGAATAACAATATTGCTAAAATGATGAGCAATATAATAATTGATAAATGATGTGAAAAGCACTACACTTAAGTCACCGCGAAAGGGATGAAATCCCGACATAGAAATTACACTTAGGAGGAAAACACAAATGAAGAAGATCGTTGCACTTTTGATGGCTTCTGCTATGGCAGCTTCGCTGGCTGCTTGTGGCGGCAACGCCCAGAGTTCGGAAGCTGCTTCTACTGCTCCCGCAGAGTCTACGGCTGCCGAGTCTACGTCCACCAACGGTAAAAAGTACGAGGGCGTTGAGTTGACTATGTGGTCTATGTGGTCTGCCGGTGAGGTTCAGGCAAATGCAATTCAGGCCGCCGCTGACGCTTTCGAGGCTGAAACTGGCGCACACGTCAACATCGAGTGGAAAGGCCGCGATGTCAACACCCTGATTTCTGCCGCGCTGGAATCTGGCGAAAAACTGGACATCTTCGAGGATGATTACAACCGTATCGGCCACGCTTACGCTCCCTACACCTACGACCTGACCGAGATGGCAGACGCTGTCGGTTATGATGACTTCAGCTACGCTTGCTTTAACGATCAGTCCAAAGAATGGGCTGGCTACCTGAACTCCATCGTAGAGCAGCCCCAGATTGGCGGTATCTTCTACAACAAGGACGCTTTCGATGCCTGTGGCATTACCGACACCCCCAAGACTTGGGATGAGTTCCTGACTGTCTGCCAGACCCTGAAAGACAACGGCTATGAGCCGCTGGCGCTGGACGGTGCTTACGCAAACTTCAACTTCTACAACCATCTGGTTCGTCATCTGGGTGAGGACGCCATTGCTGAACTGGGCAAGAACGGCGGCTGGGCTGATAATGAAGCTGCTGTGGCGGCTGCGCAGGAAATCATTGATTTCGTGAACGCTGGTTATCTGGCCGAAGGCGCACCTGATGCCTACCCCGCCAGCCAGACCAAGGTTGGCCTTGGCACGGCTGCTATGGTTGTTTGCGCAAACTATGTCACTTCTGAGGTTGACGCTGCGGTTGGTGAGCCTGTAAACTGGGGCTTCTTCAACTATCCCGAAGTCGAGGGCAATGTTGATGCTTCTGCTTACGCCGGTGCAAACTCTCTGGCCATCTCCTCTAACTGCGAGAACCCGCAGGCTGCATTTGACTTCATTATGACCATCGTTACCGGCACTTGCGGTCAGGAACTGGTTGACAACGGCGGCCAGATTCCCGCTGACACCCGCCTGAAGGAGTCTGTTCTGGCTGGCTCTGTTGAGACCCTGAAGAACACCACCACTCCGATGAGCTGGTGCGGTGCGTTGAACACGCTGGACGGCTGGTCCTCCATCAAGAGTTCCATGATTGAGCTGTTCGAAGGCAAGTACGCAACCGGCGCTGACTACTGCGCTTACTTGGATACCCTGTGCGGCTAATCCTATAATAAATCACGGTACGCCGTCAAGCGGTGCGGCTGTAATGGATTTATTCAGGATTCCCTCAATCTGAACAGAGGCGGCACCTGAATGGGGGCCGCCTTTGCTTATGACATTTCATTTTTGAGGTATTACCAGTATGAAAAAGAACAAGACAATGATTTTCCTATTCATTCTGCCCACCGTTCTTTGCCTGTTGTTCATGTATGTCTATCCGGTCGTTCGGACAGTTATCATGAGTTTCTTTAAGGTAGAGAGCCTTACGGCATCTACAAGCACATGGAGCTTCTATGGGCTGCAAAACTATTTCAAAATCCTGCGCAATGCCGGTTTTATCAGTTCCATAAAAAACATGGTGATGATTTGGCTGGTAGGCGGCATCATTACCATGTGCCTGTCCATGTTGATGGCCGTGATTTTGACCAGTGGCATCCGCGGCGCAAAATTCTTCAAGGCCGCCATTTATATGCCCAATATCATCAGCGCCGTGGCACTGGCCACCATGTGGATTCAGTATGTGTTCAACTATGATTATGGTCTGCTGAACCAGATCGTCAAAGCATTCGGCGGCGAGAATGTCCGCTGGCTGGGTACGGACCTGATTTTCTGGGCTATGATGATTGCTTTCATTTTTGGCAGTGTTGGTTACTATATGCTGATTTTCATCAGCGGCATCGAAGGTATCCCGCAGGATTTGTACGAAGCTGCCACTATCGACGGCGCGAATATCTTTGACCGCTTCTTCCAGATTACGCTGCCCCTGCTGAAAGGCGTCATCCGTACCTGCGTTACTTTCTGGAGCATCAATGCTACCACATTCTTCCTGTGGACGAAGATGTTCTCCCCCATCAACACGGAAACGGCCACCATTGTGCCCGTTGTGTACCTGTATGATACGGTGTTTGGCGGCAAGGGCGTTGTCGAGCGCGATGCTGGTGCAGGCGCAGCGATTGGCGTTGTGCTGACTTTGATTATCATTGCTGTGTACGTTATCACCAACCTGATCTTGAAAGACTCGGATCTGGAGTATTAAGGTAGGAGAGCAGTTATGGGAAAATATCACGATAGAATCAACTGGAAGAAAGAGCTTCAGCTTCTGCCCGGTTATATCATTATTTGCGCGTGGGTCGCGCTTACGGCTGCCATCCTGTTCTGGATTGTCTGCGCCAGCCTTTCCTCAACAAAGGAAATTCTGACGGGCCGTGTTATGGACTTTTCCAATGGCCTGAAGTGGGATAACTACGTCACAGCTTGGAACACCCAAAATGTATCGCTGTATTTCTTCAACAGCTTGGTTTATGCCATTGTTTCCTGTGTGGGCGTATTGCTTATTTCCGCGCCCGGTGCTTATGTGCTTTCTCGCTGGAAGTTTGTCGGCGGTAAGGCCATCCGTATCGGCTTGGTCATTGCCATGAGTGTTCCCACCATTATGATCATCATGCCTCTCTACTCTTTGGCTGTGCAGTGGGGCATCAAGGGGCGCGTGCTGTTGGTTGTGCTGTACATTATGCTGCGCGTACCGTATACCACGATTTACCTACTGGATTTCTTCTCCTCACTGTCCCGGTCTTATGAGGAGGCGGCCTACATTGACGGATGCAGCCATTCTCGGACGTTCTGGCAGATTATGCTGCCGCTGGTTCAGCCCGCCATTATTACGGTTACGATTTTCAACTTCATGTCTGTGTGGAACGAGTTCTTCATGGCGTTGATTTTCACTACCAGCGATTCTATGACCCCTGTTGGTGTCGGTTTGTTGCAGATTGTCAACGCAATGAAATATTCCGGCCAGTACGGTGCTATGTTTGCCGCAGTTATCATTGTGTTCATGCCTACTTTCCTGCTGTATCTTTTCCTGTCTGAAAAGATTATTGTCGGTGCTACCAGTGGCGGCGTTAAGGGCTGATTTGACTTTCCTCCATTCAAAATATTACGTTTCAAGGAGAATCCTTATATGAATGATGTAAGAAAAATGGGCCGCGTGACGATTCCCACTGATACGGACGCAGTGTCTGAAACCCTCGACCTGTTGAAGCGCTGGGGCGCGGATGCCATCCGCGACTGCGATGGCACTGAGTTCCCGCAGGAGCTAAAGGACACCGGCGCAAAGATTTACGCCACCTATTACACTACCCGTAAGGACAACGCATGGGCAAAGGCCAACCCCGACGAAACCCAGCAGTGCTACATTATGACGCCGTTCTACACCGCTGAAGGCGGTGCGCTGACCATCCCCCTGATGACGGGCATCAGCCGTGAACTGATGAAAGTCAACGACCATGACGATATTGCCCGCTGGTGGGAGGTCATGGATCGCACGACGGGTGAGCCTGTCCCCACTTCCGACTGGTGCTACGATACTGCGGCTGAGAGCGTTGTCATCGACGCCCCTGCCGCCTACCATGAGTACACCGTCAGCTTTCTGGCCTACCTGATTTGGGACCCTGTTCATATGTACAACTCCGTCATCAACGACTGGAAGGACGTCGAGCATCAGATTCCGTTTGATGTACGCCAGCCCAAGACCCACGCCTACACCCTGCGCCGTCTGCGCGAGTATCTCGAAAGCCACCCCTATGTCAATGTAGTACGCTTTACCACGTTCTTCCACCTGTTCACGCTGGTGTTCGACGAGCTGCGCCGCGAGAAGTACGTGGACTGGTACGGCTACTCTGCTTCCGTCTGCCCCTACATTTTGGAGCAGTTCGAGAAAGAAGTCGGCTACAAGTTCCGCCCGGAGTTTATCATTGATCAGGGCTACTACAACAACCAGTACCGCGTGCCCACCAAGGAGTACAAGGATTTTCAGGCATTCCAGCGCCGCGAGGTTGCCGGTCTGATGAAGGAAATGACCGACATCGTCCACGCCTACGGCAAGGAAGCCATGATGTTCTTGGGCGACCACTGGATCGGCTGCGAGCCGTTCATGCCCGAGTTCCAGCAGTCCGGCGTGGATGCCATTGTCGGCAGTGTCGGCAACGGCAGCACCCTGCGCCTGATTTCCGACATCCCCGGCGTCAAGTACACCGAGGGACGCTTCCTGCCCTACTTCTTCCCCGATACCTTCCACGAGGGCGGCGACCCGGTGAAAGAAGCCAAGGAAAACTGGGTCACAGCCCGCCGCGCCATCCTGCGCAAGCCCATTGACCGCATTG
>ERZ773218.1267-NODE-1267-length-25109-cov-6.873992_pt1 | contig 25109 bp, 18 predicted proteins | sample MGYA00580527_ERZ773218 | MGnify/ENA primary metagenome ERZ773218 (study PRJEB29015, sample SAMEA2737763) | human gut metagenome | biome: human gut; feature: human-associated habitat; material: faeces | place: China | collected 2012 ...
TCAAATAATCCGCTTCATCCATAACCGGGTAACCATCAATGACCAATCGCATTAAGTTCATCCATGCCGGAATATCCGCTTTTTCTGCCAAACAAATGTCATCCTTTGTAAACACCTTGTTTGCCACATTTCTGTGCAAAGCAAATCGTAATTGCAAAGGATAAAATTCCCTGTTATCCCGGTATTCCGCAGGAGGAATTTTATACATTGACTTAAAGGCAGAAGAAAACGCCTGTTGACTTTCATAACCGCAGATAAAGGTGACTTCAATAATCGGTCTATCTGAAAACGCCAAAAGTTTTGCGGCTTCGGTCAACTGACGGCGTTGCACATAATCATGAATTGTCATGCCTACTGTGCTGGTGAACATACGGTGTAAGTGATACTTTGAATAGTGGACTGCTTCAGCGACCGTTTCCAGATCCAGCTTACCGTTAAGATTGGCTTCAATATAGTCAATGACTGTCTCTATGCTAACCACAGTTTTATTTTCCATTTTGCTCCCTCCTTTCCGTGGAAATATAATAGCAGAACCAAGAAATTTTGTTTTAATCATTCTTGCTATGTGTCATATCTTTTTATTTTATGCCCTATCCACCCTCATTTCAAGGCCTGTATTGTGAATTATAAAATGTAGTTTATCCGCATATAGTATCATTCCAAAAACATACTATGAAATATAGAATGTAAGTGGGTGATGCAATATGGCAAAAATCGAAGATTGCCCTGGTTTTGAAACTTTCGGTGCAGACATTAAGGCAGCGCGGAAAGCAAAGCATCTCACACGAAAAGACTTGGCGGAAAAGGTAAACATCGAATCCCGGTATCTTGCCAATATTGAGAATGAAGGGACGATTCCCAGCCTGCCCGTCGTGATACAGCTTATCAAGATTTGCGGCCTGCCCGTGGAACACTACTTCAATCCAGAAGTCATGCGGGAGGAAAGCGAAGATCGGAAACGGGTCAGCCACAAGCTAAAACTTTGCCCGGAGCAGTATCTACCAATCGTGGAGGGTACCATTGACGGGGCCTTGAAAATTAAACAGCCAGAAGAAATGGAGGGTGAATAAAAACATCCTCTGTTTTCTTTTTTATGGGGACGCGCAAGCGCCCTCTTTTTTTGCACTTTTTTCTGTCCAGAGGTCTATTTTGCGGGTAGTTTTGGCGTTTGGGAACATCTTGTTAGCGGAGAAACAGTAACGTAGCAAGCATAGGGAGTGTAGCCACACTCCCGAAAAAACGGCCCGACCCACCCCTGCCGGGCCTCGTCCGTTTTGCTTGTTGGGGAAGTCCCCAAACCCCTTGAATGGAAAGGACGGTGAAGCATGGTAAACAGAACCAGAAAAATTGTGCTGCGCGTTCCAGTGACACCGGAGGAACGGGAGCTGATTGAACAGAAAATGTCGCTGCTGCATACGAAAAACTTTTCAGCCTACGCCCGGAAGATGCTCATTGATGGCTATATCGTGAACATGGACACTACCGACATCCGGGCACAGACCGCCGAGATACAGAAGATCGGCGTCAACGTCAATCAGATTGCAAAGCGGCTGAACAGCATGGGGCCGGTGTACGCGCAGGACATTGAGGACATAAAGGGGGCGTTGGCACAGATATGGCAGTTACAAAGATACATCCTATCAAGTCAACGCTGAAAAAGGCCCTGGACTACATCGAAAACCCGGACAAGACCGACAATAAGCTGCTGGTGTCCTCCTTTGCCTGTTCCTATGAAACAGCAGACATTGAATTTGAAATGCTGCTGGCGCAGGCGTACCAAAAGGGCAACAATCTGGCCCACCACCTGATACAGTCCTTTGCTCCCGACGAGGCCACGGCGAAACTGGCCCATGAGATTGGAAAGCAGCTTGCCGATGAAGTGCTGCAAGGGAAATATCCCTATGTGCTGACTACCCACATAAACAAAGGCCACGTCCATAATCATCTGATTTTTTGCGCCGTGGATATGGTCAATCAGCGCAAGTACATTTCCAATAAACAGAGCTATGCCTACATCCGGCGCACCAGCGACCGGCTGTGTAAAGAACACGGATTGTCCGTGGTGAAGCCCGGCCAGAGTAAGGGCAAGAGCTACGCCGAGTGGGATGCCCAGCGGAAAGGGACAAGCTGGAAAGCGAAGCTCAAAGCCGCCATTGATGCTGCCATCCCACAGGCCAAAGACTTTGACGATTTTCTCCAGCTCATGCAGGCGCAGGGCTATAAGATCAAACAGGGCAAATTTATTTCATTCCGCGCCCCCGGACAGGAACGCTTCACCCGCTGCAAGACGCTGGGGGAATCCTACACCGAAGAAGCAATCAAAGAGCGTATCAAAAGCCGCGCCATCACAAGGAGGCCAAAAGAACGCAAGGGAATTTCCCTGCGGATTGATCTGGAAAATAGCATCAAGGCCCAACAGTCGGCGGGTTATGAGAAGTGGGCGAAGCTCCACAACTTGAAGCAGGCCGCAAAGACATTGAATTTCCTGACCGAACATGGGATAGACACCTACCCGGATTTGGAAAGCAAAGTGGCCGAGATCACCGCCGCCAACGACGAGGCCGCCGCTGTCCTGAAAGCTGCGGAACATCGGCTTGCGGATATGGCGGTATGGATAAAGAACATCACCACTTACAAGCAGCTCCGGCCCGTGGCGCTGGAATATGGCAAGGCAGCGGACAAGGCTAAATTTCGACGTGAGCATGAAAGCACCTTGATTTTGTATGAAGCTGCGGCAAAGGCCCTAAAGGAACAGGGCATGAAAAAGCTCCCTGATCTGTACGCCCTGAAAGCCGAGTACAAGCGGCTGGCTGAGGAAAAAGAACGGCTGTATGAACAGTACGGCAAAGCAAAAAAGCAGATGCAGGAATACGGTATCATCAAGCAGAATGTGGACGGCATTTTGCGGATGACGCCGGGAAAGGAATGGTCGCAAGAGTTATGAGCTTACCGAGAATGAATTACCCGCAATACCGCAAGGCCCGGAAGCTGGTGCGGGAGTGCTGCAATTACTGTGACGGGAACTGTCTGCTGCTGGACGATGGCGAAGAATGTGTTTGTGTTCAGAGCATTTCCTATTCGCTGCTGTGCCGTTGGTTCCGGGCTGCTGTTCTCCCGCTGGACGCGGCTCTGTACGCCGAGATCGCGAAAGACCGGGACGAAGTGAAACGCTGCTCCGAGTGTGGAGCTGCATTTATGCCGAAGTCCAACCGGGCCAAATACTGTCCAGCCTGTGCCAAACGGATGCGCCGCCGCAAAGAGGCAGAACGACAGCGGAAAAGGTACTGGAAATCTACGCATTTAGAGCCTTAAAAAACCAGTATTCCGGGGCCTTTCCGGCATAGTCGCAGGGGTGGTGGGATGATTTATCCTATCCCCGCCGAAACGCTGTTCTAAATGCGTAGAAATTGACAAAAAAAGAACGCCGGACGCAAGCGGCCATATGGTCGCTGCGTCCGGCATTTTATTAGCCTTTTCGTCAATTTTGTGCTATAATTATTTTTATAAATTCTTCCAATACACAATGGAGGCCAGCTATGAGATTCACAGAATTGCTCAACCGCCTTACAGGGATAAGTTGCCCTGTCTTTGGCGTATCATGGAACCCCGTCGATACTGAAAGAAGTATTGCACGACGGATTATTATTTTTCTCGAACCGCGTCGCGTTTTATATTCCGCATATGACTATGAATCTGTTTGCCCATGTATAACGTCAGTAACAGAGATCAAGAACTATCTCACTTCTGAATTGCAGAATATAGACGAGCAAGCGGAGCTAAATGCCTATGTTCGATCTATGAGAAACGCTTGCAATAAGTTTTTAAGTAAATGCCCAGACAAAAAGGAGTTTCGTTGCTATGCTTGTCAGCCCGGCAACATTGACAATTGGATTTTTACATCTGCTATTGGAGAACTGCGTGGCGTGTTTGGTGTGATGATCGGCCAAATTGCAAAGGCATACGGACTCGATGTTGAGGATGATTTGGCACAGATAATTCCAGAGTAATTGTAGGAGGTACTTATATTGAGCAATATAACAGCGTTATTAACGGGGGTTTGTATGTACCCTGCTGTCGGCTATCCTGCATTGCCTCTTTGCGCTAATGACGTACAAGCTGTAAAAAAGGCTCTTATTGCAGGTCTAAACGTATCAGAATCTAGTATTATGGTTTGTGGTCATCATGGAACAGCGACTACAAAAGACTTAATTACAGGACTTTATTCCTCAATTTCTGGAACTGATAATGAAGATACTTTTATTTTTTATTTTTCTGGACACGGAGGAAAAAATGTCTTAGCGTTGAGTGACGGTAACTTGAATCTTCAATCATTGATTGACGTAATTGAAAAGATACCTGCCAAAAATAAGATTATTATTTTAGATAGCTGCCATTCAGGATATTTTGCAATAAGCGATACACCTGCCTTAGATTTATCAGAAACTATTGAGACATTTGTTGGATGCGGTTATGCTGTTCTTGCTTCATGCAGTGCGGAACAAACATCTGGATTTGAACCCAACCGACAGTTAAGCACATATACCAGCTTTTTAGTTGATGCCCTTACCTCGCGTTTTTTGATAAGAGAAGGGAAAAAATCATTAGAATCTATCAACGAGGCAATTTTTCATTTTGCGAAAATATGGAACACTAAACATCCTTCACAGACACAAACGCCAATATTTCGTTCCAACATTGGTGGAACAATTTTCTTTGATGTAGAAGAATACAAACCATACCGTGTCGCAAACGTATATGAAGAAACAGAAACATATATCATATACAATGTTACCCCAGTACATACAGGATTAGCAAAACGATTATCTGCGAAAGTAATTTTGCGATATGAAAGTTCTTTTGAAGAAATAGCTGATATCGCAAATGAAGTTAAAGACAAAATAAAGTATGCCGATGTTTACCAAAATGCTCTGTCAGAATCTCGTCACAGGGGTAAAACAGCGAACATTATTTGGTGCTATTTTGGATACAGCGAAGATGATATTATAGATAGTAATTATATTTGCCATACAACATGGGTTGATAATACACAAGATAAAAAATGGTGGTATAGAGAAAATAAGAATTCTCGGGTTGTCAATAATGTCTATTTAGAAACAAATCCGTCATACGAAATGATAAACCAGTTGTTGCATAATAAAGTGGTGAGTAGGGAGAATTTAATTGAGGAAACTCATTTAATTACAGAAAAATTGGTAAATGCTGCTCAAAGTTTTATTAAACTCTATCGCGAATATCGCAATGGCGTACTAAGTGAAAGTGAGTTAATTGATGCTGTTGAGCCGCTCAATCGTGAAATCACTTGCTTGTTTTTGGAACAAAGTGATCTCCCATATCCGCCCAAAGAGCTCCACGAATGGGCAAATGCGCATACTCAATTAGCAGGAACAATTCAAGATTTTTCTTTATATTATGACAGGAAAAACCTCAATACATGGACAACCGAAAACAGAATATACCTCATGGATTCATCAATTAAACGCTATGAAACTGATTTAGAAGCATTGCGTACACTGGAAAAAACATATAAATAGAAAGACGTCGGACGCAAGCGGCCACATGGCCGCTACGCCCGGCATCTGCTTTACTTATTCATCGGTGAAATTGAACTTCTGGTTGTCATAGTCGGCATCCGTCATGCGTTCCAGCTTGGAAAGGGTCTGCTGGGCCAGCGTCTGCATCCCCTCGTCCATATCCGGCAAGGCGGCAGTGATCCTACCCATCGTCCTGCGCCGGTCAGCGTTGTGGTACATACAGATCAGGTTTTCTTCCTCCACGGTAAAGTGCATTTGTCATACCTCCAATTCGTTTTTCTTGGCTCTGGCCGCCGCCTTTTTCGGGCTGGCGGCCTGTTTGCTGTCGGTGAGCTGCTTGCGGATAGAGGGCCGGGTCCTGCGTATTGACACATCGCGGCGCTCGTTCTTGCCAATCATGGCATACACGCCGTGCCGGTCTTTTATGCCGGTAAAGCACAGGGATTTATAGGGCAGCATGGAAAAGAGCCGGTCATTGTCCTTGGTGGAGGCCAGCGCGTCAAAGTGCGGTGAGATCTCCACCATGAAATGCGTCTTGTTGGGGCTGTTGGGTACAGACAGATCTTTCAGCTTTTCCACGATGCGCTTGGCCTCGGTTTCAATCCGGCTGTCATGCAAAGCGGTGATATGGGCCTTGAAATCCCCCGGCCTTGCCTGCGCTCGTCCGTGCTGCTCCTGCTGTAGCGCCTCCTGCAGCACAGCCGGGTCGTGGGGCTGAAACTCATAGTGCAGGAAATCGCCCAGCACACGGTCAGGGCTTCCGTCAAAAAACTGTTCCGCCGGAATATCACGGCTTCCATGCTCATAAAAGAGCCGTCTCATACTCACCGGCAAGGCGGCGTCAATGACGTGTCGGAAATGCTGCTGGTAGTCCAGCTCATAAAGATTGCCTTGGATAATATCATCCTTGGTGCCGGTCAGCTCCACAGCGTAGGCCAGTATCTTGTCGCGGGTCTGCTCCCCGTAGAAACACCATGTATTGTGCTGCCGGGTATCTTTCAGGAACACATCACGTTCCCGGAAACAGTACGTCCCTGAGGGCCGGGACATCCACAGCAGGGTCTTATCCACGGCCTGATTGCTGGCGGCGGCCCGCTGGATAATACCCTTGTCAATATCAAAGTCGCTCTGATAAAACGCGGTGTTCTGCCGCATGATCTCACTCAACGCCGCAATCACGTCCACATTCTCAAACTTCTGCATCCGTTACACCTCCAATTCCTGCGATTTTTCCCGCGCCGGTTTCTTTTTTGCCTGTTCCTCCTGTGCAGCTTTGAGCTGCGCCCGGATGGAGGGCTTTTTCTGCTGGGCCTTGCGGGACTGTTTGGTCTTGGGCTTCTTGGCCTCGGCCTTGGCAGCATCGGCAAGATCGGTAAGGGAAATCTGTTCCCCGGCTTTTACCTTGGCCTCCAACTCGCCCATGGATGGGGTGTTATTGATGATGCCGTCAATCATGTTTTCGTTCTGCTCCGTGGACAACTCGGCGGTACGCAGAGGATTTTCCCTTAAAAACTCCGGCACCTGCTGAAAACCAAAGCTGTCACAGTAATGGGCCGTATCTTTGCCTCCCTGATGCAGCACCACAACGTCGGACACAGAAAGGGAATGTCCCTTGAAATCTGCCGGATGGTCAATGTTGAATGTGCGGTAGATGTCCTCCAACGTGGTCTTACTATCCAGCGGCACGGTATAAACAAGGTCATAGTTGGCCCTATCCACAGAGCGGCCCGTGGCCTGCAAGCGATCAAAGGGTTCAAACCGATAGTCCCGCGTTTCATCACCACTCTTGATCTGATAGATAGAAAAGCTGTCCTGTTCCGGCGCTTCATAGCCCGCCGCCGCATATTCCTCCACGGTCATACCGGCTGCGGCGGCCTCCTGTGCGATCTCGGCCTGCACCTGCTCCTTGTAGTCCTGCAAGGTCTGGTCAAAATCGGACAGCTTCGGCGGCTCCGGCAACCGATACTGCCCCTGATTGAGAAGTGGGCGGCACTCCTGCACATAGTCAAGAACAGCATGGAAATAGGCGGTCTGCTCCGGCGTCAATTCCTCCCCGGAAAGCAGGGACCGTCTGGCTTCCTGTTCCATGTGGGAGAGATTGCAATGCAGCTTCATATAAGGAACAAACTCACTCAGCAGCATATCTCGTTCCGCTTTGTCCTGCTCCCAGCCCTCTGAGCCGGTTTCCGCAATCACATGGCTTTTCCAGTTTTCATCCTGGGCATAGTATTCATGGTAGCTCTGGATGTGCTGTATCAGGGAACCGTCCCCATCGCCAAAATCCTGCCGCCCCTCGTAGTTGTCCGGCTGTCCCCGGAAAGTAAAGTCAATGCGGAACTTGGTCTTGTCATAGCACATGCCTGCCGGGTATTCTGCATCCAGCTTGGCAAACAGGGCGTCGGCCTCATGCAGCGGCATGGTCTGGCCCTCTTTCAGATGGGGGCTTTCACTCCAAAGCACCGTAACAACCGGCTCCGCTGTCAGGTCAAGGGACGGAGCCTCGGTCTGGTCTGTCGTTTGCTCTTCCTGCGGCTGTTCGGCTTCCTGTTTAGTCTCGCGCTCCTGCTGAAGCTGGGCCAGATGGTCGTCAATGTCGGTTATCAGCTCATTGGCCGCTTTTCGGATGGTTTCAAGGGAGGCTTTCAGCTCGGACAGCTCCCGCCCGGAACTCCAACCGGCCACATAGCCAAAGGAATAGTCCGACGTGTCCAGCCCGTAATGCTGGCAGACAGCATACGCCACGCTTTCGGCCTGCACCTCACGGGTGCGGTGGTCGGGCCGGACAGCCTGCTCGGTGGCCGGGGCGTCCTTGTCGATGGCATGGAGCTTGGCATGGGCAATCTCATGGATGGCCGTTTTCAGGGTTTGCAGCTCACTCATGCCCTCGTCAATGGCAATCCTCTTTTCTTCCAGATGGTAGTAGCCGTGTGCGCCGCCCTCGATGTTTTCAAAGGCAATCGGAACCGGCGACGCCTTTTCCAGCGCGGCGAAAAAATCCTGATACTGTTCCACGCTGCCGGTCAGCTCGGACACGGCAATGCCCGGGATTTCCTTGCCCTCAGTCTGGCTCACATCAAAGACTGTGACGACGCGAAAGGCCGGGATTTCAATTTCCCGTTCCTCGGTAACGGGCTTGCCGTCTGCGCCGATTACCGGCTTTTGAGTAGACGGGTCAATTTTCTCCATCTGCTTTTTCACCTTGTAGGGGGACGGGGCCAGTATCTTGATGCCTTTTTCACCTTTCTTCACATGGCGTTCAAAGTCGTCCCTCCATTTGCCAAAACCGGCAACCAGAGAGGCGTCAGGCTTCTGCATGGCGATCAGCAGCGTATTGTTGAAGCTGTAATTATGGAACTTGGACATCGCCGTGAGATAGGCTTTGTACTGTTCACTTTCAAAAAGGGCCTGTATTCCGGCTTCCAGACGGTCAGTGATCTCTTTCATGCGCTCGGCATTGTTCTTTCCGTTTAAGTCGATGGGGATAACCGGCTGGGGCTGCGGGGCCTCGGCAGTCAATACCGCTGCCTGCCGGGTCTTGATCTCGTCCCGCATAACCTCCGGCTGGGGAAAGGCCATTACCCGGTATTCCTCCGGCACCGGCTGGCCCTCATGGACGCGCTGCCATTCGTCGCCGCTTTTTACGATATAGCCGTACTCGGTAAAGGCGCCCTGTTCCTGCTGGGAAATGTGGCGTCCGAACTGCACCGTATCAATCCCGACTTTCCATTCCTGCGGCATATCCACCATGCCGGAACGGTTCAAATAGTAGTCGCCCAAAGCGGCGGCGCTATGCACATCCGGCAGATGCACATAGTAGTCCACGTTTTCGGTAAAGTCGATGATCTGGCCGATACTTGCAAAGCCGCCCTTGGGGTTTTGCAGGGCGGCGTTCAGCTCTGCAATTTCGGCGGCGTCAAGCTGGCCTAGCTGGGCGGCAAGGAAATTCAGCTCGTCCACGTCGGCGGCCAGCACCATATCGTAAGGCAGCGCAAGGCACTGGCCCTCCGGGTAAGAATACCCGTTGATAAAAAAATCCTGCGGATTGTCGGCGGTAATGCCGATCTGCTGCAGGGCTGCTTGCAGTTGTTCCGTTGTAGTAGGCATATCCAGCCAGACACCATCCTTGCCCTGTTCGTAGAGCTGGCGGTTATGGAGCTGGATAGAAAATACTTCGTTCACGCGCTCACTCCTTTCATTGTCCTGTTCCATCAGACGGTGCATCAGCTCATAGTCCTCAATGCTCATGTTTCCGTCATATACATACGGGTCGATGTCCGCCCCATTATAGGGGCGCTCATAAAAGGGCAGCCCCGCTGCATGGGCCTTGGCCCGCGCTTCCTCTAATACCTCCGGGGGCAGCGCATCGTCGTGGGCCTCCATAAACGGGGCGATATTACTTAGGCCGTTTTCGTAGTGGTGGCGCACTCCGGCGGCCAGCTCGTCCACGCTCATTTCCTCGCCCAGATAGCCGGAATAGTAGCCGTTCACCACAACGGCCTTGGGGTCTGCGGCCTGTATCTCGGCAAGCCGCATTTTGTCCTCCGGGTACAAATAGTCGCTCATATCCAGATGAAACGCTTCCCCGTGCCATGAACGGCCTTCCCGCCAGAACGCCAGCCATGCAATGCCGCTTCGTAAATCGTCCTGATATTCTCTTACGGTGTACCGTAAACTTGCCATCGGCAGCCTCCTTTCTGTAAAAATGGGTAAAAGAAAAGCAGGAAACCTTTAAAAAATTTCCTGCTTGGTAATGCCGTTGGTAGGCGGCGAGTATATTTTTTCATAAGCGAGTGTTCAACTCAATAACCCGAAAGTTATCGACTTTCTTTTTTACCTTCTTCCTTTGCTTTTTCTTTTCTTCTCTTTTTGCCTTGACTTTTTCTTTCATCTTGATAAAAAATTCTATAAATTCTTGTTTAACAAACGTTCCAGGTGCTTATCCGCAACAAACAACGCAAACTCTCTAAGTTGTGGTACTGTAAAGTGTAGCTCTGTATGCACCGGAGAATTCCTGTTTTGGCGATCTCTAATTATGATAGAATCCACCACCCCGTCTTTGTTTTGTGGGGCAATATTCATATGTGACAAGGCATTCTTTACTGTTCGGAATGTCTTATCATCATCCATCGAATTTATAATAACACCCATGCTTTTGAGTTTGTTAACGCACTCATTTTTAAACAAAGTGCTGTTAGGTTTTGTGCGTTCCGTTGGAAGGCTAACTAAACCCAACAAGCAGTTTAATAAAAGCGTTACATCATAGGTAAATTCGTCTTTGCACTGGGTTTGAACAATGTATTTTGTGCGTTCAACGAACTCCTTATCGAAATACTTGATCTCCATTTTCAAATCCTCTTGTATTCAAAGTATATCTACATAATATCTTCCATCAATATTGGAAAAAGTCACTTTGGTAGGGAAAAGTTTCATTCCCATGGCTGCCATTCTAATAACACTGCAGGCCCATTCACTTAGTTCATTCGGAAGTCGAAAGCACTCAGATTCTCCATCTTTTAGAATTGTTACTGTTGGAGTGAATTTCTGATCCACCCCAACCGATAATACATCAAAAGTCTGAGAACCTTCATGTAACGGCAAAAGGAGTTGCTTCCTCGAATCAAAATATACCTTTCCACCCCTTTGGTTCAGATATGATTCTTCATCAAAGGGAATTACAGGCTCAATGGGCAGCTTGCATCTTCTCTGATTAAAATACCTTGTCAACTGATCACAAGCAAACGCATTAAAGTATTCGCCTTGCATATCTATATCAGCCCGGATCTGTTCGACAGATTCAAAATGGTTCATAAAATTAAGCAAAGCATTGAATACAACCAAATCATCCGAATATATACCGGAGTAAGATTTGTACCAAGCAGGTTGCCACTCGCAAATAAGCCGATAAAGCTTTTTATAGAGTCCTAATTGAACTTCATTCAGGCAGAACCAACCTGTATCCAAAATCTTCTTATTGGCACTTTCGTCAAGAGATTGATACCGCAAGGAATCACATAGCCCCTTCAATAACTTGGATATAATGCCTGCCATCATATCTGCCATACGAAGCCCCGGATACTCTGTAGAATCGGCTTCATCTGAATTATCCAGTCCTATTTCACGGGCCGCTTTTAAGGTTTTGCTTTTTTCCTCCTCTTTACCCTCTTTGTCAATAATCAGGTTGTAATTCGATATATCTTTTTCTGCCAGATACTTTTTGAACCCGTCAAAAGGCAGATGGTAGTCCCAATCAATCTCCGGAGCCTCCGAAATATCATCCAGTATGAATAAAATCTGTTGAAATGCTTCCGTTTCTTTTTGCTTTAATTGGGGATTGTTTTTATTGCATTCAATCCTATCTCGGAAGAACTTCTTTAGTTCCTCTAAAAAGTCTTTGGGTGATTCGTAGAGGCACTTAATGATTTCCTGCGGACGATACATAACGAGAGCTTTTGTAATGGAATACTTCATCAAGTCTGCATCGACGAGAAAACTGTTTCTGTACCCTTGAAAAACCTGTAGCACAAGGTATTCAATCTTGCTGGAAATAGAAAAGTAAATATGAATATCTTTGTCAAACAGCGACAGAAAATCATTTACAAACTGAGCGTTCTGCTTGTTGAGGGAGGCAAAACCAAACTTGAATTGTTTTTGCTGAAACATCGTACTTTTGATTTCACCATTACGATCTTTTCTGTCTGCGTACTTGGTCTCAAAAGCAGCATGCCGTTGCAGAATATCATCCTTCTCGGCTGACCATCCTACAATCATGGTTACGAAATTATCATAATAATTAGAGGCACTTACCGTCTTGTAGTTGATTTTTCGGCTATGCTCAGACTCATCATAGTAGAAATTATATTTAGGCATTTTGTAACGCCTCCTTCATATAAATGATACTTATGAAGCAACTACCCAAGAGGTCATTTCAGCCACCTTATCAAGCCGCTGAATTTCGATTTGTCGCTGGCTTCATTATACTATCATAACCCGGCTTTTGAAATATCAATTTGAAGCAAATAAAGATGTTTCGGGAGAGATAAGGGTTTGGGGCTTTCCCCAACAAGCAAAATCCCCGGCCCGGTCAGGTGCGCCGGGTCAGGGATTTACCGGGAGTGTAGCCACACTCCCTATGCTTGCTCTGTTAGTGTCTTAGCTCCTGTGTTCCACACGGTAATTGACGTACTTCCCGCCGGTATCGGCCAAAAGCACCGTCCCGTCATAGGTTTTGCCGGTTTTCATAGAATAGAGGCCCTTTACCTTTGCTTTTCCGTCTTTGAGCAGCGCGGCGGCGATCTTCGGGGTGAACACTTTCCTGCGTTCCTCAAAAAATCGGTCATTCTTCCACATGACAAACTGACAGGCCCGGTTTCCGCAGTAGTAGTTTTTCCTGCCCTCGTAGACGGCCTCACCGCAGCGGGGGCACGTCCCGATTGCCACACGCTCGGCCTGAAACAATTTCTGCTTATCTTCGCTGATGCAGGAATAGGTTTTCACCAGCTCCCGCGTCATGGCCTCAATACCTGCCATAAACTCGTCCGGGTCAGACTGCCCCTTGGCGATCTCGGTCAGACGGCTTTCCCATTCAGCGGTAAGCTGGGGAGAGGTCAAAGCCTCCGGCAGTACCACGGCCAGATTGATGCCGTCCTTGGTGGGAATGAGCTGCTTACCCTTTCTCTGGACAAAGCCCATCTGAACCAGCTTTTCCAAAATAGCGGCGCGGGTGGCCGGGGTTCCCAGCCCCTTGCGCTCGGCGTCCTCCGGCATATCCTCGGCTCCGGCCCGTTCCATAGCAGACAGCAGCGTATCTTCCGTGTAGGGTTTGGGCGGCGTGGTGAAATGCTCCGTGACGGATGCAGCCACATCCGCAAAGGTCTGGCCCTCTTTAAGCTCCGGCAACTCCCGCACGGTCTCGGCGTCCTCGTCGGAAGCGGTTTTCAAAGAGGAACGGAAACGGCGGTCAATCTCTTTCCAGCCGGGGGAAAGAACGGTTCTGCCCTTGGAGGTAAACTCTTTCCCTGCACAGGTGAATGTGGCGGTGACGGCCTCATATACATAAGGCCCGGCCACGGCGCACAGCACTTTGCAGCAGATCAGGGACAGCAGCTTTCGATCACTCTCGGCCAATCCGTCAAAGCCCTGCTTCACAAATTCAGCGGTGGGGATGATAGCGTGGTGGTCGGACACCTTTTTGCTGTTCAGGATGCGGTCAAACTGCGGGGAAATGTTCAGGCCCTTGGCGAAAGGCACCAGCTCCCAAAGGCCGGACACAAGGTTTTCGGCCACGGGCAGCATATCATCGGTCAAATACTGGCTGTCCGTTCTCGGATAGGTCAGCAGCTTCTTTTCGTAGAGTGTTTGGGCGTAATCAAGGGTTTGTTTGGCGGTAAAACCAAAGAGCCGGTTTGCCTCCCGCTGCAAGGTGGTCAGGTCATAGAGCTTGGGCGGTTGCTCCGTCTTTTTCTCCCGCGTTACGGAAGCACAGACGGCCTGCGCTCCGGCACAGGCCGTCTTGACGGTGTTTGCTTCGCCAGCATCAGAAAAGCGGCTGCTTACTGCGTCCGCGTCGCCTACACCGATATGGACGATGTGATATTTCTCTTTCTTGAAATTCGTGATCTTGGCGTCGAGCTCCACCAGCAGATTCAGGGTCGGGGTCTGGACGCGGCCCACGGTCAGGGTCTTGTGGTACAGCACGGAGAAAAGCCGGGTGGCGTTGATGCCCACCAGCCAATCGGCTTTCGCCCGGCACAGGGCCGATTGATACAGCGGGTCATAGTCCGTTCCCGGTTTCAGGTGTGCAAAGCCGTCCCGGATGGCGCTGTCCTCCATACTGGAAATCCAGAGGCGCTTGAACGGCTTCTTACAGCCTGCCATCTGATAGACGAAACGGAAAATCAATTCTCCCTCCCGTCCGGCGTCAGTGGCGCACACAAGGCCGGTCACGTCGTCACGCTCCATCAGGGAACGCAGAACGTCAAACTGCTGTTTCTTATCGTCGGGAATAATATACTGCCACGGCTCCGGGAGGATGGGCAAATCCTCATAGCGCCATTTCTTGAAACGCTCGTCATAGCGGCCAGCGTCAGCAAAGGACACCAGATGCCCGATACACCAGCTCACCACATAGCCGTTTCCCTCCAAATAGCCGGCGTGTTTTTCCGTGGCTCCGATCACGCCCGCAATGCTGCGGGCCACGCTCGGTTTTTCTGCGATTACAAGTTTATGGGTCATTCCTCATCCTCCTGTTCACTTACAAAATCTGCCTCCGTGTCAAACTCGGTTTCGGGTTCCTCGTCCTCCAAATCCTCGTCGTCCCCAAAGTCGTATTCGTCCAGATCGTCGCTGCCCTTGGTTTCAGCCTTGGGCTTTCTGAATTTGAAATAGTAGAGGGCCGCGCCGCCGCCAGCCAGTGCCACCACAAGGAATACGATCAGGCCGCCAGCACCGGAACCGCTGCTTTTGGCTTCCCCCTGTGGGGCCTTGGTTTCCTCCGGCTTATTTTCCTGCGGCTCCGGCCCGCAGCACTCGGTCATGTTGGTTTTGCAGACCGGGCAATTCGTATTCACGGCCCCAGCCTTGCATTTGGTGGTACAGGTGCAGACAGCGGCGGTGGGGGTGTTTTCCCCGTCCTCCATCAGCGCCAGCAGGTCGGCTTCATCCACCTGATTTAAGAAATGGACGGTTTCTTTTCCCTCGTCGTCCCGGTCAATAATCAGGTAAAAGATGTTGCCAGTCTTGGTTTCCACGGTGATAAACTGCTTGCCGCTTGGGGTGGTGCTGCCGATGTCGTCAATCAGCGTCAGGTTCCCGTCCGGGGTCAGGGCGGCGCTGCCGCCGCTGGTCTGGCTGCCGGTGAATAGCCCCAGCAGGACGGCAAGTTCTTCTTCATCAAGGGAGAGGGAGAAACTGCCTGCGCCGGTACTTTCTGTCTTGGTATCGCTGACGGTCAGATAGTCGGAATGGACATAGCCGATGCGCTCCGGCAGAAGAATTTTCACCCAGTTGCCATCTGTACCAATCACTTCCACCTGCGTTCCATTGGGAAGCTGGGTAAACGCAGTCTTATCAAGCCCCGCCCCGGTGCGGACGTTCAGCTTTCCACCGTTTGTAGTCACGGTGCCGGTCTGGGTAGTTTCCTCCGTGCCGCTGGTGGTGATCTGGATGCCATCGTCCGTAGCGGTGATGTTTACCTTGGAACCGAACAGAGAGGAAAGCAGGTCGGCGGCCCCCTTGCCGGTCAAGCTCTTGCTTTTATCATCCTCCGTTTTGCCTGCGGATGCGGTTTCAGTTTTGGAGTGATTGTCTGTGTCAGGCTCCACGCCGCCGGTTGCTTCGGCGGTAGCTTCCGGCAAAGGCTCTGGGGCCGGGTCGGCGCCGCCTGCAAAAGCGGTAACAGGAAAAGCCGTGACGCATAGCATCACGGCCAGAATTGCGGGCAGAATCTGGGAAATTCGTCTGGTTTTATTCTTCATGGGCATTGTCCTCCTGTTCAAAATCCGGCTGCGGGGCCGGGGCGCTCTGCAAAGCGCCGCCGCGCAGGAACGCCGCAAATTCCTCCGGCTTCATGTTCAGGCCGCGCACAAGCTGGATGATCTGCAAATTCTCCTGTTCGGTTTTCTGCGCTTCCAGCTCCCGAAGCTGCTTCTGATACTCCGCAATCTTGGACTTGGTTTTCTGGATGTCCTTTTCAATGCGGTCAAGTTTACTTGCCATAGTCAAAACTCCTTTCTGGCGTCAGGGCAGACGCCCGAAACTGTAAAAATGGGATTGCCAATAGTTTGAATTGAGATTTGTGTAGGAAATGGGGTCGCCGCAATGCAGCATGACCGAATTGCCCACATACAGGCCGACGTGGGATACGCCGGGGGTGTCATAAGTGCCGACAAAAAACACCAGATCGCCGGGCTTGGCCTGCGAACTGGAAACAGGGATGCAGATGTTGTATAGGCCCTGCGCCCCCAGCCGTCCCACGTTCCAGCCGGAATGATTGATGACCCATGAGATAAAGCCACTGCAATCAAAGCTGGTGCTGGGAGAGCTGCCGCCCCACACATAGGGATAGCCGATGTACTTTTCGGCCTCTTTCAGCATGGCGGCAAACTGTTCATCCTCCAAAGCCTCCGGGGGAACGTCATAATAGGTCGGTTCTTTCAGGGTGGAGGCGTGGGGGTACTGGCTGCCGGAAAACAGGTCGGGCCGGTTGCCCAGCGTGGACATATACAGGGAATAGGCACTTAGCGTTTCCTCGTCCATGATGTAGACCGGCACATGGGACAGATTGAAATTTTCCAGCGTCACAGTACAGATGTAATAGTCATACGGTACTTCTACTTCATACTCGTATTCCTCAGTTGAGGTTTCGCCGGTGTCCGGGTCTGTGACCGTCCGCGTCCCTGTCCGGGTTTCCGTGCGGTAGCGCACCTCTTTGACAACAGTTTCCGTTAGGATATATTGCTTGTCGAACAGCATTTGCAGATTGCTTCGAACCTCTCCAATGGTAAACTGGCCGTCATGGAGCGCCGACAGAATGGAGATCAGCACATAGGGGTCATGCTCGATGCTGTCAAGGTCAAAGTGGTATTCGTCATAGTCATGGGTGGCCTCGTAGTTGTCCAGATACGCTTGCAGCTCAGCTTCCAGTGCAGCGTAGGCATTCTCGGCGGCCAGCATATCGCTGTCCTCGGAAAAGTAGGAGGACGCCGCGATGCCGCTTCCGGCGCTGCCGAACATGGCGGTGCAGGATTGGAGGCCGGTCAGAACCATCAGCAGCAAAAGCACCAGCACCAGAACGGCCAGTGAACCTTTCCAGTGACGGGCCACAAAGGAGGCGGCCCGTTTGCTTTCCTCGGCGGCTGCCTTGGCCGCTTTGGTGGAGGATGCGGCTGTCTTGGCTGCGCCCTGTGCCGCCGTCCCTGCGGTCTGGCCCGCTGTCCGGGCGGCCTTGGCATACTGGCGCTTGATCTGCTGCTTTTGCCAGAACCGGGAAACGGGATTAGTGGCCGCCTGCGCGATCTCCGGGTTATCCCGCAAGGACTTCTGGTAAAAATACTCCGCGTTGGCGGCAAGGGCCTGACGCTCGGCTTTTTCTGCGGCCCGGTAGGGTTTCAGCTTGTGGTGCCGGATGCTGCTGCGGATGGCCCGGCCAGCCTGACGCTCGGCAAGTTCCTCCCCCTTATGGCCACCCTCCACACCCACGTTTTCATGTTCAACTTCGTGGATTTTTCCGTGAGCGAATAGCAGCGCCTCCGAAACGGGACGGCCTGCCGGGTTGGGCTTTAACTTGGGAGGCCCTTTGTCCTGCTGTTCAAAACGCAGGGCGCTCTTGGCCTTGCCGGTGGCCTCGTCATAGACCGTTTCTTTCACGACAACACGCTTTTTCGGGATGGCGTCACGGGCTGCATCCAACTTGTCAGCTTTCTGATCTGCTTTGCGGATATAGGGCTGCAAATCCGGCTCGGCCCGTTCTTCCTCGGTCAGTTGGAGCCGGGAGGATGGCCGGTGCAGGGCGGCGTCCCCCTCGGCAGCGGTGGCCGCTGCCTGCTTTGCGGACTTTTTAGCCTTATGCCGGTCATGGGCATCGTCAGCCCGTTCCAGCAGCTTTTCCGCTATGCCGTCAGCCTCCGGGGTATAGTCCTGTTCGGCCTCCCGGCTGGAAATGTTCTCTACCTCGCCGGTGGCCTGATTTTCCAGCGTGAGGCCGTCGCGGGTCATGGCCTGTGTCACCTTGGGTTTGGCTTTCAGCTCTTTCAATGGCCGTCACCTCCTGTTTAGGGCATAAGAAAACCCGCCACATGGGCGGGTTGCTTACTACAATTATTTTTTTCTGTCTGTCCATTGAGAAGTAATATACTCAATCAAAAATTCTAATTTACTAGTATCATACGAACCATCCGTGAGGTCACATTGCTTAAAGGCCCTGACGTATTCATCCTTGCTTTCTAGTTCGCCTTGATATTGCCTCTCATTTTTGTTGTAACTTGTCCATCTAACACATGGAGACTTCTGTACGCTACCAAAATCAAGGAAACACTCAATGGCTACAGCTCTGCCGTTTATATTCTCCATGGAACTTCCTTGGGGGCCAAGGGTACAAATGCTAGAAAACTCTGGGCAATCTGGCAGTTTGGTAATCACAAAAGAATCTGGTTTCTGCAAGGATTGCGACTGATGGTACTTTTCAAGACCGGCTGTATCGTTATCAAAAATGGCAATTATATTGTTCTGGATATTGATTCGACAAAGCCCTACGCAGAAATTGTAAAGATTCCCTGTCCCAGTAAAAGGATAATTTTCTTTCATGTCAACGAAATCAAAAAAATCCGATATATCTGGATATATCTGATCGATTGCCTTGCGAAGCACATACGAATCGCTTGAACCTTCTGTAACGATTAGGATTCTCTTTTCAGGAGGTAACCCCATCACAACTTCATCCTTGTGAACCCAACCATTTTCAACCACATCTGCAAACCCCCAGAAAACCTCTTGCTCGGCATTGGCAGGGTTATCGGCTATAATACGCAATGTGATATATGGGTCAAGATTCTCCAAAAACTCAGATAATTCCCACTCTGGATTTTGATATTCACTGTCCTCATTATCTTCGTATTCCACAAGAAGTTTTCCTTTAACCTGTGGAGCATTAAGGACACACCTTCTGACATATTCTCCGAAATCATACCCGTTTTCTTCAAATTCAACCGCCAACTTGACAGTATCTATATCCGAAACATTGATGGCTCGTAGAACGTCATAAAACACATCAAAGGATAATTTTATCTTGTAACCATATTCTTGGTGCTCCCGCACAATATCTTCATACATTTTCCTAATCGACACAAGATCGTATCCCAGTAAATTCAGACGTTTTTTTATGCTGGAAAGCTTTCTAGCATATCCCTCTTTCATTTCTATAATCGGTTCATCTGAATCCATATCAACATAATAATATGGAATGAGTTTCACGTCGGAAATTTTGAAAAGAATGGAATGGTCTCTGAAAGAATTATTTTTCCCCCAGTCAATCTCCATCCGGCCAATGCCAAGTGTTATCATTGATCCCATGTAAACACCTCACTTTTTCTATGTTATCCCTATAGTATCACACCTTTTTTATAAAAGATAGCTGAACTTTCTCACAAGGTTACTTCATCTAACCGGGTCGTCATAATCTTGTAGAGCTGGGTGTTGTGTGGGATCGGGTTGGTAAATGGCAGCACCACATTTTCAAAGATCAAAAGGCCCTCGCCGGGTTCGGAATTGTCGATGTACCTCTGCTGGTCTGCCGACAGGTTGAGCCGTTCCGTAAGGATTTTCCTGTCCCCGGACGCTTGATTGAGCAACGTAATAAAATCGCTGTTTTCCAGAATGTTTTCGATCTCCGGGGAGGAAAGCAGGTCTTTCACATTTTGCGTCGCGCCGGTTGGAATGCCGCCCCATTTTCTGAACCGCTTCCAGATTTCAGCGGAATAGGCTGCCGTCTGTTCCTCTTTCAGAAGCAAGTGGAACTCGTCGGCAAAGTACCATGTGGCCTTGCCCTGGCTGCGGTTGGCGGTGACGCGGCCCCAAATCTGGTCTTGGACAATGAGCATCCCCAGCTTTTTGAGCTGTTTGCCCAGTTCCTTGATGTCAAAGGCCACAAGCCGGTTGCCGATGTCCACGCTGGTGCGGTGGTTAAAGACGTTCAGGGAACCGGACACATACAGGTCAAGGGCCTGCGCCACACGGTCAGCCTCCGGGACGTGCTGATCTAACAACGCTTTGTGGAGATCGGACAGAATCGGCATATTTTCCGGGCGGGGGTCTGCCAGATAGGGCCGGTAGATCACCTGCACGGCCCGGTCAATGACCGTCTTTTCAATGGGTTCCAGCCCGTTCTTGCCGCCCATGACCAACTCGCAGAACGACAGCACAAAGTCGGATTTCAGGGCCAGCGGGTTATCGTCCTCGGAATAGTTCAGGTTGATGTCCAGCGGGTTCACATAGTCCCGGCTGGTGGGCGACAGCCGGATCACCTGTCCGTGGAGCCGCTTCACCAGCGGATAGTATTCAGCCTCCGGGTCGGAAATAAAAATATCGTCAGGCGTCGTTAAGAACACACTGACGATCTCGGATTTACAGCTCATGGATTTGCCGCTGCCGGGGGTGCCTAATTTCAGACCGTTGGGACATCGGGCCTGTTTTCTGTCCAGCATAATCATGTTGTGGGACTTGGCGTTGACGCCGTAATACATGGCTGCGCCGCCCTGAAAAAGCTCCTGCGTCACAAAGGGGACGAACACGGCCACGCTGGAAGTGGTAAGGCCCCGCTGGATTTTGATCTGGTTGACGCCCAGCGGCAGGCTGCTCGCAAGGCCCTGTTCCTGCTGGTAGTCCAGACGGACAAGGGAACAGTTGTATTTCTGCGCCACACCTGCGGCCTGAAACACATCGTTGCTCATTTTTTGCTTGGTGTCGGCTATGTTCAGCACAAGGAACGTCAGCATGAAAAGGCGCTCGTTTCTGGTTTGCAGCTTGGTAAGAAGTTTCTTTGCGTCCTCCCCGTAGGTGACAAGGTCGCTGGGCAGTATGTCCATATCGTAGCCACTGCGGACAGCCTTTTTCTGCTCCTGTATCTTCATGGCGTCAAGGTCGGTGATCTTGCGCTTGATGGTCTTGATGGCCTCCGTCTGGTCGATGGCCTGCACATGGAGGTTCACTAAAATGCTACTGTCCGTATTGAGAAAATCCACCAGCATTTCATCCGAAAGCTCCGGAGCGAGGATTTGCAGGAAGCTCACCGCGCCGTATTTGCCGCCCATGCCAAAGGTCTTTGCATTGCCGAAGCACAGGGAGGATGGAGCGATAAAGTCCTTGGTGGAAAGGCCGGAGGGGGTCATCCACTTCCAGTCAAAATTGAACAGCTCCCCGTCCGGGTGGAACACACCATGCAGCACCGCAAGCCGTTCTTTGCCGTTCATCACATGGGCCACAGCTCCCATCGTCTTGAAGTAGCCTAAAAGGTCAAGGCCGATGCGGTTTAGTCTGGCCCTTGCGGATTTTGGGCTGTCAGCTTCAATGGTGAACGTCAGATACTTAGTCTTGACGATACCGTTGTTGCCGTTTGCAAGCTGCTTTTGCAGGATGCCGGTGTACTCGGCCCGAATGTCGTCGAAGTCGTCCCCCTGCGGCGTAATCTCAAAGCTCTTGGCGTACTGCACCGGGTCAACTCTGCGGTTCAGGAATGAAAACTGGACGTGGATAGAGGCGTCCACATAGTTGTAGAGGTCGCACAGGTGTTCAAAAATGGCCGTCTTGGTGTCCGGCTGAGCCAACTGATAGCTGATGTCCTCAAAGGCAATGCACTTGGAAAAGGTGTTTTTCGTCAGGCGGCACACGCCGTCCGGGTACATGGCCTCATAGGGGATGGTGGCCTGCGCCGTATGGGGCTTCCCGTCGCCCTTGTACTTGCGGATTACCGCGTCAATTTCTTTTCGCTGGGTGCGAGTCAGCTTTGTTTTTTCGGGTTCTCTTGGAATTTCTTTTTTGGACAATGGCCTTTACCTCCTGTTCCATTTGATGCTGCCGCATAAGTGCGGCGTAGGCGTTGTTGGTCTGGTAGGGGCGCTCCTTGGGACGGAGGAAGCAGCACTGAATCATCTGCATTACCACCACTTCAAGGGGCTGGCCGTGACGCTCATACATGGCAAGCAAAAAGCCCGGCAGCATGATAAATACCATGAGCAGGGCCGCCGCACTGGTGGAGAGATAGTCACGGGTGAGAAAGTATAACGGGACGCCTACCAGCAGCGCACCGCCAAAACAGATCAGTTGCCGTTTGGTAAGGCCAAACACAACCTTGGATTTCACATGGGTTAAGTCCTTGGGGACAGTTACATAAGCCATCTGGCACCTCCTTTCTGTTAATGCGCCGAGAATACGGATTTACTGATGCTGCCGGTCTTGAACAGGCAGAAGCACAGAAGCACCGTGTAGCCCATGCAGCCCCAGATTGCGCCGGAGATGTCAGAAGCGGAAGCAATGTTCTGTATCAGCACCGCATAGATACCGACAATAACCATGATTAAAAAGGCTTGGAATCCCAGCGCCAGCAGGGATTTCAAGTAGTTCTGCCCCATGCCGCGCCATTCGCTGTTTCCCATGGTGGCAAGGGGGATAGGCCCTAACGAGGTTACGACGTAAATTTCAATCATGCGCCCGTAGGTCACAAGGAAAATACAGATGGCGAGAATGTTCATGGTAAGGCCCACCACAAGGGTCTGGAACCACAGGCCCAAAAGCCCGCCCACGCTCATAGCCTCCAACTGGCTTTCAAGGTCAGGTATCAGGCTGTTAAAATCCACAGACGTTTCCCCGATAATCACACCGGCGCTTTGGTTGACGACGCTCTGGGTGGCGTCAAAGATGCCCATGACGATGTTCCATGTGTTGCTGACAATTAGAATGGCAAACGCAGACTTGAAAATCCAGCGGAAGAACATAGAGCTGTCAAAGTCGTGCATATTGTTTTTCTCGGTTATCATCTGTATCAGCTCCATGCACATGACACAGGCAAGGATGGCCGCCGCAATGGGCAGCACTACCGTTTCGGACAGGTTTTGTAGCATATTGAAAATACCGCTGTTCCACGCCTGCGGGGTGGCCCCTACATCGGCGGCGATTTCTCCGACTTTGGCATTTACATTGTCAAACAGCCCGGACAGGTTGCCCGTGATGCCGTCGATTAGAATACCTTTTATCCATTCTTCAATGATTTCACTAATCACTGGTAAACACCTCCTTTCCCGCACCCTCCCGGTCAGGCCGGGAGAGCGCGGAGGGGATTAGTGCGGATGGTTACGGACAAACGCCGGGCTTATCCCAGCAGACCGGACAGCAGGGGAATGAGGGTCACACCGATCAGGGCCACACCGCCGCCAGCGACAAGCTGCTTTACGCCCTGGCTCTTTGCTGATGTGTGATAAAGAAGTAGTAGAAGTGTAAAAAATTTTGCCGTTCCTATCCGGCGTTTGCGCATTGCGCCGGATAGGTCGGGCGGTCATTCGGGCAGGTCTACCTTGCCAACGAAAGAGTAATAAATATCAATGTCCTGTCTGCGTGTGCCGTTCTCGTCATAGCTGCACTCATGCACAACGATTTTCTCCACAAACTCACGCAAAAGGGTAGGGGTAAGTTCTTCAAAGCTGGTGTACTTGCGGACAACATTCATAAACTTTTCTGCGTTTACCGTGGCTTCCTGCGCTTTGGAAAGCTCTGCCCGGATAGCGGCGGCTCTCTCTTTCAGTTCTTTCTGCTCGGCTTCATAGTCTGCCGACAGCTCCGTGAAACGCTCGTCTGAAATGCGCCCGGTCACGCTGTCCTCATACAGCCGCTTGAAGATAGCGGATAACTCGCTGATACGCTTCTCGGCGGCTTCCAGCTCCTTTTTCCTTGCGGCGTTCCTGCGCTTGCCCCCGTCCTCGTTCTGCTCGATCAGCAGCTTCATAAACCGGGCTTCGTGCTTCGCTGCATAGCTGGTGACTTTCCGCAGATTGTCGGTCACTCCGGCGGTCAACAGGTCGGTGCGGATAAAGTGCGCCGTACAGTCACGGGTACGCTTCTTGTAGCTCCCGCAGATATAACAATCCTGCTTGCGGGTGGCGTTCTGGTAACGCTGCTGGTAAAGGACGCTGCCGCAGTCGGCACAAAAGAGTATGCCGGAGAATAAGCCCACTTCATCATAGCGGTTCGGGCGTTTGCGCTGCTTGCGTAACTCCTGCACACGCTCCCACATCTGGGTGTCAATGATAGGCTCATGGTGGTTCTCGAAAATCGCCTGTTTCTCAATGGGGTTCTCTACGCTGTGCTTGGTCTTGTAGGACGGCTTCTCCGTCTTGAAGTTTACCAGACAGCCCGTGTACTCCCTGTTTTCAAGGATATGTACCACGGTATTGGTCGCCCACTTGCACTCATAGCCGGGGTGGTAGCGGCGGGTGCTTCCCGTCCGACGGTATTCCAGCGTTCCCGGCGTGGGGATCTCCTGCTCTGTGAGCATACGGGCTATCTTGGTCGGCCCGTTCCCGGCAAGGCACAAGCTGTAAATCTGCCGCACAACAGGGGCGGCTTCCCCGTCAATGATAAAATTTTCGTCCTCGTCCATAAAGTAGCCGTATACGGGTTTGCTCGTGACGGGCTTCCCGCTCATACCCTTAGACCGTTTTACTGCTTTGATTTTCTTGCTCGTATCTCTCACCAGCCATTCGTTAAATAAGTTGCGCAGCGGGGTAAAATCGTTGTCCATGCCGCCGTTTTCGCTGTCCACATTGTCGTTGACTGCGATAAACCGCACTCCCTTTTGAGGAAACAGCATTTCCGTGTAAAATCCCACTTGCAGGTAGTTTCGCCCTAATCGGCTCATGTCCTTAACGATGACCGTTCCCACTTTCCCGGCTTCAATGTCCGCAAGCATGGCCTGAAAACCGGGTCTTTGGAAGTTCGCGCCGGAATAACCGTCGTCGGTGTACCAGCGCAGATTGGTAAAGCCGTTCTGTTTTGCGTAGGTTTCGGGGATCCTTTTTT
>ERZ773218.1268-NODE-1268-length-25100-cov-3.997564_pt1 | contig 25100 bp, 24 predicted proteins | sample MGYA00580527_ERZ773218 | MGnify/ENA primary metagenome ERZ773218 (study PRJEB29015, sample SAMEA2737763) | human gut metagenome | biome: human gut; feature: human-associated habitat; material: faeces | place: China | collected 2012 ...
CATTAACTGATGTCCTAAGCAGATCGCAAAGATCGGTACATTGGAATCATACATTTTTTTGATTTCTTTGATGATCTCCACATTTTCCTTTGGATCTCCAGGGCCGTTGGATAACATGATTCCATCCGGATTGGTCTTTAAGATGTCCTCTGCTTTTGTGTCGCACGGATATACTGTCACCTCACATCCCCGTTCGATCAGGGACTGGGCGATATTTTTCTTAGCTCCCAGATCTAAGAGCGCTACCTTTTTGCCCTCTCCCTCTCTGGTCTTTAAGCTCTCCGGCTTTTCTGCTGTTCTTACAGAAATCGTCTCTGCCGCCGGATCGGTCGGATTTAAGACATAAGCTTCCTTACAGGAGGTTGCTTTTACCACACCTTTTACCGTGTACTGTTTCATACGGCTGATCGGTTCTGACAGATCTTCATACACCTTGGTGGTGATCATGCCATTCATGGTTCCTTTTTCTCTTAAAATCTTTGTGAGGGCTCTTGTATCGATACCACTGATACCTGGAATATCCTGTTCTTCTAAGAAATGCTGAATCGTGTCCCCACTTCTGAAATTACTGGGGATCCTAGATAATTCTCTGACAATATAACCATCCGGCCATGCTCTTCCGGATTCCATATCTTCTTTACAAATACCGTAATTACCAATTAACGGATAAGTCATTACCACTGCCTGTCCTGCATAGGACGGATCGGTAAGGACTTCCAAATAACCGGTCATGGATGTGTTAAAAACAATTTCACTGATTACTTCCCTGGTAGAGCCGATGCTTGTTCCTTCAAACACGGTTCCGTCTTCCAGTATTAAATATGCTTTCATGACGCCACCCTTTCTTCTGTGTTCGTGTTCGTTTCCTATCTGGGATTGAAAATTTATTTCAGCCCAAATTTTCACTATTCTATCATGCGGTGAGAGATTTTTCAACTGGTTTTTTGAAATTTTTCAAGAAATTGTTTGTGAAAGTTATGACGGACTAACCAGTGTTGTCCGGGAGTGAAATTTTGAATTATGTTAACTCGACTGATGGGTATATTTCTTGCTGCGAAGCAAAAATATATTCTGTATTTTTTGTGATGTCTTTCTTCCAGATAAATATCATCGACCGGTATCTCGTACTTTTCTGACTTCTGATAGTGTATTTATTTTTTGTTGGAAGTATCTGTTCAGATGTTATAAAGAGTTGTCTCTATTGCGGAAAAATGGTAAAATGAATATTAAAAAAGGAAAGATTTGAAAACAGCCCTGATACAGACGGAAGGTACCTTTCTTATTCCGAAAATCGGCTGTAAATGCTTTTTCCTGCTTATAAACTTCTTATGCGAGGAGGCAGCTTATGAGTAAACTTGTCTATACAAAAGGAAAAGAATATCACATCGGCGTCGGCACCGGGGATGTGGGACGCTACGTGATCCTGCCGGGCGATCCCGGACGCTGTGAAAAGATTGCAAAGCATTTCGACAATCCGGTAAAGATCGCCCAAAACCGGGAATACACCACCTACACCGGCTATCTCGACGGAGAAAAAGTCAGCGTTGTCTCCACCGGGATCGGCGGACCGTCCGCCTCCATTGCGGTCGAAGAGCTTATCCACTGCGGTGCGGACACCTTCATCCGTGTGGGCACCTCCGGCGGCATGCAGAAGGAAGTGCTCGGCGGAGATCTCGTGATCGCCACCGGCGCGATCCGCTTTGAGGGGACCACAAAGGAATATGCACCCATCGAGTATCCGGCGGTTCCTGATTTCGATGTCACTGCTGCGTTAAAGGAAGCTTCTGAGGAACTCGGCTACCGCCATCACCTCGGTGTCGTCCAGTGCAAAGACAACTTCTACGGCCAGCACTCCCCGGATTCCATGCCAGTGGCAGATGAACTGAATTCCAAATGGAAGGCCTGGATCGCCTGTGGTGCCCTCGCCTCCGAGATGGAGTCCGCTGCCCTCTTCATCGTCGGCAGCGTCCGCAGAGTCCGCACCGGCTCTGTGATGCTCGTGATCGCAAACCAGACAAGACGGGAACTTGGGTTAGAGGATCCGCAGGTCTATGATACGGAAGCCGCTGTTGTTACAGCGGTGGAGGCGATGAGGAAGCTGATCAAAAAAGACCGGGAGGCGCTTGCTGCGAAATAAGCGCTTTGCCTCTCATCATACAGCTCTTATCGCAAAATATATTGCCATTCATTCCCAGTTCTATGCGCGGAATTTTGTGGTAGAATCCTCCTTGTAATATTTTTGTAACATTTTTACATAACAGGAGGTTTTACCATGAAAAAACAGATGATGACTGCTCTCGCAGTTTCCGCCATGATGACACTCGCAATGCCTTTCGCGTCCTTCGCTGCGTCCCGCTCTTGTCAGACCGGCTTCCGTCCGGGAAACAACTGTGGATACACAACTGACACCAACGCCATTTCTATGGTCCGGACGCAGGGCGGATGCGTGATTTCCAATGGAAATGCTATTGGTCTTTATACAGTATCCGGGAAGGGATATCCAAGTTGGGGGACTGGAAATAATTGCGGCACCAGCTGCGCAAACGGCTTCAATGGAGGCAGCTGCTCTTCCGGAATAAACTGCGGTTTAAATTCCTGCACTGGCGGGAACTGCCTGACATTCGGGAATGTTTCCATGATTCCAGGAGCGTCATGCGGAAGTTTTATCAGTGCACGATAGGCAATTTTCTATTGTTCTCCATGACATCATTAAATAAAATCGGTCTGTAAACAGCGAAATTGCCGGATCTTCTTTTTTTCGAAGAATCCGGCAGTTTCACTGATTACTTTGCACAGCAATTTCATCCTATATAAAATCGTGCAGTACACGTTTTCCCCATTCTAACTGCGTCTTGGATTCCATCGGCCAATCATAACGATTCTTGCTGCCTATAATATAAACATTTTCCATCAGATTATTATATGATTACTCCGACAGCATAACTACATTTTAAAAAAGGTCAGTTCAAATTTTCTTTCCATTTCCTTCATTATCATCGCCTCACTCTATCGCTATCAGTAGGATTACACGAAATCAGTTTTCCCGTGTGATATTTCGTGTGATACTTTCCCCGGAAATATGCACTTTTACCCTCTTATTCGAAAGGATAAGCTTATTCCAAAAATCCCGCAAACCCGCATAAAATAAGGGAATCCTTAATTTCTAAGGATTCCCTGAAGGAAGCAGATAACGGGAATCGAACCCGCCTTTCCAGCTTGGGAAGCTAGCGTTCTACCGATGAACCATATCTGCATATATATTTTTCCAACACTCATATCATAGCACATTTCTGTGGATTCCACAAGGATTTTTCTGGTAAATCTGCGGAAATCGTTCCCCTTTTTCCGACACCTGTTCCCCCATATCCATATCTGTCTCTTAACTTTTGATCGCGTTTCATTCACCGTATCCGTTAATCCTCACTTCTCCGTCCCGCAAAAGCCTGCTCCTGAATTCATGGTGACAGGATCGGCAGGCATCTCCTGTCACCATGTCCGGCAACATATCACTTTCTATCCATATTTCATTTACGATAATTCCGCAATCCTTGTAATCCCCACATATATGTGGGAAATCTTATACCATGTAGCAAAATCTACCACTCCGGTCTGGGGAAGTCCAAAAATCGACTGGAATTTCCGAACAGCTTCCGCGGTAGCCGGACCATAGATCCCGTCAGGGGAAATATCCGGAATTGCGGTATACACGCTGGAGATTGCGTCTAACTGCTCCTGCAGCTGCCGCACCTTATCACCGGTGGCACCAATCTTCAGATCATATCCCGGCCACGATGCCGGGATGCCGGAGATCTGTTCCGCCGTATTGATATACATATCATCTCCATAAAAATTCCGCAGGATCTCGATCGGACTATACCCCGCTTCTCCGAGCTCGCAGCTGCCCCATTGCGTCAACCACCCCGGACACCGAACCTTCCGCCCATCGCAATACTGTGTCAGGATCGGCTGTTTCACTCCCGGGCGCGAAAGATAATTATCAAAAATATCATCCACCACGACAGAGATGGACTCAAAAATATTCCGCCCATAAATCCATTTATGATCATACGCGGTTGATGATGTGATCGTAAAATCATATCCCTGATTGCGGTACCATTCCGTATAGACACGATTTAACGTGAAGGACATGATTGCCAGCACATTCGCGACGATCGCGGAGCGGGGCCAGGTCGCGTATATCTCACTGGAGGCTACGTTTTTGATATAATCCCGATACGGAACATAATAGTTGGCTGCGGACGTGTTCGTTGGAACTCCGTCATGTACCACGACCGTCTGTGGGACGACCACTCTGGATAGAACGATCTCTCCTGTCTCTATAACCGGCTTGATCTCGCTCTCCGCGATTTTTGGAAGGTAATCACCATAAAGTGTGTGATCCGGAATCGTCACGGTCTCTATCTGCTCTCCGGCCGAGGCATTCGAAAGAGGCCGCAAACGAATCCCCTGGATCGCCGTCACGTCCGCCAGAACCTCCGTTCCTGAAACGACAAATGGCTCAAATCCCGGTGCCGTGATTCGGATCGTGTATTCTGCATATGGACGCTCCGTCTCCTCCGGTGACAATGAAAGCTCTACTGGTGGTGCATTTAATGGAAGATTCTCCGTCTGTCCGGAACTGTTCGTTCTCGTCTCCTCAATAATTTCATCTGGTTCCTCCGTCCTTGCAATCACAATATCCGCATCCTGTACCGGAAAACTGTTCGCGTCCGACACAACATCCACCTGCAAATATCCCTGTGCCATAATTTCCTCGCTCGATTGAATATCGTTCTATTTTATGCAGCGGATGCACACCTGATACATTCCTACACTTATTTTCGACCTTTAAATGCAGAGTTTAAAACCAGCAAAGTTTTTCAGAAGATCTTCCTCCGGATATCCAATGCCAGCATCACGGCGTCCTGTAATATCTCGGACGTCAATATCGTTATTGTCCCCGCCGGTGGCTCATCTGCTGAATAAATTTTGTTTTCTTATACCAAAACAGGCATCCGGAAACTTAGATAAGCTTCTGAATGCCTGTCTCTTTTTCTTATTTTCTATCCTTCCATCAGCTTCCTGATCTCCTCTGCAAGAAGCTTCACATTCCTGATCAGGCCGTCAAATGCCCCATATCCGTAAAACCGGATAAACAGGATGCCGACCGGTACAGCGATGATCATTCCCGCAATACCGCGGAACTTGAAACCAAGATAGAGGAAGAATAGTGTTGCAAGCGGCGGAAGTCCCATGCTGTCACCGACGATCTTCGGCTGGATCACCTGACGGATGCCCTGTGTTAAAACATAGAGAATGACAAGGCTGAGCGCATAACCGTACTCCCCGGTAAAGAGTCTCACCACTGCCCAGGGAATCAATGCCGTTCCTGTGCCGAACATCGGCAGAAAATCCAGAATCGCGATCGCGATTCCAAGAAAAATTCCATATGGAACCCTGAGGAATAACATTCCGATCACCAACACCACTGCGACCACGAACATGATCTTAAACTGCGCCAGAAAATACCCGCCGATCAACGTCCCGATATCGTTCTTCATCATCCGTCCATACTTGATCACAGGCCCCGGCATAACCTTCCGTACCGTCTCCACAAGCTTATCATGATCTGCCAGAAACAGATAAGAAGAAAGAAATACAATAATCGTATTCACAAAGACCTCTGGCAGCGTCCGCACTACGCGGCTGCCTGCGGAAGCTGCAATCTTCTGAACAAAATCGCCGATATATCCACCCACATTCTCCAGCTCGGAAATGATCGTCGTCTCCGTGTCTGCAGGAAGATACTTCAAAAGTCCCCCGATCCGCTCGCAGGCCAGATCGACTTCCTCCCGGATCGACGCATAAATTCCGGGCAGTGCCTGCCCAAACTCCGTCGTTTCCCGGAACACCCAGGAAAACAGCGCATAGATGCCAAAGATCACCAGTGCCAGCACACCTGCGATCAGAACCATCGAGCCGTGCCTGCGGACGATCTTCAGCCGCTTTTCAAAAAAACGCACCACCGGATTCGCGATCGCTGCCACGATCCATCCGATCACAAACGGAAGAAAAAACACCACCAGTCTCAGTCCCCAGACACAGACCAGATAAACTGTGAGCAAAGGAACCAGAATATTCAAAATAATCCCTGCATACTTTCTGAAATTCATTCCATGGACCTCCTAATCCTGTAAAAATCCTGCTGCATTCCATCCGCAGTATTTTACTCAGTCGATCCCCCTTTTTCAGTACTTCACATGATCTCATACGGCTTTATATGCTTTCAAACAAAGTCCGGCTAATGATCTGTACTCCTTTCACCGGTTTTCCCGCCATCACTACTTACAAAGCCCGTACTCCTCTGCAATCTTCTTAAATGCCGGCAGCGACCTCTCGATCTGCTCATAGGACACACAGTAAGCCAGTCTCACGTACCCCGGACAAGCAAACGAACTGCCCGGAACCACCAGCACATGATGTTTCTTCGCCACCTCGCAAAATTCCTTCTCGTTCTCCACCGGAGACTTCACAAACAAGTAAAACGCTCCGTCCGGCTTCGCGCAGGTAAATCCATACTCCGTCAGCGCACCATAGATCAGATTCCTGTTTTTCTCATAAGTCTCCAGATCCACTGTAACCTCATGCTCAATGCAATACTTGATCACCTTCTGAATCAGTGACGGCGCATTCACACATCCGATCACCCTGTTCGCGATCGTAGCCGCTCCGATCAGGGCCGCAGAATCATCCACCTCATCCGGAATCACGACATAGCCGATACGCTCACCCGGAACAGAGAGGGACTTACTGTAAGAATATCCCACAACCGCATTGTGATAATACTTCGTCACAAACGGAACCTCAACCCCGCCGTAAGCCAGCTCACGGTACGGCTCATCAGAGATCAGCACGATCGATGTGCCAAACTTCTTTTCCTTCTTCTCCAGGATCGCAGCCATGGCCTTGATCGTCGCCTCATCATACACAACACCCGTCGGGTTGTTCGGGTTGTTGATGATAACAGCCTTCGTCTTAGCAGTGATCTTCGCCTCAAACTCATCAAGCTTCGGCATAAACGTCTCAGTATCCGGAGAAATGACCACAACATTTCCGTCATAGTTTCTCACATACGCATTATATTCCACAAAATACGGTGCAAACACGATAACCTCATCGCCCGGATTTAAAATGCTCTTTAAAATGATATTTAATCCGCTCGCCGCACCCACTGTCATGATCAGGTTCTTAAAGGAAAAATTCGTTCCGAACCGTTTATTTAAGGACTCTGCGATGGTCTGACGGACATCTTCATAGCCTGCATTGCTCATATATCCATGGAGTGTCATGAAATCCTCATTCTTCACCACGTCGAGGATCGCCTCTGTCACCTGCGGAACCGGAACATTCGGGTTTCCAAGGCTGAAGTCATATACATTCTCCCTGCCGTAAACAGCAGCCATTCTTTTCCCTTCCTCGAACATTGCGCGGATCGCGGAATTATTAGCCATAAATGGTTTCATTTTTTCTGATATCATAGCTGTCTCCTCCGTCTGTTGTGTTTAATCTCTAAAAAAATTCCAAAGGCACCGGTCACCACAAAGTAAAACCAGGTCGTAGGATTGGAATACCAGGTTGTAAAAAACGAGAGCATAAAATAGAGCGCTCCCTGAGAATAGAATAGGTACCACGCCGGATTTCTTCCCGGGTATGTCCTTGCAGAAAGCCATGCGGCAGCCGCTCCCAATACTGATGAAAACAGAAATACACCGGCAATTCCAAAATCATAATACGCGTCATAGAAGAGTGTAACCGTAGTCAGCTCCTCCTTATTCACGTAGATCGGCCAGTCCACTAATGCAGGCTTTATAAACTTAAGCCCCGATAATGCCCAGAGCGGAAACATTCCCTTTAGTCCCATAGAATGGGCCGGAAGCTCCCGTACCAGACAGTCAAAATTGTCGTAATTGTTTGCAATATACATGTAAGGCTGCGTGATAAAGATCGGCGTAGCCGCATTCTTCATCTCAAAGATTCCATTCAGATACGTCACATCATGGCTTCTGGCAATCGTTAAGATCACATAGAGTGGAACAAGTCCCACCGCTGCCATGAAAAGATACCTGATTTTCCTGTATCCGCTGACGATCATAAATGTCAGCACTGCGAGAATCACCGCAAAGATCAGCTGAAATCTCGATACACAAAGCACCGGGATCAGGAGCGCGATCCCTGTCATAATGAGGGAAACGATTCTTTTCGCCTTCCCCATCTCCCTGTCATAGAACCATAACAGCACTTCCATGGACGGGACCAGTACACATGACACCGTCACATAATGGACCCCGGAAATATGGAAATATGAGTAGGCATGCGGCACTCCCCGAAGGAGAAACGGCACATATCCCAACCGGAATGCCTCAAACAGAAAGGCAGTCAGGGACAGGATTGTCAGCCCGGTAAGTGCAATGAAAATTCTTGTCCCGTATCTCTCCGGGGTCTCCCCCGTAAACTTCAGGGAAAATCCATCTATTGTCTTTTTTTCCTTCTCATATCCAAATTTCTTTTCTGCCAGTGCGTACACATTCCAGAATGCCGCAAAAGCTACAAAAAAGCACGCCCAGGTCTCTAAACTCCAGTCCTTCTGAAGGTTTGACAGCTTCAGGCAGGAGATTCCTTCTCCTCCCACATAAAACAAGGAAAACAGTCCGCGGAGATGAAGCGGATTGCCGCTTTTCCCATATTCCCACAGATAAAGATATAGTGCTGCAAACATCAGTGACATTCCTGATAAGGTAAAATGGGCGCTGAATGCAAAAAGCATGGCAGCGCCGTAACAGATCACATAAACCAGCATATCGGCCTACTCTCCGAGACCGCCATTGATCAGTTCCGTGATCGTTTCCAGAGCTTCCTTTTCGTCCGCTCCCTCACAGATCAATTCGATCTCATCTCCGCACTTTACACATGCCCCCAGCACGCTCAGTACACTTTTTGCATTAGCTGTTGTGTTTCCATATTCAAATTTGATCGAACTCTGAAACCGCAGTGCCTCCTTGCACAGAAGCCCTGCCGGTCTCAGATGAAGACCGGTTGGGTTTTCGATCGTAACTTTTTGCTTTACCATAAGTATTTTTAACTCCTAATTTCGAAATATGGTCTGAAGACCTGTCGCCTGACGTGCTTCCGTCGTCTCCGGCGGGACGATCACCGCGTGTCTTGTCGCAGACGCAGCGGTCTCCCCCTCTGTCTCCGCCTCGCTGCTGCTCTCAGCGGCAGTTTCCGACGCTTTTGTTGTCTCTTTCTCAGTTGTCTCAGGCTCTGTCTCCGTCGCAGACTCCTGTTCCTTTGCGACAGTTACCGTACAGCTGGAAATTCCCAGCAAATCATAGGCAGAATCAAGCTCCCTGTTAAGCGTCGGCTGAACCTGGTGGCTTCCCTCTCCCATTCCAGAGACATTCAGACTCAGGTCCTCAGCCGTAAGCTGCAGGCTGTCAAGTTCTTCCTGAAGCGCACGGATCCGGACTGTGACCGTTCCCGGGTCTGCCCGATAGCTGTAGGAGCTGTCCGCCCCAACATAACTGGCAGCGCTGATGCGGACCGTATATTCCCGTTCCTTCAACTGCTCCACCGTAAGTGTCACCGTGATCTCGGAACTGTCCTTCCCAGCCAGGGAAACTCCCTCCGGCAGATAATCATTCAGATCAATAGTCTTCACGATATTTGCCCTCGCGCCGGAAACATCAAGCTCTTCCTTCGGGATCGTGATCGTATTTAAGGATGCCAGAGCGCTCTTTAATCCGACCACCGGGACACTCTTAAGTCCGCACTCCACACCTGTGTAGCGATAACCGCCCGCCACCTCACCGGTGACATCGAAATCCAGGCTCAGATTCTTCACTTTCAGGATCTCCATGGTATAATCGACACTCTTGCAGTTACTGATCAGACGATCGCTGATCGTAATGCTGTTTTTGTTCGCGTCATAGAACTTCGGTTCCTCCGAATCGCTCCAATCCGCGTTCTTTCCGTCTAAGTTGATCTCGATTCCGACGCTGCTGATCTGTCCGATCAGGGATTCCGGACCTTCAACCGTAAGTGTCTCCGGTGACAGTGTCACCTTGCCAGTCTGGTAGCCGTCCTCAAGCATTCCCGTCGTCATGACGCCGATGGTAAATGTCTTCCTCTGAAGCGGTTCCGTCTCGATCTTGATCGTTCCCGTCCGGCTCACCGGCATGGAGACCAGGTATTCGGAGTGGTTTAGGACCTCGACCTTGATCGGGATCGCGCCTGTCACGGACCACATGTCTGTCATATCCGCGTACGCCCGGAAATCTGAGGAACGGATCCGATACGCATTTGTCGTCTTTACCTCATACTGAACTGTGGTTGTCGATTTTCCGACAACCGCATATGTCAGGTTGTTCTTCGTGAGGACGTCGCTGTTAATGATCTCTACCGGCACCTCCACAGTATCCGTCATGACCGGATCCGCCACATTGACGACCCCCAGCCAGACTAAAAAGGCACACAGGAAGGAAATCAGCAAAAGTCCCCATCGTCTATTCTGCTTTTCTTTCATTTTTATGCCATCCCTTCAAGAGTTTGAACGGGCCGGATACCGTCTCCTCCTCCGGCTTTGCAGCGATCGCAAGCTTTAACTCTTCCGGACTGTTGATCCTTCTGAGACTTCCGCCCTCCGCCAGGGATACCCGTCCAGTCTCCTCGGAGACTACAACGGTCAGGCTGTCCGTGCTCTCACTGATTCCAAGAGCCGCACGGTGTCTTGTTCCCAGGTCTTTGCTGATGCTCAGGTTATCAGAAAGCGGCAGATAACAGGTCGCAGAGGTCACGCGGTTTCCACGGATAATGATCGCGCCGTCGTGAAGAGGCGTATTGTGTTCAAAAATATTGATCAGAAGCTGGCTCGTGACGATTCCGTCCACCGGGATTCCCGTGCGTTCGATCTCCGGAAGCGGAGTGTCGCGCTCGATGACGATCAGGGCACCTGTCTTTACTTTTCCCATTTCAAAGGCCGCACGGGTAATCTCATTTACGGTCTTCTCTGTATATCCTTCCTGCTGTCTGGAATTCTCAGAAATAAAAAGGTCTGTGATGATATTTTTGCTTCCGAGCTGCTCCAGCGCTTTTCGAAGCTCCGGCTGGAAGATAATGATGAGGGCTGTCAATACGAGCTGGCCCATATGGTTGATGATCCAGGTGATCGTATTTAAATGGAGCATCGCCGCCAGCAGGTAAAAACCAACAATGATCATACCACCGCGGAGAAGCACTCCCGCTCTCGTCGACTTCACCCATAAAAGGACTTCATAGATCAGAACTGTGAGGATCAGAATTTCAAAAAGATTCGACAATGTGATCTTCGGAATAAATGTAAACCAGGAATACATATTCCCAAGAAATTCTGTCATTTTGTTACCTCCGTACAATTATTCACGAGTTTCGTTCTTCTCATGTCTCACATTTTTTCTCGAATAAATCCGCTGTACCTTCACATCCGGTGCAGACACCGTGAGCTTCGGGACAGCTTTCACATAGTAATAGTAGTCATCGTCTTCATACTGCAGATACTCTGTTCTCGTATAATCCACCGCGAACACAAAGAACTGGTAGATCAGGGCGATCACCACCGATGCGACGATTCCAAAGATCATGGAACCTGCGGATACCGGAAGGTTGAAATTGAAATCACCGATAAAGATCACTGCAAGCTGTGTGATCACTCCCGCAACGATGGCGATGGACCAGGAGTAGTCTACTGAAAGATTTTTAAGGATGAAGACCACAAGGATCGCAGCGGCAAATGCAGCCACCATGACCCACATCAGCTCATTTCCAAATACATTCTTTACGATCTGGATAAACCGGTCTGCCATCTCCGCCATCGAACTTCCCGTCAGTGTTCCCGCATTTTGCTTTAAATACATCAGAATATAGTAGATGCAGACACCGCTGCACACAGGAACGATGGACACAAGGCTTCCAGAAAGTCCTACCACAAGCGGCACCACATACGGAATCCGCAGGAAGAACAGTAACGGTGTCAGGAGAAGCAGATATCCGTCACCCGGCCGGAATCCGTAGTAAAGGACGGTCACCGCCAGCACGAACACAAAGATGACCAGAGCGATCTCCAGAGACACCTGGGCAACATGGATCAGGATAAAAACACCGGCCAGAAACGCTGTCACTCCATATGGAATAAAGGAGGCAACCAGTCCCATCACCACCGGGATCAGCGGATTCTTAAGTTTCGACATAAAACCTACATTCGCGTTAATCAGCCAGAACGTAAGGAATCCCACCAGGAATTTTACGACCGGTACGATGTAAATATTATACTTTCCATAAAATTGTTTCAGTTTTTCCTTGAATACTAAAAGTCCGATCACTTACTCTTTTCCTCCCCGTTTTCCTTTGCAGGCTACTGGTCATATTTTTTATCAAGGCGCCGCAGCTTTGCCTGATAGATCTTCAGTCTTCCGGCTGCTTCGTCATAACGTCTCGAATAGATCTTCCAGGTCACAACAAGATATGCGAGAAGTCCCGCAGCATAGTAGAATACAAGGCGCACCCCGAGAGAGATCAGGTCATCCACCGCCATGACGTTGAGCAGATCATCGAACCGGTAAAGGACCCACAGCACCAGGCACAGGCACACGGTCAGCGAGTACGCGATAAAAGACCGGATCAGATGGCTTCCAACGTAGTCGCTCTTGAAATACCGGTTTGCCGGGATGGATTCCTTCATCATTTTCTTTTCAAACATGGCGATACCCGTCATCAGCCGGATCTTCTCCTCATTTAACATGGCAGTCTCCTTTTTCCATCATTTAAAGCCCAGCAGCTGCACAATAGATCTGCACACTTGCTGCGCTGACCGTAAAAAAGTATGGGCTGGAAAGCAAAAATCCCATCGGCAAAACCGATCCGGAATGGATTTTTGCTTGTAACTGCGAAGAATCTTAGCAGTTATGAAACAAATACCAATATAACACACTTTCCCGCGCTTGGCGAGACGAAGTCCCTACATTTATGAAAATTTTAAGGAAAATGTAACGGTTCCGGCAACAATTTTGTTACCTGTTTAATGTCTCGATAAATTTTCCAAATGCCTCACGCCCCGCCTCTGTGCGCTTATAAACGCCCGCATCCTCAAGGACATTCGCGAACACATGGCCGACCTCATCCTGTAAGATCTCCATCACATTATCCTTTGTGATCTTCGCATATTTCGGAAGGAACTCTTCTACCCAGTCTGCATGTTTTGCGATGGATTCCTCGCTGCGGATGTCCTTTCCTTCCACGATATAGTCGGCAAGCAGGGCAAGCTCATCCTTCAATCTCGCCGGAAGAACTGCCAGGCCCATGACTTCGATGAGTCCGATGTTCTCTTTCTTGATGTGGTGGAGCTTCGGGTTCGGATGGAACAGACCTAACGGACGTTCCTCCGTGGTGCGGTTATTTCTCAGTACCAGATCCAGCTCAAACTTTCCGCCACGGAATCTCGCGATCGGGGTGATCGTGTTATGTGGCTCCCCGTCTGTCTCCGCGTAGATATCCGCGTCCGCGTCTGTATATCCGCGCCATGCAGTTAAGATCTTATCCGCAAGATCCACAAGGCGTTCTTTCTTCTCACTGCGGATCCTGATCACGGACATCGGCCATTTTACGATTCCTGCTTCCACATCCTCGTAACCGTTCACTGTAAAACTTTTCTCCACCGGTGCTTTCGCCATCGCGAAGGTGTATCTTCCGCCCTGGAAATGGTCGTGGGTCAGGATGGAACCGCCGACGATCGGGAGATCCGCGTTGGATCCCAGGAAATAATGCGGGAACATGGTCACAAAATCAAATAACTTTTTGAACGTATTCCGGTCGATCTTCATCGGGGTGTGTTTTCCGTTGAAGACGATGCAGTGCTCATTATAGTAGACGTACGGGGAATACTGGAAGCCCCAGGACTCGCCGTTTAAGGTCAGCGGAATGATCCGGTGGTTGTTTCTCGCCGGATGGTTGATTCGGCCCGCGTAGCCCACGTTTTCCATACAGAGCAGGCATTTCGGATATCCGCTCTGCTTCATGGTTTTTGCAGCGGCGATAGCTTTCGGGTCTTTCTCAGGCTTTGAGAGGTTTACCGTGATGTCCAGGTCGCCGTACTCCGTCTTCGTGATCCACTTCAAGTCCTTGCAGACACGGTAGCGGCGGATATAGTCGGAGTCCTGGCTCAGTTTGTAGAAATAAGCCGTTGCGTCCTCCGGGGATTTTTCATACTCCCCGCGGAATTTCTTTACGACCTCGCTTGGGCGCGGCATCAGGCAGTTCATGAGTCTCGTGTCAAAAAGATCCCGGTATACGACGCTGTTGTTTTCAAGGATCCCCTGCTCTGCAGCGTAGTCGGTGAGCGCGTTTAAGGTATCTTCCAGGCTGATCTCGTCTGTAATCTCGCCCGGCTCCTCGTATTCGGACATTTTCAGTACTTCCAGGATCTGGTTTCTTGCGTAGATCTCATCTTCGGCTTCGATAAGTCCGGTCGTTCTGCCATACTGAACCAGTTTCTTTATTGACATTTCAATCATGATCGAATTCCTCCGTTTTTTTACGGTATATTGACAGATTTAAGTATAACGTGCGTATCTTCTTGTTTTCGCTGCACAAAAACAAGAAGCACAGGGCGGCCGCCCTATATCAATCTGCTCTGCAAAAACACTTATACAAGTAAACTTGCAGCGCGTTTTTTGCAGAACAAATTGCCGCACCTGCAACCTGTTACATTTTATTATAATAAATTTACCACCCTAATACAATCGCTATTTTATTTTTTTATCCCCCGCATTGCATGCTGAAGCCGCTCCGTAACAATTCCGCCTACGATTCCGATCAGTGTTCCCGCGATGCATCCCGCTGCCAGAAGAAATGGCAGATAGTAAAATACCCCTGATGTCTGGACAATAACTGCTGCAAAGACGGTCTGGCCGATATTATGGGCAACACCGCCAAGAACGCTGATGCTGATCTGGGAGAGCTTTCCGCTCTTCTTCAACACCGCCATCACAAACAAGCTCAAAAAGCTTCCGGACAGCCCGTAGATCATACTGTAGGGATTTCCAAATGACAATCCCACAAGGACAATACGGATCAGGGTTACGGCGATGGTCCCGGGGATTCCAATTAAATATAGCCCCACCACCGTTACAAGGTTCGCCAGTCCCAGCTTTACACCCGGGACTGGGATTGGGATGGGAATCAGTGTCTCAACAAAACTCAGCACCATGGCAAGGGCGGTCAGAAGCCCATACAATGCCACAGTTATTGCCTTTTTTTCTCGATTCATCGGATCTGTTCTCCTCTTTCTTGACTTTCAAAAGTTCATTTGTTAGAATAAACCGGATATCCGGCAATGCAGCTTCTGATATTTTGCATGACAGGCACAAATGCCTGCTGCGGTCAGTATTTTCGTATCAATATACAAAATTTCTGCTGTCGAATAATCTTATAATATTTATCCTACAGGAAGTATATAACACATGAATAAAAAAACAATATTGGGCCTCTGTGCCGCCGGTCTCCTCTCTGTTTCCGGCATGACACTGAGCGGGTGCGGAACAAGCAGCGGACCGGGACTTCTCACACAGGAGATGCCTCTCAGCCGCTCCGATTTTCTGCTCAACACCTTCGTCACCATCACACTCTACGATTCCGACGACTCCTCTATCTTAGACGATTCGATGGCACTTTGTAAAGAGTATGAAAATATTTTCAGCAAGACCTTAGAGACCAGCGAGCTCTACAAGATCAACCATCGGACCTCCGATACCGTCACAGTCTCCGACGACATGGCAGCGCTTCTGGCGAAAGGCCTGGAGTACTGCGAGAAGTCCGACGGTGCCTTTGACATTACGATCGAACCGTTGAGTTCCCTCTGGAATTTTACAAGCGGCGAGGCCGTGATCCCGGATGAGGCAGAAATCGAGGCGGATATCCCGAAGGTGGATTACCACAATCTCATCCTCTCCGGAAATACGCTGACATTCCTATCCCCGGATACTACCATAGACCTCGGCTCCATCGCGAAGGGCTATATCGCTGACCGGATCAAGGACCAGCTCCTGGATGCCGGTGTGAAGAGCGCCATCATCAACCTCGGCGGAAACGTCCTCTGCGTGGGTGAAAAGCCGGACGGAAGCAAATTCAACATCGGGCTGCAGAAACCATTTGCGGACAGGGATGAGACATTTGAGGTGCTTGGGATCAATGATCTCTCCGTCGTGACATCCGGTGTCTACGAGCGGCATTTTGAGATCGACGGAAAGAATTACCATCACATTTTAAACCCGGCAACCGGGTATCCTTACGATAATGGGTTGATCTCCGTGACGATCCTCTCCGAGGAATCCGTTGACGGGGATGGTCTCTCCACCACCTGTTTTTCCCTTGGCCTGGAAAAAGGGCTGGAGCTTGCGAATTCCCTGGATGGAATCTACGCATGCTTTATCGATGAGGATTACGATGTTTACTATTCGGATGGAATGGAAGACTTTATTATCAAACAGTAATATTTAGATCAGACAGTCTCCCGGCTTTTTTGCCCGGCGCTGATGCAAAACACAAAACAGTTACCATTACACTATTTTCAGAGATTTTTTATGACAGAAAACCAAAACATGAAACAGAAACTTTTTAAAAGACAGGATATGATCCTGATCGCCGTAATACTGGCGGCAGCCGTTCTTCTTTTTCTCGGGACAAAAATAATGCATAAAAGCCCCGCGGAGGTCATTGAAATTTCCGTCGATGGAAAAGTAATCGAAACCCTTGATCTTGCAAAAGATCAGGAGCTCACTATAGACGGCGTGTCCGGCGGCACAAACCATCTGATCATCAAAGATGGGGAGGCGTGGGTCTCCGAGGCCACATGTCCCGACAGGCTCTGTGTCCATCAGGGAAAGATCCATCTGGACGGCGAGATCATCGTCTGCCTGCCCAATAAGATGACGGCACAGATCAAGAGCACAAAATAGACAGCACAGTCAGTGCAGTCAGCATGCAGACTCGCTGAACAATCAGTCTAAAATAATAACTGTTCAGCGTGTCTGCGCACCTGCCACGCTGACCGTAAGAAAACATAAGATGGACGGCACTGAATAGACCTGAAATATAAAAACCTGAGAAGTCTCAACATGGCTCCTCAGGTTTTTATTATACTGGTCAGCAATACGCTCTTACTCCGCCAAACCCATCTCCTTCATCTCTTCCGCAACGGAATCCTCACAGGATCTCATGGCAAGGATCGTCATTTCCATTAACTTCGGCAGTTCCCAGCCGAGATTCTCGGCACCTTTTGTGATGACATCTCTGGAACATCCCGCAGCAAATTTTTTATCTTTAAATTTCTTCTTTAAGCTGGACACTTCCATGTCCTTTGTGCTCTTTGATGGGCGCATCTTCGCTGCCGCCCAGACCAGGCCCGTCAGCTCATCTGCCGCGAAGAGGACTTTCTCCATCTCATGCTCCGGCTTCGCGTCGATCCACTCGTGGATGCCGTATCCATGGCTGCAGACCGCATGGATCACTTCATCCTCGGCTCCGCCCTCTTTTAAAAGACGCGGCGCGATCAGGCAGTGCTCTTCCGGATACTCCTCGAAATCGATATCATGAAGGATTCCACAGATCTCCCAGAATCCGGCCTCATCTCCGTATCCGAGTTCATTCGCGTACCATTTTAAAACGCCCCCGACGGTTAGACCATGGAGAATATGGAATGGCTCTTTGTTGTGCTTTCTGAGGAGCGCGATGGCGTCCTCTCTCGTCAGTTTTGTCTGCATGATTTTATGCCTCCGTACTTATAAATTTTCTGTAACTGATATGTACCTTCATAGTTACCGATTATCTTTCTTATCAGTATAACAGAATATTCCTATAATTCAAGTATGATAGTAGGATTTTTATAACATTTTAGTTACAGTTCTGCCATTACATTTTTAAACAGTCCGCTCATTCATCGATTCATGTCTGGAAAAATAGACCTCTACATCCAGAATTTTTCCATCACGATCTTCTCCGCATACTCAAAGTCCCAAAGTTCAACATTCCCGGCTGTCACCACCGGATCACTGTCGATGACGATCCCGTCGACCATGTAATCCCGCTGTCCCACCGGCGTTCCTTCCCAGACCGGAGCATGGAGCGATTTTGCGATCTTTGTCCTTACCTGGACCTTCTCATCGTTTCCCAGCAGAACACGTAGAGGGGTCTTATCCGCGTTTTCAGTCCCGATCTCTACCTTAACCCTGGACCCCACGCCATTTTCCACCGGAACTGCAGTTTCCTCCCCGAGTCCCTTTTTCTCTATCTCCTTATACTCAAAGTTTTTATCCCCGTATGTCACAAGTTTCCGCACATCCTGCCACTTATAGGTCTTGTGGGGCGGCCACCCGCAGCCCAGGAGCGCCGCTATGAACAGCTTCTTCCCCTTTTTCACTGCACCAACATAACAGTATCCAGCCTTTCCCGTGAATCCGGTCTTTCCACTGACCGCACCTTCCATGGATGTCAGGAGAGCGTTATGATTGACGCAGGAGAAACTCCGTATCCCGGAAAGGTCGGAAAAGGCGTGGGACGGTGCTCTTGTGATGGCAAGGAACTCTTCTTTTGCCGGGGAGAGCACGATGCAGTATCTGAGGATCCGCGCCAGGTCTGCCGCAGTGGTGGAATGAATCTTCCCACTCTCCTTATCCTCCGCATCCAACCCGTTGGGCGTCAGAAAATATGTATCATCACAGCCAAGTTCCGCTGCCTTCCTGTTCATCATGTCCGCGAAATCTTCCACGCTGCCCCCGACCGCTTCCGCGATGGCCACTGCGGCGTCATTGTGGGATTCCAGCATCAGGGAGTAAAGAAGGTCTTCCAGGCGGTATTTCTCCCCTTCTCTCACATGCAGCTTCACCTCCGGCATGGTCGCCGCCCGGTCTGAGATCCCGACTTCCGTGTCCAGCCCGGCATTCTCCAGGGCAAGAATGCAGGTCATGATCTTCGTAGTGCTGGCCATGGGAAGAACTTCCATCTCGTTTTTGCCGTACAGGATCCGCCCTGTATCGCCGTCAAGCAGGACAGCGGAGTGGGAGTTCAGGTTCAGCGGATCGGTCTTCACCTTCGATCGCACCACCGCTGATTCCAGCGTCTCCCCATTCTCGGACCGGACCACCGATACGACCGGATCCTGTGCAGCCTGCAGCCCGCTGCTTTCCCTGTATAAATGATCTCCGGGAACTGCCGCTGCCAAAAGCAGGAGCCCCCCCAGGCACAACTGCAGAATCGGGGATGGTCCGCGCCTGCGTTTTTCCTTTTCTTTCCCCAAGGTCCATTCACTGAGCCGCGCCAGCACCATTCCTGCTATATTTTTATTTTTCCACATTTTTCAGAACTTCCGCCGCATATTTGTAACAGCATATGCGGATGTTTTCTGAGACTTGCCGGACAATTTTTCCTATGATACAATGAAATACGCTGAAATAACTTTGAGATCATTTCTACGTGTCCGTGATGTTATGCAGCCAAAATATCTGCGGACATCTGGTGTGTTGAATTATTATATTTTTAAATAAAAAGGGATTTATCATGAATATCGTTTTGATTTACACAATTAAAGAAGCCGACAGCGGTCGTTCCATCGCCGCCTTTCTCATGGATTCCGGCTATTCTTCCCGCCTGGTGGTTCATCTTCGAAACACCGAGGGCAGTTTTCTCCTAAACGGAAAAACTGTTTTTTCCAACACAGTCCTTCTGCCGGGAGATCGGTTACGCGTCCATGTTACAGAGAAAAAAATTTCTGACCAGATTGTTCCTGTTCCCATGGAACTCTCCGTCGTTTTTGAAGATGAACATGTTCTTGTGGTCGATAAACCGGCCGGAATGCCGGTCCACCCATCCCAGGGACACTATGAGAATACCCTGGCTAACGGGATTGCATGGTATTACAGGAACGAGGAGTCTCCTTTCGTGTTCCGGGCCGTAAACCGGCTGGACCGGGACACATCAGGGCTTGTGCTTCTCGCAAAGAATCCCTACAGTTCCTGCGTTCTCTCTGATGCCGTGAAGGACCACACGATTCACAGGGAGTACGCCGCCATCGTCTCCGGGAAGACGGATGCATCCGGCACCATCGATCTTCCGATCGCAAGAAAGGACGGCTCCACCATCGAGCGGGTCTTGGATCCAGAGCGGGGTGAGACCGCTGTAACCCATTACCGGACATTTGCCTACAACAAGAACGCTGACCTCTCCTTCATCCGCCTCCTCCTGGAGACAGGAAGGACACACCAGATCCGCGTCCATATGAAAGCCATCGGGCATCCGCTGCCAGGGGATTTTCTCTACTGCCCGGACTACCGTTTTATCGACCGTCAGCCGCTCCATTCCACATATTTAAGCTTTTCCCATCCGGTGACCGGAGAAAAGCTTGAGTTCTCCGCCCCGCTGCCGGGGGACATGAGGAAACTGTTTCCAAACATAAAAGATCCGTCAGGTCCTGTCTTTTATTAAGGCAGATCCCGGCGGATCTTATTTACGCGAACAACGAGCCAAAGTCCGCGCATGCGCGGGACCTTGGCGACTGTCGCGATAACAAGGGGAAACTCGCGAAGCGTGTTTTCGCTTGTTTCCATGTCCGGTTCTTTTCTGGCTCTATATCCTTTTTACAGTAATGTAAAAGCAAAAACTTATCTCTTAATGCGTATCATCAACCACCCTGAATCCTAAGTCCTTTCGGATAGTGATTCTTCAGCATCCCGCCAGCCGCCTTCGCAAACCCCAGTGACATGCCGCCGGTAGTCACAAGAACCCAGCCTTTTGCCGGGATGTTCAGTTCTTCAAGATCCTCCGCCCGCAATGTCTCTCCACGGAGATACCGCAGCGCAAGATCCTCCGATCCGACCTCCACACTCTGTCTCACATCACTTTTTTTCAGTGCCAGAGCCAACGCATGGGACGGCTCAAATCTGTCTTTTTTCGCGCTTCCAAGGTGCAGGCCCGGTCTCAATACCTTAAGCCCCATAAGACCCGGCATCACCTCCGGGACGAGATACAGGTTCTCTCCAAACATCAGAAATTTCTTTCCATTTTCCAGATGTTCCATGTCTTTCAAATTCTCTTTTTCAAATGCCCGGAACGCAGCGACCGCTTCCGTGAGCGCCGCATCCTCTTTCGCACGTCCGTTTTTACGTCCGCCCTTTTTGCTGTTTTTCTTTCCGTCTGCGTTCTCTGTACGTTCCACAGCATCCCAGGATCTCTCACCTTTCACAAGCAGCGCCAGGAAATGCCCCTCTCCGTCCGCAAGATGCGGCCAGATCCTCACGGTCTTTTTCAGCTCCTCGTTCCCATCTGCCCATTCCGGGTGACCGGCGGAAAAATATTTTGCAAGCTCCGGCTGCACCACTGAAAACTCCGGATGGCGCTCAAGGAATCTTGCTATGCTCTGCTCGTTCTCCTCGGGCGAAAATGTGCAGGTAGAGTAAACGATCCGCCCGCCACCCTTTAACATCGCCGCCGCACAGTCCAGGATCCCGTCCTGCAGCCCCGCGCACTGTTTAACATGATCTGGGCTCCACTCATTTCTGGCATTCTCATCCTTTCGGAACATTCCTTCGCCGGAACACGGGGCATCCACCACGATCCCGTCAAAAAATTCCGGAAACTCCGGGGCAAGCCGGAACGGATCCATGTTCGTCACCACGGCATTCTCCACACCGAGGCGCTCAATATTCTGGGACAGGATCTTTGCGCGGGCAGGATGGATCTCATTGCAGACTAAAAGCCCATGTCCTCCCATTTTTCCGGCAAGATGAGTGGATTTCCCTCCCGGCGCCGCACAGAGGTCCAGGATCTGCTCCCCGGGCTTTGGAGACAGTGCTTCTGCCACAGACATGGCGCTTGGTTCCTGGATATAGTATGCCCCAGCCTCGTGGAACGGGTGGCGTCCCGGGCGCATGTCTGCCTCGTAGTAAAATCCCTCTTCTGCCCAGGGAACTCTTGCGAGTCCCTTCAGGTAATCTCCAAGGGGTTCTCCTTCCTCCGGCATCTCCCCGCTCTTCTGCTTTAATGGGTTGACCCGCAGACCGAATTTCCGCTCCGCGTCGTAGCTCTTAAAAAATGATTCCGCATCACTGCCGAGAAGCTTTTTCATCTTCTCCACGAACGCTTCCGGCAGCTCTCTCTTCGTTTCTTTCTCCATAATCTCCTGATCTCAAAAGCGCCCGCCGGGGATGATCCCAGCGGGCGCTCAAGTCCTAAAGTCCTAGTTTCTGTTCTTTTGCAGGCGACACATCCAGGATATATCCATCTGCAAGACTGTGTCTAAACACATTTGCCCAGCCATATGTCCATCCGGACATAGCTAAACTATCATCTCAACTTACAGCTCGATCTTGTAATCGTCTGCGCCGATACCGTTTACTACATAGTAAGCAGCGCTCTCTTCCGGCTTTACATAGATCTCGATGGTCTTGATATCGCCGACTTTGTTGCCTTTCTTTGTGTAGGCTTTCTTAACAGCTGCAATGAGGTCTTTCTCTGTAACTTCCTTGCCAGCGAACTGTACAACTACGGATGTCTTGATGTCCTTTGCTGTTGTTCTCTTTGCCGGAGCTTTCTTTGCTGTCTCTTTCTTCGGCTCTTCTGCTTTCTTAGCTTCTGCCTTCGGAGCCTCTGCCTTTGCTTCTGCCTTTACTGTCTTTGTCTCTGCTGCCTTTACTTCTACAGTGCTATTGCTAACCGGTGCTGCAGCCATTTTCTTTGCTGCGGCTGCGATTGGATTCTTCTTTGCCATAATGATATCCTCCTGAAAAATGTTGACACACAAAACTGTTTTCCTGTCATTTCCTGAGTTGTCGTACTAAATAATCGTCATAGCGCATTATAAGCCCTCGTTAGGATTTTGTCAATAAAATCCCGTAAAACTGGTATTTGTAAGCAAAAAAGATCCGGCAGAACACATATCCGAAAGTATCCTGCCGAATCAAAATACCAGCTTTATTTTTTGAATTATTCCTGCAGCTTAAATCCCGGGATCACATCGCTCCACTTGTTGATTCCGATGATCTTCTTCGCAAATTCCGTATACTTCAGAGATTTATTTGTATCAATATATTTGAATACGTTGTAAATATTCTTCGGCATAACGGCGATGACCCTGTTCGGGCTTGACATGTCAACTGTCCAGAGACCAAACGAGCAGGACTGCTCTACCTCGATCACCGCATCGACCTGACGGTTTAAGATAAACGCGTCGATATACGGGTTGTTGTCCACAAGATAGTACGCGTAGGCAAATGCCGCCGCCTGGATATCATAGACATCTCCCCGGGTCGCGCTCTTTGATGTAAATCCCTCCTCAGAGAGAATGATATGACGGACATTTCCGCCTGCATCGCGCATGATATCTTTCTGGAAGTAATCCGTCAGGACGTTGAGATTTTTGAAGTTTACAACCGGTGAATCTTCGGTATTATTGACAGCTCCCGTCTGATCATCATCCCAGAACTCCGGCTCCGTCATCGGATGCGGGTACGGGTGGTAGGCAAGTCCCCACTCGATATTCCCCTCGTCACGGATATCGGCGTTGAAGCGGTCAATAAAGTCCTTTGCGCCATACATCAGGTTGGAGTTTGCGCGCTTCCACTCATAGTCTGTGGAGAAGAATACTCTCGCGTTGCGGCTCTGGCTCTTGATTGCTGTGTAGGCCACACGGAATACCTTTGAGTAGAGCTTTGTATAGGAATCAATGTCCATCGGACCGGTGTAGTTCCAGTTTAAGTTGTTGTTGATCTCATTTCCGACGATCCAGTTGCTGACACGACCGTAGTCATCGTGGGCACCGGAATAACGCTCTGCCATAAAGGAGAGCAGCGCACGGGTCGTCTCATATCCCTGCTCCGTGGAGACATTAAAACCATAGTAGAAAGCTTCCGTTCTCTTCGCAAGCCCGGCTTCGTGAAGCTCCGGGTAGCTGTCGTTCCAGCCGTTTAAAAGGATCGCCGTCACAACGATTCCTTTCGCGGAGAACGCACTGATCATCTTATCATAATCCTTGATGAGATCACCGTTGAAGTTGTAGGTCTTTCCGTTGTATTTGTACTTTAAATTACCGCCCACAAGCTGGTGATACGGGATATTGACCGTCGTGTGCTTCACGCCCAGGTTCAGCGCGTCGCCGAGCATATCGAGCTGGATCAGAAGTCCTTTTTTACTCATCGGCTCCGGGTAATCATCGCGATATTTTGCCACATCGCCCGGGTTCGTCACATAGATCGCATTGCTGATCGGGGTGTAGGTGCTGCCGGTCTTTAACGCAACCACGAATCTGGAATAGAGCATCGTATCCGTGGAATCACCGCTGTATTTTAAGGTGAATTTTAACTTGTCGGATTTGTTGCTCCATGCGATGTAGTCCGTTCTGGAGCCTATCTCAGACTCATATGGGTGAAGCTCGAACAGATAATAATAGCCATCATCCGGAGTTTCCCCCTCATTTAAAGCGCCGGCCGTGGCTGTTCCTGTGACGGAAATGCTGTTTCCGTTCTCTACTGAACAAGCCTTCAGCCTTGCGCTGTCATAAGCAAAGCTTGTGAAACATCCCACCGCTGCGGTCATCAGAAGTCCCATAAGAAACGCCGCACCGCTGCGGAATAATGTTCTTTTTTTCATGTCGTTTTCCCGCCTTTCCTTTTTGCCTAAACTATTTTATCATCTGGGTTTTGATGATTCAATTACGATTCCCTTACGATTTTACGGCAATCTGCCGCCTTTTTCGCCATCTTTGCGGCATCAGGACCGCCGGAACCGACCGATTTTGATACAAAATATAAGCACATTCTTTCCGTCATGGTGAACTACATCGGCAATTGAATTACCGAGCATCTGATTACGAAGCATAACTTCATAGTTTCAGAGGTGCGTCCATAACACCCTTACTGCTACCCGAATGGGTTACACAGCTACTTTTATTATTTCTGGATTCTTCAGCCCGGTTACGGGCATATCAATTTCTTTGCCGGATACGGCATGATATTTTCTTAAGATGTTAT
>ERZ773218.1277-NODE-1277-length-24974-cov-3.984189_pt1 | contig 24974 bp, 20 predicted proteins | sample MGYA00580527_ERZ773218 | MGnify/ENA primary metagenome ERZ773218 (study PRJEB29015, sample SAMEA2737763) | human gut metagenome | biome: human gut; feature: human-associated habitat; material: faeces | place: China | collected 2012 ...
ACAGAAAGAAACGGTATCCATATCATCGACTTACAGAAGTCTGTAGGTAAGGTTGATGAAGCGTATAAGGCGATTTCTGATATCGTAGCAGATGGCGGCACAATTCTTTTCGTAGGTACAAAGAAGCAGGCTCAGGATGCAATCGCAACAGAAGCAGAGCGTTGTGGAATGTTCTATGTTAACGAAAGATGGTTAGGCGGTATGCTTACAAACTTCAAGACAATCCAGAGCAGAATCAACAGATTAAAAGAAATCGAAGCAATGCAGGAAGACGGCACATTTGATGTTCTTCCTAAGAAGGAAGTTATCAACTTAAAGAAGGAAATGGAAAAGCTTACAAAGAACCTTGGCGGTATCAAGGAAATGAAGAAGCTTCCGGATGCAATCTTTATCGTTGACCCTAAGAAGGAAAGAATCTGTGTACAGGAAGCACAGGCACTTGGCATCAAGTTAATCGGTATTGTAGATACAAACTGTGATCCGGATGAATTAGATTATGTAATTCCGGGTAATGATGATGCTATCAGAGCTGTTAAGTTAATCGTTTCTAAGATGGCTGATGCAGTAATCGAAGCAAATCAGGGTGTAGAAGAAGCTCCGGCTGAAGAAGCAGAAGCTGTAGAAGAAGCTTAATTTACACAAAACACAGATAGAAATGCTGATAAGTAGTTGAGAGATTATTTATGGCTCTAAAATGCTTCAGCCTGAAAGAAACAGGTTGAGGCATTTTTTAAAGTTTTTTAATAAATGAAAGTGGAGGAATTACAAATGGCAGCAGTTACAGCAGCAATGGTAAAAGAATTAAGAGAAATGACAGGCGCAGGTATGATGGATTGTAAGAAGGCTCTTGCAAACACAGACGGCGATATGGACAAGGCTGTAGAATATTTAAGAGAAAACGGTATGGCAAAGGCAGCGAAGAAAGCTGGCAGAATTGCAGCAGAAGGTATCGTTAAGACTGTAGTTGAAGGTACTAAGGCAGCAATCGTAGAAGTAAATTCAGAAACAGACTTCGTTGCAAAGAATGCAGATTTCAACGCATATGTTGAAGATGTTGCAGCACAGGCTTTAACAACAAAGGCAGCTGATATTGATGCATTTTTAGCAGAAAGCTGGAACAAGGATTCATCTAAGACTGTAGCAGATGCTTTAGCAGGACAGATTGCCGTAATCGGTGAAAACTTAAAGATTAGAAGATTCGCCCAGTTAGAAGAAGCAAATGGTTTCATTGCTTCTTACATTCACATGGGTGGTAAGATTGGTGTATTAGTAGATGTTGAGACAGATGTTGTAAATCCTGCAATTGAAGAAATGGCTAGAAACGTAGCTATGCAGGCAGCAGCTTTAAAGCCAATGTACACAAACAGAGATGAAGTTGATGCAGACTACATCGCTAAGGAAACAGAAATCATTACAGCAGCAGCTAAGAATGAAAAGCCGGATGCAAACGATAAGATTATCGAAGGTATGGTTAAGGGACGTATCAATAAGGAATTAAAGGAAATCTGCCTTCTTGACCAGGTATACGTTAAGGCTGAAGACGGAAAGCAGAGCGTATCTGCATACGTTGCTTCTGTAGCAAAAGAAAACAATGCTAACATCAAGATTAAGGGATTTGTTCGTTTTGAAACAGGCGAAGGTATCGAAAAGAAGAACGAAGACTTCGCAGCAGAAGTTGCAGCACAGTTAAAGTAATCTTTGATTCAAATCATGCACTGATAATACAGATAAATCATAATAGTCCTCAGATTGCCGGGAAGACCGGCGGTTTGGGGATTTTTGTATTATGCCGGATTAATATAAAGAATGTATTATCTGAATCAAAGGATAAAATAACATCTTCATTTATCAGACATTTTATGATATACTAAAAAAGCAGTGCAAAGTGGTTGGAGGTGTGCGACAATGGGCTTATTTAAAGACAATAAAAGTGAATCCAGACAATTTTTTGAACCGGACATTCAACCGGATATTTTGGAGGAGAAAAAGGAAATGTTATCTGAAGGTGAACAGCTGGGTTCTGATATTGACAGAGTGATTAATGAAAGAAGTAATGATATAGAGCATATGGACATATTAGATGATGATTCAGTAGAAGAAACAGCAGTCATTACCGCGGGACTGACTGTTACAGGTAATCTTGATTCTACGGGTTCTATTGATATCTATGGTACGGTGGAAGGCGATGTCAGCTGTATGGGCAAATTAACCGTCAGTGGTGTAGTACGCGGTGCAATCGGCGCCAATGAAGTGTTTGCAAATGATGCACAGATAGAAGGTGACATTCACGCTACCGGTTCTGTAAAGATTGGCAAAGGCACTGTAATTATCGGTGATTTATACGGAACTTCTGCGGTAATTGCAGGTGCGGTCAAGGGAAATATTGACATCGAAGGTCCTGTTATTGTAGATTCTACAGCAATCGTCGTTGGCGATATGAAATTTAAGACGGTACAGATTAACAACGGTGCAACCATTGAGGGCAGATGCTCCCAGTGCTACGGTGATGTCAATACAGAGGCAGTGTTCCAGAAGAATCCTTTTGCAAAGGCAGAACAAAAAGCAGAACCGGCAGAGGTGGCAGAAGAAACGGATATGCAGTAAAATCCAGAAGATATTTAACGGCAGAAGCTGACTTGCCGGAGCAGATATACATAAAGAACAGCATACCGGCAGTAATGAAGAAATAAAAAGCGCGAGAGCAGCAGAGAGGAAATCAAAACACATGAAAAGAGTTATTTTAAAATTAAGCGGAGAAGCATTAGCAGGTGAGCAGAAGTCAGGATATGATGATGCACTGATTGCAGATATTGCAAGACAGGTCAAGGCAATTATTGATAAAGGAATTGATGTCGGCGTGGTAATTGGCGGTGGCAACTACTGGAGAGGACGCTCCAATGATAATATCGATAGAACAAAGGCAGACCAGATTGGTATGCTTGCAACCATTATGAACTGCATTTACGTGTCAGAAATTTTCCGTTCAGAAGGATTAAAGACCAATATCTTAACTCCGTTTGAATGTGGCAGCATGACAAAGCTGTTCTCAAAGGACAGAGCCAACAAGTATTTTGAAAAAGGCATGGTCGTTTTCTTTGCAGGTGGTACAGGCCATCCGTATTTCTCTACAGATACAGGAATTGTGCTTCGTGCGATTGAACTGGATGCAGATGCCATTTTACTGGCAAAGGCGATTGACGGCATTTACGACAGTGATCCGAAGATTAATCCACAGGCAAAGAAGTATGACAAGATTTCCATTCAGGAAGTAGTCGATAAGCAGCTTGGTGTTATTGATATGACAGCTTCTGTTATGTGCATGGAAAATAAGATGCCGTTAATGGTATTTGGCTTAAATGAGGACAACAGCATTTTAAATGCCATGACAGGAAAATTCAACGGAACAGTTGTAACAGTTGACTAATTGTCAAAGATATGATAAACAGATAGTAGAAAGAAAAATACAAAACACAGTGAGGTAATTATGAGCGAAATGAAAGAATTCGAAGAAAAAATGGGCAAATCCGTAGATGCGTTACAGGAAGATTACGCAACGATCCGTGCAGGAAGAGCCAATCCGCATATTTTAGATAAGATTAAAGTAGATTATTATGGTACCCCGACTTCTTTACAGCAGGTTGCAAATATTTCCGTACCGGAAGCCAGAATGATTCAGATTCAGCCATGGGAAGCCAGCCTGATTAAAGACATTGAAAAGGCAATTCTCGTATCTGAATTAGGCATTACACCGAATAACGACGGTAAGGTTATCCGTCTGGTATTCCCGGAACTGACAGAAGACAGACGTAAGGAACTGGCAAAGGATATCAAGAAAAAGGGTGATAATGCCAAGGTTGCAATCCGCAACATCAGACGTGATGCCAATGATGCATTTAAGAAGATGAACAAGGGTGGAGAATTATCAGATGATGAACTCAAAGGCAAGGAAGATGAAGTTCAGAAGCTGACAGATAAATATGTAGATATGATTGACAAAGCAATCGACGAAAAGACAAAAGAAATTCTTACAGTATAATACAGGGAAGGCTGTCGCACTAAGGTAAATACATGAATTGTTCCGGTCATAGAAGAATGTATCGGATTCCTTAGTGCGGCAATTTCCATTTTTATAGAAGATGACGGAGTAAAAAAAGAATCTGTGGAATGCAGTTTCAGACTTTTGTTATCGGCAGATATGAATATTGCAGCAGGAAAATGCAGGAATGAGGCAGATATGGATACATTAAATGAAGCATTGGGATTAAAAATTCCGCAGCACGTTGCCGTTATTTTGGACGGAAACGGCAGGTGGGCAAAGCAAAGACACATGCCCCGCACATACGGACATAAGGTTGGCAGTAAGGTTGTTGAAGATATGCTGACGGTTGTAGACGATTTAGGCGTAAAATATTTTACAGTGTATGCATTTTCAACAGAAAACTGGAAGCGTTCTACGGAGGAGGTTTCAACACTGATGACCATTCTGCGTACATATTTAAAGGACTGTGTCAAAAAATCCATGAAAAATAATGTACGGTGCCGTGTGATTGGCAGACGTGAGGAATTAAGTGCAGATATTATCGAAAGCATTGAAAATCTGGAACAAAAGACGAAGAACAACACCGGCTTGCAGTTTACGATTGCGATTAATTACGGTGGCAGGGATGAGATTACAAGAGCGGTGAGAAAGCTTGCCTTAAAGGTTTCAAACCACGAACTTGCCCCGGAGGATATTACAGAAGAAATGATTTCTAAGAATCTGGATACATGGGAACTTCCAGATCCGGATTTACTTATCCGCACCAGCGGTGAACAGCGTCTCTCCAATTATCTGCCGTGGCAGCTTGCCTATACGGAATTTTACTTTACAGATGTACACTGGCCGGATTTTAATAAAGAGGAATTGATTCGTGCGTTTGAGAAATATAATAAAAGAGAACGCAGATTTGGCGGTGTAACGGAGGAATAGGACAATGAAAACAAGAATTTTAAGCGGAATTGTTCTGGTAATTATTATGGCTTCGGCATTGGTATGCGGAAGCTGGTATTTATTCGGATTAAATCTGATGATTGCACTGATTGGAATGTTTGAACTGTACCGTGTCATTCATATGGAAAAGACAGTCATGGCATATGCAGGATACATAGCGTGTATACTGTATTATATCTGTATCGGGGCAGGACGGGATGAGTATCTTTTACTGGTACTGGCAGCAGCCGTTATGGCGGTTATGGCAGTCTATGTCTTTGCCTTTCCGAAGTACCGCACGGAAAATGTGTGCATTACCCTTTTAGGACTTGTCTATGTGGCAATGCTGCTTTCTTACATTTATAAGGTGCGTACCTATCATGACGGCATTTACACCGTATGGCTGATATTTGCGGCTTCATGGGTAAATGACACCTTTGCATATTTTACAGGGGTATTTTTCGGCAGACATAAAATGGCGCCGAAGCTTTCACCGAAAAAATCGGTTGAAGGCGGTATCGGCGGTGTTGTGGCATCAGCGGTGATTGGCGGTATTTATGGCTTTCTTGTAAGTCCGCATATGTCCGGTGTGATTGCTTACCCGGTTGTAACATTTGCGGCAGCAAGCTTTATCGGCGCATTTTTTGCGATTGTAGGCGATTTGGCGGCATCGGCGATTAAAAGAAACCACGATGTCAAGGATTACGGAACACTGATTCCGGGACACGGCGGTATTTTAGACCGTTTTGACAGTGTTATTTTTACGGCACCGGCAGTTTACTGGGCAGTGTATTTAATCAATCAGTTTTTATAGATTTAAAATTTAAAAGGATTTTATCGGACAGATAAGACAGAAGCGCTGTTTTTGACAGCAGAAAAGAGGAAAAAATGAAGACAATCTCGTTACTGGGTTCTACAGGTTCTATCGGGACACAGACACTGGATGTAATCAGAAGAAATAAAGATATTAAAGTTGCGGCGCTGGCAGCAGGAACAAGGGTCAAAGAACTGGCAGCACAGGCACGTGAATTTAAGCCGGAACTGGTCTGCATCGGCAGTGAAAAACTGGCAGGCGATTTAAAGACAGAGCTGGCGGATATGGACGTACGTATTGTTTCAGGCAGTGAAGGACTTATCGAAGCGGCGACAATCGCTTCGGCAGATATCGTGCTGACAGCAGTTGTCGGCATGATGGGTATTGTACCGACAATCCGTGCAATTGAAGCGGGAAAAGACATTGCACTGGCAAACAAGGAAACACTGGTAACGGCGGGACACATCATTATGCCGCTTGCCAAAGAAAAAAACGTACATATCTATCCGGTAGACAGCGAACATTCCGCAATATTCCAGTCATTAAACGGTGAAAATAAAAAGCAGGCAGAAAAGATTCTGCTGACGGCTTCCGGCGGACCGTTCCGCGGAAAGACAATTGCGGATTTAAAAAATGTAACGGTAGAAGATGCACTCAATCACCCGAACTGGTCTATGGGTAAAAAAATCACGATAGATTCTTCCACTATGGTAAATAAAGGATTGGAAGTTATGGAGGCACAGTGGCTGTTTGACGTACCGGCAGAAAAGGTGCAGGTTGTTATCCAGCCGCAGAGTATTATTCATTCCATGGTGCAGTTTGTGGATGGCGCCATTATGGCACAGCTTGGCAGTCCTGATATGCGTCTGCCGATTCAGTATGCGCTGTATTATCCGGAGAGAAGACCGCTTAATACCGGGCGCGTAGATTTCTTTGAACTGGGTAAAATAACATTTGAAAAACCGGATTTTGAAAATTTCAGGGGCTTAAAGCTTGCCTACGAAGCGGCATCACAGGGCGGCAATATTCCGACGGCATTCAATGCGGCAAATGAAGTGGCAGTCCGCAAGTTTTTAAACCGTGAAATCGCATATCTGGATATACCGGAAATGATTGCATATGCAATGGAGCAGACCGCGTTTAAAGAAAATCCGGACGTAGCACAGATTCTGGAAACGGAACGTGCCGTGACGGAACTGCTTGAGAGCCGTTGGTAAATAAAGGAGGCAGAGGTTGATAGTAAATGTAATACTTGCCATACTCGTTTTAAGTGTCATTATTATCGTACATGAGTTCGGGCATTTTATTGTGGCAAAAGCAAATGGCGTAACAGTTTTGGAATTTGCACTGGGATTTGGTCCGAAGCTGATTCATTTTAAAAAGGGAGAAACCGTATACAGTATCAAACTGCTTCCCTTTGGTGGTTCGTGCATGATGTTAGGCGATGAGTTTATGGAAGCCCAGACCGATGAAGATGAGGACGAACAGGCAGACGAAAAGGACGGCAAGGCAAAGACACTTGAAGAAGAATACGATGCGGACCGTGCATTTTCCAATAAATCCGTGTGGTCGAGAATTGCCATTATCGCGGCAGGTCCGCTGTTTAATTTCCTGCTGGCACTGATTTTATCTATTATTATGATCGGTGTGGATGGCTATGATTTGTGTACCGTTGATAAGGTTTATGACAATTCACCGGCGCAGGAAGCAGGACTTGCAGAGGGCGATACCATTTTAAAAATTAACGGCGATAAGATGAGCTGTTCGAGAGAATATTCATTTTACCGTTATTATAATGCGGCAAAGACCATGAATATTACGTATGAGCGGGACGGACAGAAGTATACAACGCAGCTGACACCGCAGTATACGAAACTCAGCTCTTATAAAATGGGTGTTGTGATTGAACCAGACTGTACAATTCAGAGTGTGACAAAGGATTCCCCGGCAGAAGCGGGCGGCATGCAGGCAAAGGACATTATTCTTTCCGTAGACGGCATTGCCATGGAAAACAGCACACAGTTTACCGAATATTTAAATCAGTCTACAGGGGAAACGTTATCGGTTGTGGTAAGCCGCAACGGGAATCAGGTGACACTTGCGGTTACACCGCAGCTTGTCGAACAGGAAAGCTATTATACAGGACTGGCATCATACGGAGAGTATGTCAAATTATCTCCGGCACAGACGATTGTCTGCGCATTTAAGGAAGTTGGCTACTGGATTGAAATTGTTATTGAAAGTCTTGGCATGATGTTTACAGGTCAGGTTGGCATTAACGATTTGACAGGACCGGTAGGAACGGTCAGTGTTATGAGCTCTGTTGTGGAAAGCAGTAAACCGGCAGGTACGGTAGCAGTTTTAATGACATTATTCAGTCTTGCCATTATGATTAGTGCCAACTTAGGTGTCATGAATCTTCTGCCGCTCCCGGCACTGGACGGAGGACGTCTTGTCTTCTTTATTCTGGAGGTGCTGCGCGGCAAACCGGTTAAAAAAGAGCATGAAGGCATGGTGCATTTTGTGGGCATGATACTTTTAATGCTGTTAATGGTCTATGTCATGTTTAAAGATATCAGAGGATTGTTTTAGATTCGGCAGTAAAATATCTGCAAAAATAGGAGAGTAAGATGTTTAGGGAACATACGAAAACAGTAACAATCGGCAATAAGAAAATCGGCGGCGGAAATCCGATATTGATTCAGTCGATGACCAATACCCATACAGAAGATGTAGAAGCAACGGTCAGACAGATATTGGAACTGGAGGCGGCGGGGTGTGAAATTATCCGCTGTACCGTACCGACTATTGAAGCGGCAAAGGCAGTTTCGGAAATCAAAAAATATATTCACATTCCACTGGTTGCGGATATTCATTTTGATTACCGCATGGCGATTGCGGCAATGGAAAACGGTGCAGATAAAATCCGCATTAATCCGGGCAATATCGGCGGTGCAGATAAGATTAAAGCCGTAGTGGACGTGGCGAAAGAGCGCAATATTCCAATCCGTGTCGGTGTCAACAGCGGTTCATTGGAAAAAGAACTGGTAGAAAAATATCACGGTGTAACAGCGGAAGGTATTGTGGAGAGTGCGATTGACAAGGTACATATGATTGAGGAGCAGGGATATGACAATCTGGTTGTCAGTATCAAATCTTCCGACGTCATGATGTGTGTCAAAGCCCATGAGCTGATTGCACAAAAAATAGCATATCCATTGCATGTCGGCATTACAGAATCCGGTACGGCATTTTCAGGAAGCATTAAATCTGCACTCGGACTGGGACTGATTTTGAATCAGGGAATCGGCGATACCATCCGTGTTTCACTGACGGATAATCCGGTCAAAGAAGTGGAAGCGGCAAAGATTATTTTAAAGACACTGGGGCTTCGCAAAGGCGGTATTGAAGTCGTTTCCTGTCCGACCTGTGGCAGAACGCGCATTGACTTAATCGGACTGGCAAAGCAGGTAGAAGAAATGGTGTCTTCGTATGATTACGATTTAAAACTGGCAGTCATGGGCTGTGTCGTCAACGGACCGGGTGAAGCAAAGGAAGCGGATCTGGGCATTGCAGGCGGTGACGGCTGTGGTGTGTTAATCAAACACGGCGAAGTGGTGCGCAAAGTACCGGAAGACGAACTGCTTTCAACCTTAAAGTACGAATTAGACCATTGGGGTGGTACAGGTGTATAAATTTTTTGAAGTATTTAAAACACTCCGACTGCCGGAGGAACTGGGCAGTTATCTGGCAGATACGGAAGTGACAAGAGTATCCAAAACATCGACCAATACGCTTGCGCGTGTATATTTAAAAAGTGACAGGCTGATAGGAAAGCCTGTCATTTATAAAACAGAGGATGCCCTAAAAAAGCAGGTATTCCGCATGAAAAATATGGACGTGCGGATTATCGACCGGTATCATCTGTCCAAGCAGTACACACCGGTAACGATTATGGAAGTATACTATGACAGTATTTTGTTTGAACTTGAAAAATACTGGACACTGGAATATAATCTGCTGAAAAACTCGTCCTGGGAATTTGAGGAAGAAGACCGTCTGGTTTTAGAACTGGAGGATGGCTTCCTTGCAAGAACCTATGCGGATTCTTTGGCAGATTATTTTCATAAGGTTTTCTTAAACCGCTTCGGTTTTGAGATTGATGTGGTATACCGCTATAAGACGAAAAACGGCAGCCATTACCAAAAAGAAAACGAGCATAAGTTAAACCTGCGTGTAAAGCAGATTCAGCAGAAAATGGAAGCGGCAACGGGCAGTCCTGCCGCGGCGGCAGCTGCGGTTCTGGAAAAAAAGTCCGGTGCGGAAAATAAGAAAAAAGCCGCAGGCAAAGAAGCGGCCACACAGACAGCTGCAAAGGCGGCAGGCCCTATACAGGGCAAAAGCTTTGGCGGACAGGAAAACAGAAGCTTTTCAAGAAATGATAAATTTTATAAAAAACCGTCCAACGATGACGTTTTATACGGCAGGGATTTTGATGAAGAACCGATGCCGATAGAACAGATTGATACGGCGCTTGGAGAAGTTGTTATTTCCGGCATGATCCGGAAGGTCGAGGAGCGGGAAATCCGCAATGAGCGGACAATTATGATGTTTGACATCACGGATTTTACGGATACCATTACGGTAAAAATCTTTGTCCGCAACGAACAGCTTCCGGAAATGCGGGAATTTATCAAAAAGAAAAATTTTATCAAAGTCAAAGGCATTGCGGCGCTTGACCGCTACGACCAGGAAATTTCCATTGCAAACGTGTCCGGTATCCGCAAGTCCTACGACAACCGTGAAGTGCGCAACGACCTTGCCCTCAACAAAAGAGTAGAGCTGCATTGCCATACCAAGATGAGTGATATGGACGGGGTATCAAGTGTCAGTGACATCATGCGGCAGGCAATCCGCTGGGGACACAAAGCCCTTGCGATTACAGACCACGGCGTTGTACAGGCATTTACAGAAGCCTATCATACATTAAAAGATATTCAGGGCGATTATAAGAAAAAAGGCGAGAAGCTGGATTTTAAATTGATTTACGGTGTGGAAGCCTATCTTGTAGACGATACCAAGCAGATTGTTACAAATCCAAAGGGGCAGCAGTTTACGGATACATATGTCGTATTTGACCTGGAAACCACCGGATTTTCGGCGGAAGCCGACCGCATTATTGAAATCGGTGCGGTAAAAATCACGGACGGAAAAATCGTGGACAAGTTCAGCACTTTTGTCAATCCGCAGATACCGATTTCATTCAGAATTGAGAAACTGACCGGCATTACCGATGCCATGGTGCTTTCAGCGCCAACCATAGAGACGGTTTTAAAAGAGTTTCTGGACTTCTGCGGCGATGCCGTACTGGTAGCGCACAACGCGGAATTTGATACCAGCTTTATTGCCAACAAGGCGCAGAAACAGGGGATTACCGTAAACAATACAATTCTGGATACGGTACTTCTGGCACAGTTTGTCATACCGAATCTGCACAATTATAAGCTGGATACGCTCTGCAAGCATCTGGGTGTATCCCTGGAAAACCACCACAGGGCGGTCGATGATGCGGGCGCAACGGCAGATGCCTTTATCAAACTGGTTGAAATGTTAAAGGAGCGGGACATTTTTGATTTGGAAATGCTCAATGAAAAGGGTAAGCTCGATGTGGATTCCATCCGCAAGCTGCATCAGTACCACTGTATTATTTTGGCGGCAAATGAAACGGGCAGAATCAATCTGTACCGTCTGATTTCAGCGTCCCACCTGACCTATTTCAGCCGTTTTCCGAAAATTCCGAAAAGTCTTGTCAACCAATACCGTGACGGGCTGATTGTCGGAAGTGCGTGTGAAGCCGGAGAGTTATTCCGTGCGATGTTAAGCGGCCGTTCCGATGCGGAAATTGCAAGAATCGTAAACTTCTATGACTATCTGGAGGTTCAGCCGATTGGCAACAACCACTTTATGATAGAAAAAGAAGACTGCTATGTGCAGAATGAAGAAGACCTGCGTGATTTAAACCGCAGGGTCGTGGCACTCGGCTCGAAATTTCACAAGCCGGTTGTGGCAACGTGTGACGTGCATTTTTTAAATCCCGAAGATGAAATCTACCGCCGTATCATTATGGCGGGAAAGGGCTTTGACGATGCGGACAATCAGGCACCGCTGTATCTGCATACCACGGAAGAAATGCTGCACGAGTTTGACTACTTAGGCAGTGAAAAAGCCTATGAGATTGTCGTGGAAAATACGAATAAAATCATGAACCTGTGCGAGGAAATTTCTCCGGTACGCCCGGATAAGTGTCCGCCGGTCATTGAAAATTCCGATGAAATGCTGCGTAAAATCTGTCATGACAGAGCGCATGAAATTTACGGTCCAAAGCTTCCGCAGATTGTAACGGAGCGTCTGGACAGGGAATTAAATTCCATTATTTCAAACGGCTATTCCGTAATGTACATCATTGCGCAGAAGCTGGTGTGGAAGTCTAATGATGACGGTTATCTGGTAGGTTCGCGGGGGTCGGTCGGTTCGTCCTTTGCGGCAACCATGGCGGGTATTACGGAGGTAAACCCCTTAAGTCCGCATTATCTGTGTCCGAAATGTTTTTACAATGAATTTTATTCGGAAGACGTTAAGAAATTTGCGGGCGGTGCGGGGTGTGACATGCCCGATAAAATCTGTCCAAACTGCGGACATAAGCTTAATAAACTCGGATTTGACATTCCGTTTGAAACATTCCTTGGATTTAAGGGAAATAAAGAGCCGGATATCGACTTAAACTTTTCCAATGAATATCAGAGTAAGGCACACGCATTTACCGAGGTTATCTTTGGAAAAGGACAGACATTTAAAGCGGGAACAATCGGTACGGTTGCCGAAAAGACGGCATACGGCTTTGTAATGAAATATTTTGCGGATAAATCCGAAAAAACAGGCCATCCGATTGTAAAGCGCCGGTGTGAAATTGAGCGTATTTCAGAGGGGTGTACGGATATCCGAAGAACCACCGGACAGCATCCGGGCGGTATCGTTGTACTGCCAATCGGTGAGGAAATTCATTCATTTACACCGGTACAGCATCCTGCCAACGATATGAAAACGTCGATTACAACGACCCATTTCGATTACCACAGCATTGATCACAACCTGTTAAAACTCGATATTTTAGGACATTTAGACCCGACGATGATTCGTATGCTGCAGGATTTAACGGGGCTTGACCCACTTGAAATTCCGCTGGATTCCAAAGAAGTCATGTCACTGTTTCAGAATACATCGGCACTTGGAATTACACCACAAGACATCGGCGGCTGTAAGCTGGGGGCGCTTGGTATCCCGGAATTCGGTACGGATTTTGCCATGCAGATGTTAATTGACACCAAACCACAGTATTTTTCGGATCTTGTCCGTATCGCCGGTCTTGCCCACGGTACCGATGTATGGCTTGGCAATGCACAGACTCTTATCAAAGAGGGAAAGGCAACCATTTCCACGGCGATTTGCACGCGTGATGATATCATGGTCTATCTGATTCAGAAGGGACTGGAGAGTGAACAGGCGTTCACAATCATGGAAAAGGTGCGTAAGGGGAAAGGTCTGACACCGGAACAGGAAGAAGTCATGCGTGCGCATGATGTACCGGACTGGTATATCTGGTCGTGTAAAAAGATTAAGTACATGTTCCCGAAAGCCCATGCGGCGGCTTACGTTATGATGGCATGGCGCGTGGCTTACTGCAAGGTCTTTTATCCGCTTGCGTATTACTGCGCGTACTTTAGTATCCGTGCCAATGCGTTTGACTACGAAAAAATGGCAATGGGCAGGGATAAGCTGGAATATTTCCTTGCGGATTACAAGGCGAGAAAAGCCGAAAACCAGCTGACCAATGCCGAAGAAGACGAGTTAAAGGATATGCGTATCGTGCAGGAAATGTATGCACGTGGATTTGATTTTACACCGATTAATCTGTATCAGGCAAAGGCACGGTCATTCCAGATTATTGACGGAAAAATCATGCCGTCCTTTAAAGTCATCGACAAGGTTGGTGAAGTCGCCGGGGAATCCATAGAGATTGCGGCAAGGGGCGGAGAGTTCTTATCCAAAGACGACCTGCGCCAGCGTGCAAAGGTCGGACAGACGGTTATTGAAAAATTAAGCGATCTGGGGCTGTTACAGGGAATGGCAGACAGCAACCAGCTGTCGCTGTTTGATTTATAGGAAAAGGCAAGTATGAAGAATCCTTAAATCTAAGATTCTTCATACAGATATTTGTGCCGCAGGCAGCACAAATATTTTTTATCGCAGGACTGAATAAATTCAGTCCGCGGTTCCTCTGGCATTAAAATGCCTGCGGAAAAGAGGTACATATGAAACGTGTAGGAGCGGTAATTTGTAATTTTAATAAAAAAGAAGATGTACTGAACTGTATCCAGTCAGTGCTGGAATCGAAATACACAGACTATGATTTATACGTTGTAGATAATGCTTCGTCAGACGGTTCGGCAGAAGCAATCCGTGAAAAGTACGGCAGTCAGGTAACGGTGCTTGTCAACGCAGAGAATCTCGGTGGTTCGGGTGGATTTAATACCGGACTGCGGAAAGCTTTGGAAAAAGGATACGAATATCTGTATTGTCTGGACAATGATGTGCTGGTTGATGAAAATGCAATGGGTGAGCTGGTGGCGTTTTTAGACACACACCCGGACAGCGGCATGGCAGGTTCGCGCGTGTATCACATGGAAAATCCGGGTGTTATCCAACAGTTTGGTCAGATTGTGGATTTTAAAGACTACTGTACCGAAGCCAAATTCCTTGGAAAAACCGATGCAGACGGAATTCCCGATGTCGAATATTCCGATGCGGTTGCCGCCTGCTCTCTGATGGTGCGAAAAAGTCTGATAGATGAAATCGGACTGATGCCGGAAGATAATTTTCTCTACTGGGACGATACCGAGTGGGGATACTGCTGTAACCTTGCAGGTTACAAAGTGGCATCAGTCGGCAGTTCCGTAGTGCTTCACCGCATGGGCGCAAAAAAAGAAGTTGTTAATACATTTCCAACATATTATGCGTGGCGCAACTGGATTTATTTCTTTATGAAATATACCCCGCAGGATGAATGGGAGAAAATGTGTGATACCTTTTTAAATTCTGTGTTTGAAGTGCAGTATGAAGGCATGTACCGCGGTGAGTATAACAAGGCAAAAACAGTCATGTTTGCCTATGATGATGCGATTCACGGTGTCCGCGGAAAAGCGGCAGACGGACGGATATTTGAAGTGGACTGCAAAGATACGGCACTGCGTGAAGTGCTGGCGGGAAAGCAGTGTATTTATTTAGAACGCGGTCAGGGAGAAGATTTTTCCTACGATCTTGCGGAGCGGATTTTAAAAATCAGTCCGCAGGCACAAATTACAGTCAATCCAGACGATACATACGACTGTAAGCTGGTATTGTGCGATTCCGTTTTTGCAGTCAGCGACATGAGCCTGCAAAACGTATATGTTGACAGTGCCATGAACGTCTTTGCGACGGAAGACGATGCCATGAAAATCATCAACTATCCATACGCAAGGGAACTGTTCCGCTTCGCCAACAAGCCGCTGTTCTTAGACAGCCTCCGTCATATGCACGAATAAAAAAATACTTGCTTTTATCAGTATACTTTTGTAACATAGATTGTGTGCACAGCGCATAAAATAAACCGTGTATGCGGAGAGAATGGAGAAAACTAAATTTATGTTGAAAAAATATCTTATGATTTTTCTGGTATCCATGGTGCCAATCGTAGAATTGCGAGGTGCGATTCCGATTTCGCAGGGCTTCCAGCTGCCGTTATTACAGTCCTACATCATCTGTGTTATCGGCAACATGCTTCCGGTTCCGATTATTTACCTTTTTGCAAGACGGGTGCTTGAGTGGGGCAAGGATAAAAAATACATTGGTAAGTTTTTTACCTTCTGTATTGAAAAAGGTCACAAAGGCGGACAGAAGCTGAAAGAAAAAGCAGGAAACGGGTTATTTATCGCACTGCTTTTATTTGTGGGTATTCCGGTTCCGGGTACAGGTGCATGGACAGGAACACTGGCAGCCAGTTTTCTGGATATGGGATTTAAAAAGAGTGTACTTGCCGTATTGGGCGGTGTGCTTCTGGCAGGTATTGTCATGGGTGCTGCCAGTGCAGGACTTTTCAGCGCACTTTTTGCAGTCTTTTAAAGAAAAATACAAAAGCGGTTTTAAATTTATAAACAGAACGGGCAGCAGCAGGGCATGGGAATTCCTTATCCCGGAAGATGCCCGTTATTTTTTGCCTGAAATAAAAGAAAATGCAAAAAAATAAAAAAAGTGCTTGCAATGTGCATAAAAAAAGTGTATTATATGAAAGTACTGTTAAACGCACGTTGTAAATACGGCATACAGTTACAGGAATATGGCTAATTGGTCAAGTGGTCAAGACGTCGCCCTCTCACGGCGAAGACAGGGGTTCGACTCCCCTATTAGCTATTCTGTATTATAGTGTTCTGGAAAGAGTGGGCAGAAATGTCCACTCTTTCGTTGTTAGGCATAATACAGGCGGACTGACAGGCGGGGATTCCTGCGATTTAAAATAATGGAAAGGCGATGAATAAATGGGTAGAAAGATAAGCTACGAAGAAAAAACAGAGCAGCTCATTCAACCGTTCATTGATGCGCATCATTTTGAGCTGGTTGATGTGGAATATGTGAAAGAGGGCAGTGACTGGTACTTGAGAGTTTACATCGATAAAGAAGGCGGCATTACCGTAGATGACTGTGAGGTAATCAGCAGAGAATTTAATGAAGTCCTTGACAAAGAAAACTATATTCCGGATCAGTATATTTTTGAAGTCAGTTCTCCGGGGTTGTTAAGACCGTTAAAGAAAGAAAAAGATTATCAAAGAAGCATTGGAAAATTAATTGATATTAAGCTTTACCGTGCCGAAGACAAACAGAAAGAATTTACAGGCGTGTTAAAAGCATACGATGAAAAAACAGTAACACTTGCATTTGAAAAGGATGAAGAAAAGACATTTGAAAGAGCGAATCTGGCAATGATTCGTCTTGCATTTTGTGATTAATAATAAAGAATAAACGATGCCGCAAGGCCAAATGGAGGAAATTATGAGTAAAGAATTAATAGCAGCACTTGATGCGCTTGAAAAAGAAAACGGAATCAGCAAGGAAGTGATGTTTGAGGCAATTGAAAAATCACTGATGGATGAATATAAGACACAGTTTAACACTGTAGAAAACGGCCGTGTTGTATTAGACAGAATCACAGGGGACTTCCACATTTATTCAGACAGACAGGTCGTTGAAGAAGTATCTGTTCCGGAACCGGCAGAAGGAAGCAATTCCAGAAAAAATACTGAAAAGTATATTTCTGCAACAGAGATTTCCCTTGCCGATGCAAGAAAGATTAAGCCAAACTGCCAGATTGGTGACATTGTTACCGTAGAGGTAAAATCAGAAGAATTTTCAAGACGTGCGGCAAAGAATGCAAAGGGTACAATTGTACAGAAGATTCGTGAAGAAGAAAAGGCAGCACTTTACAATGAATACCATTCAAAGGAAAAAGAAATCATCACAGGAATTGTACAAAGAATTGATGAAAAGGGTAATGTTTTGGTAGACATCGGAAGAACACAGACAACCTTAAAGGTCAGTGATCAGGTAAAGGGTGAAACCTTTGAACGCGGCGACAGAATTAAACTTTATGTTGTAAGCGTTTCCAACAAAGAAAAACCGGGGACACTGGTAAGAGTATCAAGAACATCACCACAGCTTGTAGAACGCCTTTTTGAAGAAGAAGTAACGGAAATCAAAGACGGCATTGTTGAAATTATGGGTATTGCAAGAGAAGCCGGTTCAAGAACTAAAATGGCAGTCCGTGCAAAAGTACCGAATGTTGATCCGGTTGGTGCATGTGTCGGTGTAAACGGTGCGAGAGTAAAGGCAATCGTTAATGAACTGGGCAACGAACAGATTGATATTATCGAATGGGATGAAAATCCGGCACAGTTAATTGTCAATGCGTTAAGTCCGGCAAAGGTTGTATCCGCAACAGCAGATGACGAAGAAAAGAAAGCGGAAATCATCGTTTCAGAACAGCAGCTTTCTCTTGCAATCGGCAAATCAGGACAAAACGTAAGACTTGCAGCGAAGCTTACAGGCTTTGGCATTGATATTAAGAGTGAAGCACAGGCAAATGAAGACATCGACGAAACAGCCGGTGACGAAGAAGACGTTGAACTTACATTGAGTGAAGAAGAATAAAAGATCAGGGAGTGATTTATTTGGCCGGAACAAAAAAGATTCCTCAAAGACAGTGCATAGGCTGTCGTGAAATGAAGAATAAAAAAGATTTAATCAGAATCTTAAAAACAGATACGGAAGGCATTATCATTGATGTGACAGGCAAGAAAAACGGCAGAGGTGCATATATATGTCCTAATGCGGATTGTTTTGCAAAGGCTGTGGCATCAAAGGGACTGGAACGTTCCTTTAAAATGCCGATAGAAAAGTCTGTGTATGACAAGTTGGCAAAGGAGCTGGAAAATATTGAAGCAGGATAAGGCATTAGCAATGATCGGACTTGCGCAGAAAGCAGGAAAAATCGTAAGCGGAGAATTTGCAACAGAAAAGGCAGTCAAGACCGGGAAAGCCGCACTGGTTATTGTTGCAGGAGATGCATCAGAAAATACAAAGAAGATGTTTACAAATATGTGTGCATTTTATGAGGTGCCTGTTTACTTTTACAGTGACAAAGAAACACTTGGTCATGCAATCGGCAAACAGTTTCGGGCATCACTCGCAGTCGTAGATGAAGGCTTTAGAAATACAATCGAAAAGCATTTAAAAAATGGTTTGGAGCAGCAGATGTAAGCGGTTGTTCGGAAGAGAGGTTAAATGGCAAATATGAGAGTTCATGAATTGGCAAAAGAGTTAAATATATCATCAAAAGAAATTATAGAAACATTGAGTAACGATACAAAGAAGTATACCGCTTCCAACGGTCTGACAGATTCAGAAATCACGTCTATCCGCAGCAAGTTCGGTAAAAAGGCGGCACAGCCGGAAAAACCAAAGGCAGAAGCAAAGCAGGAAGATAAAAAGTCCCATATTTCACAGGTGTATTTTCCCCAGAACAGTACAAAAGCACCGGGAAATGATACAAGAAAGGGAAATCAGAATCAGACAAAGAACGATAATCAGATGAATAATAGAAATAACAATCAGAATAACAACAGAAAATCAGATACACCAAGAAACGAAAACGGTAGAAATAACTATGCCGGAAACCGTGACAACAACCGTAACGACCGTGACAGAAATGACCGTAGCGGAAACGGCGACAGACATAACGGTTACAGAAATGACCGTAACGGAAACGGCGGCGGAAACAACGGTTACAGAAACGATCGGAATGACCGCAACGGAAACGGCGGCGGAAACAACGGCTATAGAAATGATCGAAACGACCGCAACGGAAACGGCGACAGAAACAACGGCTATAGAAATGACAGAAATGACCGCAACGGAAACGGCGGCGGAAATAACGGCTATAGAAATGACCGCAATGGACAGGGTGGAAACAGCGGACGCAGAAATGACCGTGACAGAAAAGAAAGTCTGCCAAAGAATGATTTTCTGTTTGAAACCAAGCCGGATGCAAGAAAGCCGGAGTCCAGAAGGGACAACAAGAAGAACGACAGAAGAAAAGATGAAGAAAAAGAAAATCTGAAGTTCGCAAACAGCCAGGCAAACAAGAAGGTAAACAAGCCGGTAGAAAAAGAAGAAGAAACCATTAAGCAGCTGGTTCTGCCGGACAGCTTAACCATCAAGGAACTGGCAGATAAGATGAAGGTCCAGCCGTCCGTTGTTGTAAAGAAGCTGTTTATGCAGGGAAAAATTGTAACAATCAATCAGGAAGTGGATTATGATACAGCGGAAGAAATCGCACTTGAATTTAACTGCATCTGCGAACACGAAGAAAAGGTTGATGTTATTGCAGAACTGTTAAGGGAAGATGATGAAGCAGAAGATACACAGGTTACAAGACCACCTGTAGTCTGTGTTATGGGTCACGTTGACCACGGTAAGACATCATTACTGGATGCTATCCGTGAAACCCACGTAACGGCTAAAGAATCCGGCGGTATCACACAGAAAATCGGTGCGTATACGGTATCAATCAATGATCACCTGATTACATTCCTTGATACACCGGGTCATGAAGCGTTTACAGCTATGAGAATGCGTGGTGCGCAGGCAACAGATATTGCCATTCTGGTTGTTGCGGCAGATGACGGTGTCATGCCTCAGACAATTGAAGCCATCAACCATGCAAAGGCAGCAGGTGTTGAAATTATCGTTGCTGTCAACAAGATTGATAAGCCGAGTGCCAATATCGAAAAGGTAAAGCAGGAACTGACAGAATACGAACTGATTCCGGAAGACTGGGGCGGTTCAACCATTTTCGTACCGGTATCCGCACATACAAAGGAAGGTATTGATGACTTACTGGAAATGATTCTTTTAACCGCAGAGGTACAGGAATTAAAGGCAAATCCGAACCGTAAGGCAAGAGGTATCGTAATTGAAGCTGAACTGGATAAGGGACGCGGTCCGGTTGCAACCGTACTTGTACAGAAGGGTACATTAAAGGTTGGTGACCATGTGGCAGCCGGTGCATGCCATGGTAAAATCAGAGCGATGGTAGATGATAAGGGACACCGTGTAAGAGAAGCAGGACCTTCTATTCCTGTTGAAATTCTCGGTTTAAATGACGTGCCGAATGCCGGTGAAATTCTCGTTGCAATGGATTCTGATAAGGAAGCCAGAAACTTTGCAGAAACCTTTATCAGCGAAGGCAGAAAGAAGCTCTTAGACGATACAAAGCACAAGGTATCCTTAGATGCATTGTTCGAACAGATTCAGGCAGGTAATGTAAAGGAACTTGGTATTATTATCAAAGCCGATGTACAGGGGTCTGTAGAAGCTGTAAAGCAGAGTCTTGTAAAGCTTTCAAACGAAGAAGTTGTGGTTAAGATTATCCACGGCGGTGTTGGTAATATCAACGAATCCGATGTTGTTTTAGCTTCTGCTTCCAATGCAATTATCATTGGCTTTAATGTTAAGCCGGATAATCAGGCAAGAATCGTTGCAGAACGTGAAAAAGTTGATTTAAGATTATACAGCGTTATCTACAATGCAATTGAAGATGTAGAGTCCGCTTTAAAGGGTATGTTAGAGCCGATTTATGAAGAGCAGGTTATCGGTCATGTTGAAATCCGCCAGATTTTCAAGGCATCCGGTGTCGGCAACATTGCCGGTTCATTTGTAACAGACGGTAAGATTACAAGAAATGCTTCTGTCCGCATCACAAGAGAAGGCGAAAAGACGTACGAAGGACCGATTGCTTCCTTAAAGAGATTTAAGGATGAAGTCAAAGAGGTAAAGGCCGGATATGAATGTGGTCTTGTATTTGAAAAATTTAACGACATTCAGGAAGGCGACATCATTGAAGCTTATGAAATGGTAGAAGTGCCTAGATAAGTTTTAGAAAGGGCATAAGGTTTTTAGAATGCGTAAAAACAGTGTAAAAAACACCAGAATTAATGGTGAAGTATTAAAGGAACTCAGTAACATTATCAGGGGAGAAATCAAAGACCCGCGGATAAACCCGATGACCTCGGTGGTATCCGTGGAGGTTGCCCCGGATTTAAAAACCTGTAAAGCATATATCAGTGTCCTTGGGGACAAAGAATCCCAGGAAGACACGATGAAAGGGTTGAAAAGTGCAGAAGGATATATCCGCAGGCAGCTTGCAAAGAATATCAATCTGCGCAACACACCGGAAATTACTTTTATTTTGGACCAGTCCATTGAATACGGTGTCAATATGTCAAAACTGATTGACGAAGTAACACAGTATGACAATGAACATCATGTTGAGGAACCTGTACAGGATTCAGAGGACTAAGTATGAATGTTTTAGAAGAATTAAAAGGTGCAGAAACGGTAGGTATTACCGGACATATCAGACCGGACGGGGACTGTATCGGTTCCTGCATGGGATTGTATTCCTATTTAAAGGATAATTGTCCACAGTTAGATGTAACAGTTTATCTGGAAACACCGGGCAGTGAATTTCATTATATCCGTGATATTGATAAAATTCAGACAATCCCGGATATCAAAAAAGAATATGATGTCTTTTTTGTACTCGATTGCAGCAGCTTAGACAGAATTGAGCCATTCCATAGCTGCTTTGAAAATGCAAAAAAGACGGTCTGCATTGATCATCATATCAGCAACGGAAGCTTTGCTGATGTCAATGTAGTAGACGCGCAGGCCAGCTCTGCCTGTGAAGTGCTTTACCGTACACTGGAAGATGATAAAATCAGTAAAGACACAGCAGCCTGCATTTACACAGGTATTGTGCATGATACGGGCGTGTTTAAGTACAGCTCGACGTCGGCACAGACGATGCTGATTGCCGGAAAGATGATGGAAAAAGGAATTGATTACTCAGATATTATCGATAACAGCTTTTATACAAAGACATATATCCAGAATCAGATTCTTGGCAGGGCATTATTAGAGAGTGTTTTATTCTATGACGGCAAATGTATTTTCTCACTGGTTACACAGGATGAAATGAATTTCTATGGTGTTACCGGCAGTCAGCTGGGCGGCATTGTGGAACAGCTGCGTCTGACAGAAGGCGTGGAGGTTGCCATCTTCCTCTACCAGACCGGTGAGGAAGAATATAAGGTCAGCTTACGTTCCAAGAAAGTCATTGATGTGAGCAAAATTGCAATGCACTACGGCGGCGGCGGACATATCCGTGCGGCGGGCTTTACGGCAAACGGTGCAGTGCATGACATTATTAACAATATTGGTGCCAGAATTGAGGAGCAGTACAATGCACTTTCTGACACAGAAAATGTTGAATAAAAACTGTGAAAACAGTATACGAGGAATGTTATGAATGGTATCATAAATGTATATAAAGAAAAAGGATATACTTCGCATGATGTCGTTGCAAAACTCAGAGGGATTCTCCATATGAAAAAAATCGGACATACAGGCACGCTTGACCCGGAAGCGGAAGGTGTGCTGCCGGTATGTCTGGGCAAGGCAACAGGGCTTTGCGGCATGATTACAGACTGGGGAAAAACGTATGAAGCAGTGATGCTTTTGGGAACAACGACAGATACACAGGATACCACCGGTACCGTAACGGCAGAAAATGAAGTCCATGTCACCGAATTAGAGGTGATAGAGGCGTGTAGCAGCTTTGTAGGCGAATATTACCAGACACCGCCGATGTATTCGGCTTTAAAATATAAAGGCCATAAGCTGTATGAACTTGCAAGACAGGGCATTGAGATTGAACGTGCAGCCAGAAAAATTACAATTCATGCACTGCATATCAATGAAATGAATCTGGCAGATGACGAAAAAACCGTTACTTTTACCGTGGAGTGTTCCAAAGGAACTTATATCCGTACTTTATGTGAAGATATCGGAAAAAAACTGGGCTGTGGTGCCTGTATGAAAAAACTGGTACGGACAAGAGTCGGCTGCTTTGGACTGGATGACAGTCTTACACTGGAACAGATTGAAGAAATGACACACAATCAGACGGTGGAAGAACATATCGTTCCGATTGATGAGATGTTTCCGGATTACAGAAAGCTCACCGTCTTAGAGGAGTACGAAAAACTGCTCTATAATGGCAATGCTTTTCCTGCGGCGGCAGTGTCCATGCAGGAAGCGGATCTGATGGAGCAGGAGTGTTTCAGAATTTATGACAGCCATGCGGCATTTATCGGGATATTCCGATGGAGTGCGTGTGTATTTAAACCGGTGAAAATGTTTTATTCGCATGAACAGCCGGGGAAATAGCATTTCGCAGCAAGATGCTCAGACATGGAGATTAATATGAAAGGGGTGTGAACGTTTTGCAGTATATTCAGGGAATCCGTGATTTTAGTCTGGACAGGCCCTCTGCTGTTACGCTGGGAAAGTTTGACGGCGTTCACATGGGACATCAGAAACTGATAGAGATGATTCAGGAAAAAGCAAAACAGGAAAATCTTTTATCGGTTGTTTTTACATTTGATAAAATTCCACTCCGGCTCTGCCCGCAGAAAAACCAGCATTTTATTACAACCAATACAGAACGGCGGATGTTTCTGGAAAAACAGGGCGTCGATGTGGAAATTGAATATCCGTTCACAGAAGATTTTATGAATATGGAACCGGAAGCGTTTATTGAGGAAATTCTGATTGGCAGACTGCATGCAAAGTATGTGGTGGTCGGTACGGATTATCACTTTGGTAAAGGCAGAATGGGCAATGCGCAGATGCTTTTGGAACGCGGACCGGAATATGGGTTTGAAACCACGATTGTCGAAAAAGAGCGGTATCAGGAGCGGGAAATCAGTAGTACATATGTCCGTGAAGAGCTGCGCCTCGGACACATGGAAACTGTCAATGTGCTGCTTGGCAGACCCTACAGCATCTATGGTATTGTATCAAAGGGAAAGCAGCTGGGCCGTCAGTTAAATCTTCCGACGTTAAATATTTATCCGCCGGACAGTAAGCTGCTTCCGCCAAACGGTGTGTACGCATCCGTTACACGGCTGGACGGTAAAGAATATTTTGGCGTGACCAATTTAGGCGTCCGTCCGACACTCGATGACAGTCCGCTTTTAAGCGTGGAAACCAATCTGTTTGATTATAATGATGACGCCTACGGACATTATATAGAAGTACAGCTTATGCACTTTTTACGGCAGGAAATGAAATTTGATTCCATCGAAACTTTAAAAAAACAGATGGAAAGTGATGCTTCATTTGCAAAAGAAATGTTTTTACTTAAAAATTAATGAAAATTAGTATGCAAAATCACATGAAAAGCTTGCATAGCAGATGAATTTATGTTATATTTTTAAAGTATGTTAGCCGTTATTCAGATTCAGGACACTCCGACCTGATTCTTAGTAGCAGGCGATTATTAAAAGGAGGAATATCAATCATGATATCTAAGGAAAAGAAAGCAGAAATTATTGCAGCATACGGAAGAAAGCCTGGCGATACAGGTTCACCGGAAGTTCAGATTGCAATCTTAACAGAAAGAATTGCAGAACTTACAGA
>ERZ773218.1284-NODE-1284-length-24853-cov-23.297484_pt1 | contig 24853 bp, 24 predicted proteins | sample MGYA00580527_ERZ773218 | MGnify/ENA primary metagenome ERZ773218 (study PRJEB29015, sample SAMEA2737763) | human gut metagenome | biome: human gut; feature: human-associated habitat; material: faeces | place: China | collected 2012 ...
TTTTCTATTTTTTCATTCAATTTTTTTAATTCTTCCAACACAGTTTCTATTGTTGGCTCGCTCTTTTCTTCCTGATTTAACAGCAGTGCTTCAACCAATCCCTGTCCTGTTGGATATCGCTGTCGGTCTCTTTGATCAATCACATCAATCGCTTCTTGAGATAATCGGAATGCTCGTTGTATTTTAGCCATGTTTTTCCTCCCTACTACAAACTTTTCTAATTCTATTTTACTACTTCTGAATTTGAATATCTAGGTTACTTTAGGTTACCCCAACATAGTTTGCCGGTAGCATTTGTATAGCATGTAGTACCAACTGTATAGCTTCCTGCTAACATTTGTATAGCACATGGTACCAACTGTATAGCTTTCTGCTAACATCTGTATAGCACATGGTACCAACTGTATAACTTTCTGCTAACATTTGTATAGCAAATCCTACTTTTTGTCCGTCAAAACCCTGTTTTTCCATCAAAATTGCCCCTATCTGTACGCAATTCTCCGAGAGGAGAATTGGCAAGATACGCATAATGTTTAACAAACATCATGCCATCTTGTTAGGGGAACGCCCCTAAGACCCCTGGATAACATATAAAGATAAAATACTCCCCTTGATTTCCCATCTTTCCCAGGCTTTCTCAGATGCTTCCCCTTTCATTTCTTGCATCTGTCATGCGCTGCACGTCCCATTTTCAATGGCGCACATCCATTTTTATAAAGTCAATTCCAGGGAATCTTCCTCTTCTTTTTGATCCTGCACAAAGCGGTATGCATTTTCCAAAATGTGTCCGGTATACAACAAAACTTGACACTGCTCTGGTTCCTGTTTCAGCAGACATCTAAGACTCCTGTAGATCTTTCTTTTCATCACAATCTCTTCCGATTTTGAAATGATTCCGTCCTTACTAAGTGCATGACAATCCATAATAAAAAGTTCCAGTTCTGCTTCCAATTTTTTCCCAACCATCTCCAAAATCTTCACCTCTTTTTTCCTGATTTTATTTATGAATCTGCAGCAACTTTTTCTCTTTGAAATAATCCATGGTCAGTTTGGTTTGCGCATCCTCCGGCTGAATTCCATTCCCGCCATCTGCAAAGATAAGCTGGCAATCCATGCTGTATTTTTCCTCCGAAAATCGTACCAGCATCGGCTCCAAAAACTGTGCTCCTGTGGCACTGGAAAATCCATGTTCCTGTGTCCAAGTTCTCAGTGCATCTGCCACTTCTCTTTTGGAAATTCCCATCATAGAAAGTGCATCTTCGTTTAATCCGGAAAGATCCATAGAAAGTGGTTCTTCCTCTTGTTTTTCTGGTTCACTTTCCAGCTCTCTTTCTTCCATTTCCTGCTTCGTATTTTCCTGTGTTTCTTTTGGTTTGATCTCCAATTCCTGTTCTACTTTTTCTGGTTTCTCTTCCGATTGTTTCTCAGGTTTCTGATCGGACAAAATGATACCGATCCCTGTCAAAATGCCACACAGAATCACCATGGCTGCAATCACAATTATGATTCTTTTTTTCAATGCTGTTTGGCTCCTTTCTTGCTTTTAATGGAATGGTAATTCTTCCTCGATTCCATCCGGGATATTCTGGAAACCATCAGTGTCCGGTGCTCCCATTGCCCCCTGATTTCCCCGTCCCTGTTCTGACTTGCTTTCGGCAAATTCCTGCTCTTCTACTACCACTTCTGTGGTATAAACCTTGATCCCATCTTTATTCGTATAACTGCCGGTCTGGATCCTTCCGGAAACCGAAATCCGTAGTCCCTGACGGAAATATTTCTCGGCAAATTCTGCGGATTTTCCGAAAACCACACAGGGAATAAAATCTGCCGTCTGCGCTCCTTCCCGTTGGAATCTTCGCTCCACTGCCAGAGTATATCTTGCCACCGCAGTTGCCGGCTCTCCCTGAGAATATCGTACTTCCGGATCCCGTGTCAGTCTCCCCATTAAAACTACTTTGTTCATATTGATTTTTCCTTTCTTTTTGTTCTAATTTGCCGGAACTCCACCTGGGAACACCCAGCCGATCCACCCCGTATGTCCCTGACAGGTTGCGGTCTGCCAACTGCACCATTCTTCCAGACTTTCCACGGAAAAATAGCCCCGGTTATTGGCCACCATTCCATTCCCAAGATAGATCCCGACATGTCCATATATGCTGCCCATAGTTCCGTATCCACTGCCACACACAATGGCTCCCGGCGGAATGTTTTCCATGCTGGTATTGCCCGTATTTTTATAGTTGTTCCACATATCGATGGCATTCCCATAAGGGATTGTTGGTGCTCCTGCAGCCTGATAAATTCCCGTCACCCACTGAGCGCACATATCCGGAGTACAAGGGTAAATTCCCTGATTATTAGCGGCATGATCCACGATGCTCTGCATCAGTGGCGTCACCGTTCCATCGTAGTTTCCCCCTCCGCTTTTTTGGTACTCTTCATAAGTCATGTTATCGAACCGATAGAGGTTATAATTGTCCATGTGCTGCACACATTTTTCCACATAAGAACTATCCGTTGCCCAGCCCGCCGCACGGATTCCATTCATAAATCCCCTGGCGGCTTCTTTGGTATACTTCTTGTCATTGTGGTTCCGATAAGGGGCAACTTTCCCTGCATAAGGTTCTCGGTTTAACATCCACCCTCGCTGCCGGATACAGGCTCCATAATCCGGATACACGGAGAACCCGGCAATGATGGTGGTATTCCCATTTCCGGTTTCCTCGCCCGTAGACATATCCACACCGCCAATGGCATATTTGTCTCCGGAAAAATACTTGATCCCAAACAGATTTTTATACTCGTACGCCAGCTGGGAGAGTCCCTGCCCATTGTCTCCTCCTGGCCCATATAACCCAAATCCGGATTCCGCAATCACCTGTGCGACTCCGGTAGAGACCGGAATCCCACTTTCTTCCTGCACAGCAAAAAATGCTTCCATCATATCTTCGGTAATAAAGGGCGGCAGTCCATGTCCGGTGGCCGGCTGTTGGTCTAAAAACCCACCGATCAGGGACATGATCACACTGACAATCAGAGAGATTGCCAATACCGCCACCAAAAGAAAGGCCAGCATGGTCACAAGCACGGTCAAAAGTGCCGCTGCAAGCTGCAGTACCATTGCCGCACCTGCCAGTACTACACTTCCAATCGTTGCCCCCACATATTTTACAAAGGACGGCAGATCTCCAACCTGCGCATTCTGCTGTTTGGTGTCTTCCAGTTTTGCCCGTTCTTCCCCGATTGCTTGCTGGGCTGCCTGATTCACTTCCTGGACATAGTTTTTAAAGGTTTGTGCTGTTTTCTTTGCAGTTCTGGCGGCCAGTGTAGCTGGAGTACCCGTGGATGCGCTACCCGCAACAGAAGATGCCGCACTCTGCACTCCTGCAGCCGCTTGTTTTCCGGTTTTTGAATGTGTCTGTCTGGCACCCGGGGAACTGTGTCTCTGGGGATTGTGGGGAGCGGTTGGTCTCTCCTCCCCGAAGCCCTTTTTTCGTACCTTTTCTGGCTTCCAAATCCCATGTAACGGTGTCCCTGATCTTGTGCCTCTTTGTGTTCCTCTTCCCTGAAAAAAGACCAGCTCTTCCATGGAATCCGCTTTCCTTCCGCCACCAGCAGATCCCTTCCGCTCTCCTACTTTCCATGCCTGCAATACCTGTCCGGATTCTTTTTCCAGAAGCCGTTTCTGTTTGGACTTTGGCATCCGGTTCCAGGCTTTCACTTCTTTTAGAGTCAGATACAGGGTAGGATCGCTATATTCCTCCAAATACACCTGCATTTCTTTTTCAATCTGTTGCGCCTCTTCCTGTTCCATCCAGGCATCCCAGTTTTTCTTCTTCCGGACGGAGTCCTGCAATTCTGCCTCTGCAAACATCTCTGCCAGAACTTCTTCCTGGGACGTTCTTTGTTTTCGTTTTGTTTCATTCAATCTCATTGATTTTACCTACTTCGCAATCTGATACCAGCCCTCTTTCTCTTCCAGAGCACCTGCTTGAAGCATGGCATCCAACAGCCTTTGTGCTTCCTCCGGGGCGATCTCCAACAAAGCAGTCACATCCCCAAACCGGATCGGTGCAAACGCCGCCAGCTGCAGAACGGTCTCCCACTCCTGTTCCCCCAGTCCCTGTTGCAGCACATCGGGCTTTTCTTCCTGCCAGTTCTGGGGCATCTCTGGTTCCGGTTTATATGCCACCTGTGGAGGCACTCGTTCCTGCCAGCGTTCTCTTCCCTCCGATTCCGGAATCTCGTCTCGTTTAACAGGCACCGTATCCGGAACACGCTTTTGCTCTGCCTCCCGCTGTGCTTTTTCATGGAAGTTGGTGGAATATTTTTCATACAGGATATTATCCTTCTCAATCCGCGCATTAAACAGCACCACTTTTTTGTTCCAGACGATGACCCCCTCTCCCGGTTTTCCCGTTCCCAGTGCCCGGAATTCCCGTTCGGATAAAGGCTGGATCTCTGCCAGACTTTGGGCATCCACACCCCCCTGATCCAGGAAACATTTATAGGAGCAGTTCTGGAACAGTTCTACCATCTTTTTGTTGGCCAAAGCTGCCACCACGTTCTGCATCGCCAGGGTGACGATTCCTCCAAACTTTCGGAAGGTAATAACTGCATTGTTGAGCATCTCTGCAGATCCCGGTTTTTCCGAAACCACCTCTGCCTCATCCACCACTAAGTGTGTGGCTTTCTGCAACTTTTTATTGTAATCCATCCGGGTAGACAGATAATGCAGCACCGTATCCATGACAGCCTCCCAGTTGTTTTCCGGCACGTTGCACATCCCAAATCCTACCAATCGATTCTGAAATTCAATATTGGTCGGGTGCGCCAGCATATCGCAGGAACCCGTGGTGTACTCTTCCAGGGAGTTATAGATGGGACGGATAATAGCTTCATCGTGGGCGTGTCGTACCTGTTCCAGTTCCTTTCCAATCTCTTCCCGCAGCCAGAGTAAGGTGGGCTGTTTCTTTAACCGCTTCTGGGCAAAGACCTGGGCAAACATCTGCTCCGTACAACGGCTCACCACGGAATCGTGCTCCTGGGTGACCAGGATATTTTTCATGATCGCCTGCACCAGTCCTTTGGCATACTCACACTGTTTGGCCACAAATTCCGCTTTCAGCTCTTTACTGCCGGAAAAGACTTCCTGGGTCACTTCAAATCCATTGAGATAAATCCCGCTTTTAGGGGTCAGGTCAAAATACACCCCCTGATACTCCCTGCAGATATCTTCAAATTCATTCTGTGGATCCAGCACAATGATGTCATCTTCGCTTCCAAGCAAGGTCTGGGAAATCACGGTCAGCTTGATCAGCATGGATTTTCCAGAACCGGAATATCCCACAATGATCCCGTGAGGGTTGGGAAGGAGTTTCCGGTTGGCAATGAGATACCGCCCGGTGGTCTTGTTGATCCCCAGCATCTTTCCGCCCGGCTCTAAGATATCTTGGGCATGGTAAGGGTTAAATGCCACCAGAGAAGAGGTGAGAAAGAACCGCATATAATCCACCTGTCTCCCTCCGGTTGGAAGTGCCGTATTTAAGGCTTTTAACTGTCGGAAATCACAAGGCTCCAAAAAAGCGCCCACTTTATCAGAACGTCCGATGGCGCAGACCTCTTCCATCCGTTGTTGCAACAGCTCCACCCCCTCTTTCACCGGAGCCGTCAACACCACCAGAAGATTTAAAAAGACCCCTTTCTCATCGTTGGCATCCACCAGTTCAATGTATTCCTCGATCTCATCCCGCCGTTTCTTTTTGGTGTAAGACGGAGAGGTGACGATCTGCCCCGCCTGACGCTTCTGCTCGATCTCGTCATTGATTTCCCGCTCATTGTTCATGTGCATGGCAACTAATTTATCGTTGATGACTTCCTGTTGCACCGGAGCAAAGTCCAGCGTCACAAAAGACGGATAAGGAAGGCTGCTTAAAGTATGTAAAAAGGTGTCCGTATCCAGAGATTTCCGATACTGGGTCGCCGTCAGAACCGTCATCATGGTATTTCCCAGAATCAGGTAATCATTAAACTGCTGGATGCTCCGTGGCAGTATGTCACTTTTCCAGTCCTGCAGCACCACCTGTGGCATCTCTTCCCCCGGACGCAGCATCCCGTGGAGCACCTGAAAACGCTCCATGGTTCCCAGCACGGCGATCTCACTGCCCCATCCTGCAAAGGCATCCTCGATCATGGGCTCCAACGCCCGGAAATAGATGTTTGCCTGCGCCAGACTGTCTGCCCTGCAGGTAATGGTCAGATAGCGCAGTGTCCGCACGGTGGAGTTGGCATCCGCCAGTTTGGAATCCTGCCACTGCCGGATCCCTTTTGCGATGTCCGGATATTCCTTCTCATTGCGTTCATTCCGGATCGATGCCAAAAATTTTTCTACCGACTGATATTCATTACACAACGTAATCTTATAGGACGCATCCATGGAATTGAGCCAGAACATCAGTTCTGACAAAAAATTCTTTTTCTCCGTCCGGTTCTTGTTGATGTAATTGATATCTTCAAATACATAACACCGATCATACAGTGTATCCTTTTTCTTGGTCTCCAACTGGAACACCCCGTTTGCACAGGCTTTATGGATATTGAATGCCTGGCGCACGTTCTTGGGTACGGAAACCAAAGGCTGGGATAACTCCCGTTTCTTGGAAAATTCCTTATTTCCATTAAAAATTGCCATTTTATCGCTCCTTTCTCGATGGATGCATGGTAAATACTCGGTGTTTCTGACCGGCTGCAGTTTCTGTTTCCCCACAAAGTTTCTTTGTTGCCTGCAGATACTTCCATTCTTTGCATAACATCGGGATCGACATGCCCCGGTACTTAAACAGTCCCAAAACCGGAATCGGCAGTGCTGCCAGAATTCCAATGTAAACGCCTCCCTGCGGCGGAACGTTTAAAAAATACCAAAGGGCAACCATAATCCCGATCACCGTCGGCAAAAAGTAGCCTACCGTAATCAGCTGTTTCAGATCCAGCCCTTTCCAGATGGATTGCTGATATGCCGTTTCAAAATCTTTGTTGATATCGATTTTCATATCCTTTCTTTCTACTCCTTTCCGTTCCGAATTTCGGAACAAGTTGTTTATAAGTGGAAGGTCTCTTTCATAAAGCTCCTTGCACCCCGTACAGAGACTGCCATTCCGATCATATAGATCGTAGAGGTCAGTGCCTGTCCAAAACCGTCAAAGAAATCTGCAAAACTGTCCCCCTGCAGATCCATTCCCCCGATGATCCGTCCGGAGATCGACATCACCAGGGCGATCACCACGATTTCAAACACATTTCCTAAAAAACTTCTGACCCAGCTCTTCGCCGTTTCATCAATCCCACGTCCGGACACCATACTCGGCATGGCCAGTGGGAAGGTCACGGTCAAAAGATACAGCTTGACATAACGGCTGAACAGAGTCAAAAAGATCAGCATTCCACAGATCAGTGCGATAAAGAAATATAAAAATCCCATGAACCACCAGAACAGAACACTTCCGGCATCCACTTCGCCGGTGAAAAAATCTGGTGCCTGGAAATCCAATACCATTCCCCCCATCAGGGATGCCATGGAAAACAGGGTCTTCATCAACTGCATTCCCATCTGCATCAACACATTTAAGGCCACCAGCCGGATCATCCCTTCGATACACAGTTCCAACGTGATATTTTCTTTTAAGTTGGAGGCTGCTTTTAGAAATACGCAGATGAAAAATACATTCATCATGGATAAACCGATTCCCATTGCCCAGGGATACAGAGTATCTGTTACAAATTTCCAAGTGGCCGGGGAAAAGTGCTGGGGGTCTTGACTAATGACCCCCGTGCTCAATCCGATGCACCAATCCCAGACGACTTTTGCCAGCTGATAAAACGGGCCATAGAACATTTCCTTCAACAGGTCTTCTACCCATCCTGGCATTTGCCATCACCTCCTAGCTTGGCAGTCCTGTCCGGATGACCGTAATGATCTGTGGTGCCAGGGTTGCTACCAGACCACTTCCGATCCTCTTAAAGGCAATGGACTGTGCCCCACCATCCTGTGTATTGAGGGACTGCGCCCACTCGAACAGTCCCCACAACAGAAAGATGGTACCGATCGAAGATACAATCGCTGCGATTACCTGATAAATGGCATCAAATCCTCCAGTAATCTGGGATGTGTCCACATTTCCCGCCGCAAACACCGGAACGTTTCCTGCAAAAAATAAGAGGAGGCAGCCCACACCGAACTGTGCCACGTGCCATCGCCATTCCTTTTTTGTTGGGTTCACTAGTTTCCTCTGGTTTGTTCTTTCATTCTGCATCTTGTTTTGTTTCATCATTTTTTCCTCCTACTCTCCAATGCGAAACACACGGATCATCAAAAACATTAAGATTCCTGCCACCAATGGCATGGTAATAAAAAATGCCAGTCCAATATAAGCGGCACCAAATTTCTGATTCACAACATAAGCGGCAGCTAATCCACATAAAATTCCAATGACCACTGCGATCACAACGACCAGTTTAGATTTCCAATTACTTCTTCTCATAACAATCTCCTTTTCCTGTTCCGAAATCCGGAACATCTCTTTCATTTTGAGTACAAAAAAAGCACGAACCATCCGTGCTTAGTGACAAGTTAATGCGGTTGTCTTTTGAATTTCCCGCTTTAACACCTCCCTGATTTGTTTTTCACAAACAGCACTGGAATCTGACAGATAAGCCAGTGCCGTTTCATAGTCCTGGTACCGACTGTGTTCCAGGTAATCCAGGGCTGCTTTTGCCCGTCCATTTTCTTTGGGACACTGCTCCACCAAAAGCGTCAGCATCCCCCGTAATGTACCAGCAGATTCATAGGCTCTGGGAACAGCATCCAAAAACGCCTGGGAATACAGCTTTTTCGGGAGTCTTTTTCCCTGTTGGATGTTTCCTGCCCTACGATCCCTGATTTCAAACAGAACCATGACAGCAATGGTTCCCGCCGACAACAGAAGCAGGACGATTCCGATCACAATATAAAACATCATAACTCCTTTCTTGTTCCGAATTTCGGAACACCCTATCCTCGGAAATAGTCTGCAATCTCAAAGACCTGCTTCATGGCCTGTTTGGGTGTCAGTTCCTTGGTCAAGAAGCCGCTGGCATAAACACGCCCATCGCCCTTGGAATATTGGAACTGTACCCCCGGCACCTTTTTCCCAAGCCTCTCTAATTTCTCTTCCAACTCCCTTCCGCCTTTGCGTTTTGCGGAAATGTCAAACTGGATCAAGTCTTCAAAAAACAGAAAGGCATAGGACAGTTTCCCTACCTCTCCATGGAGCTGTTCTCCTTCTTCCGAATGCCGGATTTCCAGCTGCTCAAACTCGGGTTGATTGTTCTGCAGATATTTCTGTAAAACTGTTGCAGTCAATTCCTCTCTGGTAATCTCCTGTTCTTTTACGGAAACCCGCAACGGTCGCTGTCTCCATTCATTCTCTTCGGCTGCATCCATCTCTTCCGGGATGACTTCCGCTGAATCCGGTTCGGTTTCCACCTGCGGCAGCACGTCTCTCTCTTTTTCTGGCTCCTGTGGCGGTTCCTGTTTGGATTCCAGCAGCTTTTTCAGCAAGGAGGTTCTCTCCTCCCCCAATTGTTTCAACAGAAGCTCTTTCTGCTCCAGCTGGGTAGTCAGGTGTTGGTTCTCCTCCCGTAATTGCGCCAATTCTTCCTGTTCTGCGTATCGTGTCTGCTGGGAACGTGTCTTTTCTTGGAACAGAGCGTCCCGTTCCTGTTTCACTGCCTCGTATTCCGGTTTCGGCACGTATGCGGACAGATCCGGAAGGGACGGTGGGATTCCGCATTCCTGTTGGCCGATCTTATATTCATACTCCCGCTTCAGATCTTCCGCTTCCATTCGTTCATTTCGCAGCTGCTCCAGTTCCAGGCGGCTTTTCATCAAAAGCTCCTGTTGCTGCCCTTCATAGAGCTTCTTGGTCTGTTCAAAGTCCTGTTTTTCACGCTGCAGAGCTTCCTGTTCCTTCCGGTGGGCTGCTTCCTGTTCTGCCAGCTCCTGTTTCTGTCCTTCCAGGCTTTGGTATTGTCTTCCAAGCTCGGTCTGAATCTTTTGCAGATCCCGGCTTTTCTGTTCATACTCCTGTTTCCGTTTCTGGTGCGTTGCCTCCCGTACAGCAAAAATGCGCTGCATCTCTTCCAAATACTGTTTGGTTCCGGATCCTTCTGGCTCCGGAAATTCCCTTGTTTTCTCTTCTTCCATACATCCTCCTTCTTGTTTCACCACCAGGAATCCCCGGTTTTTGGCACTGGCACTTCAGGTGCAGGTGCCACTGGTTCTTCAGATGCCATAGGGTTCTGTGGTTCCTGGGTTTCCTCGAAATCTTTCTCCTTTGTTTCAGACTCTTGCATCTGTTCTGTTTTGGGACGTTCCTTTTCGGGTAGAGTCGTTAGGGAACGTCCCAGACAAAGGCTGCCACAGGCAGCCAGTACGATGCTGGTAATCAGCAACATCTTGTTTCGTTTTTTCATGGATTCGCACTCCCTCCTAAAAGGCAGTGCGTGTTTCCACTACCTTTGTATTCACTGCCAGCCGCTTGGGGGTCTGGAAATATCCCACACAGGTCACAAGCGTCACCCTGGCTGTATCCTGACCCTGGCTCTCCCTACTGGAAAAACAGGGATCATCTGCCTGCAGATACTTCCAGCCTTCCACCTGCAGTTTCCGGACACGCTCCGGCGTATACAGATAGGCTTCCGGATTTGCCGTCAAAAACGCTTCGTCCGTAAATTGTTTCAAACTTCCGAACATCTGTCCGGAAGCCATGTTGTGGGCAAACAGATACACCTGACTGTCCGAAATCCTTGCTCCGGCAAAGGTAAAAATACTCCCCAGGGGGCTGTATGCCCCTTCAAAATCTTTGGTCAGGTATTCTGTATCCGTCTGTCCCGTCAGGATGGGACTGTCCACCCCGATCTGGGGCACATACAGCCATCCCACGATCTCCGGATTGATGCGCTGCAATGCTGCAAAATCAATGGTACGTTCCATGGGATCTGCCTCCTGGCTGCCCGCCTCCTGTACCACCAGTTTCTGTAACGCCTCCCCCTTGACTTTGATCTCCTGGAATGGTTCCTGTTCCCGGTATGCCAGATAAAAGCAGCCCACACCCAGCAACACCAACAAAACGGCCAATCCCATAAGTCCCTTACTTTTTCTCATATCGTTTTGCTACAATTACCAGTCCCCCGGCAAGCACCAGAAGGAGGACTCCCCCTGCTACATACCAAATGGTGGCATCAAACAGTCCGGTCTGGGGTGCCGTATGCTCGGCTGGTCTCGGGGTGTGCTTCGGTTCCACTTTGATGTCGTAATGTAAGGTTTCGTCTGTTTCCATGGCAGGGATGCTTACGAGGGTCGGGGATACCAGATCGTACCCCGGCTGGTCTTTGGCCGTTAACAGATACACTCCCAACTCCTGTTTTTCAAACACGACTTGTCCGTTTCCATCCGTTTTTTTGCCCTGTTCTTGTTTGGCTGTCTCTGCCAGCGTTTTGGCAGCCTCCTCCAACTGCTCTGCCGTGGTCAGTGTATTCAAATCGATCTTTGTGTTTTCATATTCCGGAAGCAGCGTATAGGTGCTGTCCTGGATCTCTCCTACTTTGGTCAGGGAAAACTCCACATCCGCTACGCTGGTTCCCTCTTTTCCCGGTGTCAGCTGGACGGTCACGCTTCCCGTCTGCACCGTCTGCTCTGGACTTTGCCCGGTCTGTGTCTCCTGCCCGGTATTCGGTTCTGCTGGTTCCTGAGCCGCCTGCACACTGCAGACGCTCCCAAAGGTCAATAGCAGTGCCAGACATCCGGCACTAAATCTTGTCATCATATTTCGCTTCATTGATTGTCCGTCTCCTTTCTCTCCAGATATACAGGAGGAATAATAGTAAGAACGCAAACGGCAACAGGGTAAATACCAATTCCCTTGCAGAGGGCAGTTCTTCTCCCATGCTGTTTGCTTTTTTTGCCTCATAAGGCACCCGCTTTCCAGTTACGATCAGGCGGTGCGTGTTTAACCCATAAGGGGTACAGGTAATGATCGATGCCAGATCCTGCTATTATCAAGCACACTATAACAAACTTATTTTTCATCTTTAAGGCGTAATAAAAGAGGTCTTGGAATAAAGGAATCTGACGTATTTTCCATCAAATTGTTTTATCCTGAGACCTCTTGTGTTATCATATGGTTTTGTAACCATGAAATTAAGAAAGCAGAAACCTCCCCTACCAAAGTTTAGTTTCTGCCTTCACCTAAACATAGCTCTCGCTACATTCATACATACCTATGATAACAGTTAAAACAGAAAACTACAACCTTATTTCTCAGGATTTTTACAATAAAACAATAGATTCCCTTGATCTGAACCTTATTTCATGTGTCTGCGGTCACTCCGGCTGTCTCATCCGTCATGGCTCTTATAAACGCAGCATCCAGCTTGCTGACAGGATCCTCTCCCTTTCCGTTGTTCGTGTGTACTGCAAAATCTGCGGACATACCCATGCATTACTGCTTTCATCCATGGTCCCGTATTCCCAGATCCCCCTGGCCCTGCACGTCCGTCTGATTCAGGCTTATGAACATGAAACCGGATTCCGGAACATACTGGAAGAACAATACCTCGTGGATGAAAACAACCTGAAATCCATCATCCGGAACTACCGCTTACATTGGAAGCAGCGGCTGCTCTCCATGAGGCTTTACCTCCCCGATATCCCCAGCCTGATTTCAGGATGCTTTTCCCTCTTTTCCAGACAGTTCATGCAGATTAAATCAACCTCCAATAAACTTTTTATCCTGCCAACATAACCTTACACGACAGGTCTGGTTTTATCCCTTATCCTTTAGAAAAAGGAGGCAGATGAAATCTATGAAACAAGAAAAACAACAGGAAATCGCACTGATGCGCTATGGCGCCATCGCACCGATTATTGCAGGACTTGATGAACGTTATCCAAGCAAGACCGCTTTTTACACGGAAATTTCTGCAAAAGGACTCATGGGACCCGATGGGAAGCTCCATCATTATGCTCCCGCCACCATTGAAAAATGGTATCTGGACTATCAGAACCATGGTTTTGAAGGTCTCGTCCCGAAAGGGCGCTCAGATGCCGGCATGAGCCGCAAGCTTGACGAAGAACTTCAGGAGAGAATCCGGTATTTCAAGACCAACTATCCACGCATGTCTGCGGCCGCTATTTACAGGCAGCTGAAATCCGATGGCTCTGTAATAAACGGACAGGTATCCGAATCCACCGTCAGCCGCTTTGTGAAACGGCTTCAGTCGGAACTGCGGCAGACACCGAACAAGGATATGCGCCGCTATGAACGTCCTCATATCAATGAGGTCTGGTGCGGGGACAGCAGCGTCGGTCCCCGCCTTACAGATTCGGATGGCAAAAAACACCGGGTCTATATCATTGCCCTGATTGATGATGCCAGCCGCTTCATTACCGGAATTGATGTGTTCTATCATGATAACTTTATCAACCTGATGTCGGTTATGAAATCAGCCATAGCAAAGTATGGGCGCCCAAAAGTTTTCAACTTTGACAATGGTAAGTCTTACAAAAACAGGCAAATGGAACTCCTTGCCGCAAGAATCGGTACAACACTCAGTTACTGCCAGCCATACACTCCCACCGGAAAAGCCAAGATTGAACGCTGGTTCCGGACCATGAAGGATCAGTGGATGGCAGCCCTTGATATGCGGGATTTCCATTCACTGGAAGAACTAAGGGGAAGTCTGTACGCTTTTGTCCAGCAATACAACCAATCCCCCCATTCTTCCCTCCGTGGACTGTCCCCACAGGACCGTTTCTTTTCGGAACCGGAGCAGATCCGCAGACTTTCCGAGGAAGACATCCGTCAAAATTTCCTTCTGGAGATTGAACGCCGGGTATCTGCTGACAGTGTAATCGTCATCGACCAGATTGAATACGAAGTTGATTATCGTTTTGCACGGCAGCGTATCCGCCTGCGCTATTCCCCGGATATGAAAGAAATCTTCATTGTGGAAGCTGATGGGACGCTGACACCAATCCGGCTTCTCAATAAAACCGAAAACGCATTGATAAAAAGAGAAAAAGTACGCTTATGCAAAGGAGACGAATGATTATGGATTACACTGCAAGATACGGATTGGAGTTTAATCCTTTCCTAAAGAACTCAAAGGAAGTCCTCGTAGAAACACAGGAATACAAGGAGGTTCTGTTCCGTCTGAACTACCTGCTTACCACAAAAGGCTTCGGCCTCCTGACCGGAAGCGCCGGAAGAGGAAAGACCACCGCTGTCAGGAACTGGGCTTCGGGACTGAATACTTCCCTTTATAAAGTAGTTTATTCCAGTCTTTCCACCCTGACTGTAAATGATTTTTACCGGAATCTTGCCGCTGAACTTGGAGCCCAGCCTGCATTCCGCAAGACCGATAACTTCAAAATCATCCAGGATGAAATTAACCGTCTCGTACTTGAGAAACGACAGACGCCTGTCATCATCATAGATGAAGCGAACTATATCGGAAACGCTGTACTCAATGACTTAAAAATGCTGTTCAACTTTGAAATGGATTCCAAAGACCGGGCTGTTGTTCTTCTTTCCGGTCTGCCACAGCTCAACAGCACCCTGCGTCTAAGCATCCACGAACCTTTCCGCCAGAGAATTGTCATGAATTATAACCTGGAAGGCATGACAAAAGCAGAAGGGCATTCCTATGTTGCTGCCAAACTGAATGGCGCCGGATGCACACAAACGGTATTCGAAGACAATGCACTGGAAGCAATCCTCAATGCAGCGAATGGGACCCCACGTATGATCAACAAACTGTGTAATGCAAGTCTGTTGGTTGGAAACAGCTCAAATTTAAATATCATAACCGCCGATGCCGTCATGCAGGCAATCAATGACTGTGAACTCGGATAGCTTTAGAAACCATCATGTAAGATAATCTGCATGATGGTTTTTTCTCATAAAATAACGTGCCTGAAGCGTCCAAAAATATATGCTTCATCCCATCGTTAGGTGCTCTGAAAGACCCGTTTTAATCTGACGGAAACGGCAGCGTTTAATTTGCCGAATAACATAAACTCTTATATCCATACCGCACACATAAAATGCCGTATAATCTGTTTCGTATTCGTCCCATGATGAGAATTTCTCAACGATAATGTCTGGAAGTTCGCAGAATGGAGTTTCTTTTTCTTTACGACGTTTCAATCCCTGCTGATAGTCCTTTACGACATGACGGACTACTTTCTTCAAACAGCTTTCAAAACGGCACTGTACCGCTTTCTGGAAGTCAGATGGTTTCATATAATCTCACCCCCTTTCCTGCTATGACTTGAAAAGTGTTTCTCCCTCTTTCCGCACCATATAGGGAATGAAAGGTGTGATTTGCTTCCAAAAATCGAAAAAAATTTGAAAAAATTTTTGGGTACGAAAAAAGCCCGCACAAAACATAGTGTTTGTGCGAGCTAAAGCTCTGGCATATTCAGTTGTAATTGTAAGTGTTGTACTGCTAAATTGAGTTTGATGTTTTTGTAGATTTCTTAAAATATTCCATAATGCAAGCCCCCTTAAAGCAGTGCGTTAAATATCTAAAATCTTGATTAGTTTTGATTGTTTACAACTTGAGAGTTTTACTATTAGATAAATCTAAAGTAACGGTTGCTGTTTCAAAGTGTATTTCATATACTATCAGTGATTTTCCACCATATTCTATCGTTTCTCGATAATCAGGTATCTTCTCGCAAAAACAATCCGCCAAATCAAAAATAGTTTGTTTGCTCTTGATAGCAGTTCCTCTTGCTTTTATATGTTCGTTCTCTTTTTTTGGAATTGTTGTAAAAGCAACATTCTGATTTTGTTTCATTTCCTTTACTTTTTCGTTATTTTTAAACGTTGCAAAGTACACAATATTATTTTCGGGATTGAAATAATAATTGACGATTCTAACATTCGGAATGCCGTCTGTTCCAACAGTTGCCAAAGCAAGGTCAGTCTGTTCTGCCATGATTTTTTGAAATTCTTTTAGTGTATCCATAGAAATCCTCCTTTTATTATTGATACATGAATAGTATAATATAAAAAGGTATCAGAACATGACACCATTTAAACAGAATAAGGAGGTTTAAACGAATGCGTAAATCCACACGATTGAATGACATGATGGTTTTTTTAAACGATAAAAGTTTTTTTAACTTGAAAGATATTATGCAAGAGTACGGAATATCTAAAAGTACAGCAATTCGAGATATACAATCTTTAGAAGAAATCGGTATGCCCATATTTTCAGAAACAGGAAGAAATGGACGATACGGTATTTTGAAAAATAGACTTCTTTCACCAATTATTTTTACTGTTGATGAAATGTATGCTTTGTATTTTGCTATGCTCACTTTAAACGCCTATGAATCAACCCCTTTTCATTTAAGTATTGGAAAGTTAAAGAAAAAGTTTGAAACTTGCTTGTCTGATGAACTTATTAATAATATTCATAAAATGGAACGTACATTAAGTCTTGAGGGGACTAAGCATTATAACAGTAGCCCATTACTAAAAGATATTTTGGAAATGGCAGTAAAAGATGCGGTGTGCTGTATCTCTTATAAAAAAGGCGAATCTGTATCAGAAGTACAAGTGCAGTTTTTTGATGTATCTTCATCTTTTGGACAATGGTACGTTACAGGTTTTAATCATGACAGGCAAAGAGTTCAAGTTTTCCGTTGTGATAGAATTATTGATATTTCAGAAAGTGAGTGCTATATACCAAAGCCAAGACAAGAGCTTCTAAATTATTCAACAAACATATTTAAGTCTGAAAATGCTACGGATTTTGAAGTTCAAATATCAGATAAAGGAGCTGATTTATTTTATAAAGAAAATTATCCCTCGATGGAATTAGTTAAATGTAATGGACAATACAAAATAAAAGGATTCTACAACGTGGGGGAAGAAAGATTTATTGCTGATTATTTTCTTTCATATGGAAAATTGATTAATTCTATCTACCCAGAGCAATTGAAAACCCTTGTATTGGAACGGACTAAAGAACTGTGCCAGTATTATGACAAACTATAAAAATAAGGCGTACAATTATGATGTTTGTACGCCTTATAAATCTATCTTACAATCGTCCAGTTGCCGTCCTTATGTAGCACAAGTTCAAACTGTGATACCTGTGTTGCCTTTGTCTGATTGTCAATGAATTTCACGGCAACCTTAACTTTCACATTGTCCCCGTCAGCCGTAAACACTGGATTGATTAATTCGGAAAAGAGATATTCCCTGCCAATAGGTTCAAGCACATTTCCCGATACATAATAAGCAAGTTCCTTTTCTGTCGCTGTTGGGTACAGCTTAAAGAATGTTTCCAGAAAAGCGGTAGCGTCATTGACGGTATCAGCGTCCACGCTTGCGTCGGCTTCTTCTATCTTTGGTTCGTAATCCGATTTTCCAATCGCTGGTGCAAGGGTAGGATTCTGTACAATAACCATATCGCCGTCTTTATCTACATGAATCTTGACGGTATAGGTTGCTTTGACATTTGTTGTCTTTTCTCCCTCTTTTATTTGCTGATCTACTTCGTATGTAGCAATAAAATCGTCCATTCCAGACTGTTCTATATCCCAAATCAATACATTTGTAACAGTGGAGCTGGTCGGTATATCGGTTCTAATGGTATCAACATTCAACTCTTGCAATTCTTTTGTCAGATAATGACTGATTTCCTGTGTCCTTGCTTCGATAGCTTTTTTATTGTTATCCCATGTGTAATAGGACTTACAGAAGTTCTTCACAAAATTTTCAATGCCATTGGTATCATTTAACTTTAGCTGTATCGTTTCTGTTTCATGTACCGTGTGCATATCAATAGCGGTAAAATTCTTATACACCCCAAAACTCATACTTGCGATAAGCACCACCCACAATACAATTACGGTTTTCTTATGTGTACCGACTTTGATAGTTCCAATTTTCTTTTCTTTAAAAGATTGTTCCGCTTGATTTTTCTTTTTAAACATAGTTTCTAAGTCCTTTCTATTTTTTAATTCTTCCTGCACCGATTAAGTGCTGTTGCCAGTAGGCATTGTTTAAATCGGCATAACCGATAGGGTCGCCAGCATGATAAAACTGTGTAGGCGATACTATGATTCCCACGTGGGTTACATATGTGCCAGCGTCATACGTGGAGTGAAAAAACACCAAGTCGCCAGCTTTTGCCTGTGAGAGTGGAAGATGTTGGGTTGCGTCGTACTGTTCTTGTGCGGTTCTCGGTAAGGAGATACCAGCTTTTCCATAGCACCATTGCGTTAGTCCAGAACAGTCAAAGGAAGTATTCGGGTTACTTCCGCCAAATTGATACTTCCACCCTTGATATTTCAACGCTTCATTCATCACCTTTTGTGCCAGTTCTCCTGATACCTGCGGAATAGTTAAATATTGGTTCACAAGGTCGCTATAAAACATATTCCCATAGCTCCAACGCCAGCCACCATTCTTCTCAACAGCTATCGGGTTGGTGTAGGTTACTTTCTTTCCCCCCGATTTCTCACGGGCGAAACTCTCTGAAAGATGAAAAGTGTGTTTCTTTTCATTTCCAGCTATATATTGTGTATATCCTATCCCATAGTTGTAAGACTGTATCGCTACATTCAAATCGTCGATACCTTGATTTTTGCAGGAAGAAAGCAGGGACGCAAAATACTTACACCCCTGCTTGATTGAGCTTTCCGTATCTAAGGAATTAGGCGGTAAACCAAGACTTTCCGAACTCTGCATAACATCTTCTGCCGTACCGCCACTTTCTACTTGAATGATAGCCAATAGCACATTGACATACTCGGAAATACCGTATTCTCTGGCGTACTTTTCTACCATAGGCTGATGTTTCAAGACTTCTGCGGATAAGTTCATACCCGTAATGCCAGAAGAAAAATTGCTGTTCTCGTCGTCGCTGTCCGCACTAATCAAGACACCAAAGAAAAGCACCAGAGAAAAGAGGATAGGAAACAGAGTGCCAATGATAGCGATATGTTTCAGTTTCATTTTTTCTTCTGTCCTTTCTTCATCACAAGGTTACGAGTTTTCTCTGTTGTCTGCTGGTTCTTTTGGACGGTTTGCGTCTGCTGAACCTTTGTCCTGCGGTCTTTTGTGTAATTCTGGCGTGTTTCCTGCGATACCACTTTTTCTACATTCTGCCTATGTACTGGCTGTGCCGACTGGGTCGCTTTCTTATCAGAAGCACCAGAAGATAACGGACGCTCTTTGATAACATTTGTCTTGACTGGCTCACTTGCTTTTGAAGTGGTCGCTGTGGCAGGACGTTTGACTTCCTGCATTTTTTCCGCACTCGGCTTTGAAGCTGTGGCTGGTCGCTCATGGGGACGGGTAGCTCCCGTTGTCGCTGATCCGTCAGCCTTTCGCTGTGCCTGCCTTGCTTCTTGTGCCTTTTGAAGCTCCATACGCTTGTCAGCGATACTCTGTCTATGCTTTTCCTGCTTTTCCAAACGTCCCGTCTGTCTGGACTGCTGTTCCTGCACCATGCCACGCTTGAAGTCGGACACGCTGGACTTTGCCTTTTCCTTTGCGGAATACACCGCATAAGCGGTCTGTGTCGGCATATCCTTGATATTCTCTTTGACAGCATTTGCCTTGTCTTTCACTTTATTTTTCGTATCTAAGACAGCACCCACCTTTGAGCCTGCACGCTGTCCCATGCTGGAAGTGGTATTGCCCCGATTTTCTTTAGAAGCCGTATTTTTTCTTTCGGCTCTCTTGCCAGCAACGGCACTTCCAGCCACCGCACCAGCTACACCGCCCGAAATACCGCCAGCACTTACCGCCCTTGCAATACGGTGTTCCATACGCCTAGCCCGATGTCGCATAAACAGATACGGTCTGCGGAATATGCGTCGTCCCATGCTTTGACTGTCGCCAGCATTAAGTGAGAACATACTCATTAAGTCGCCCAGCTTCATGTAGATACCAGCGAAACATACTATCTGCAAGAACGCCACCATAAAGAATGGGTAGTCTGTGGAAATGTTGTAAAACATACTGGAAATACTAAATGCCACCGTTACAATGAGCGTTATTCCTGCCCGTGTCATTATGGTATTAAACACCCTTACGATTGCCTGCTTCGCCATGCTTTCATAGCTCGGTATCATGGAAAGTAAAAAGCTGATAGGTAAAAACATTGCAAAGATAATAAAAAGTATCTGGCTAAATAACATCATGCCCGTAAGCAAGAATACAAATATCGTTATCCCTAAATTGAAGAACAGTAGGAAGAACACCATGCCTAAACGGTTCACGACCTGCGGTATCGTCAGATTGTTGTTGTCGTTATCTTCGATTTCTGTTTTCACGACTTCCTCTCTGGTTTTCCCGTCCTCGTCCTCTGGACTTGCCGATACAAGAGCTTCGACACGGTCTGCCCCGATTTCTTCTGTGTTGCTGTTACCGAATTGCAGAAGTAGCCACGGCTGTTCCACTTGAATAGAAAATAGGCTGTCCCGTATCAAGTCCACGCTGTCCTTGCCCTCGCTGTCGGAGTTGGGGAGCATGATTTTTGTTCCCAAGTCCAAAGAAGCGGTACTGATGTCTGATGAAAATTCATTTATCTTCTTGATATAGTCGGGAGCATAAGCAATAAATGAAGCGGACAGCACGAACACCACCACAAAGTTGATAACAGCGTGAAGTGCCTTGCTGGTTTCCCGTTTGATAAGTCCCGTATAAGCAACATACATTCCCACCACTAAGATAATGAGAAGCAGGAAACCAACATAGAAGCCCGTAGAAGAAAAGCCGTTCTCGGTTACACCTGCAAGGGTCTGTATGCTCTTTCCGATACTGTCTGCCATATCGTTAATAAAATCAAGTTTATAGGCTTCCTGCACCACATAGCCCGTGGCATTGCTTAAATAAAGGCTTATCGTCCAGACAAAGTTGGTAATGCAGTAAAGCCCGTACTGTACCGATTTTCCAATGCCGTCCAGCCAGTTCCACGGCAACCATGACCAGCTATTATCCACATAAAAATCAAGCTGGTAGTTGGAAAGGGGATATTTTGAGTAAAGATTTTCTGCGTTTATGGTATCGTCCACAAGCCCCGTCGCATGAGCCACCGTCCCCAAAAGTGAAAGCAGGATAAGGGAGAGTGCCACCACGAACAGAGCCATTTTGAGAAAGTGGAAAATCTTCTTTTTTGTGAACACACCTTTTATCCTTTCTTTCATCACTCCACCTCATTTCTCTGTACGGGCGGTCTGGTATCAAAGGCGTGTAGCAGTTCTTCAAAGACTGGGTGTATCTGCACCACACCGACACGCCCGTATAAGTCCTGCAATAAGCATTGTCCGTTCTCCAAATCACGAAGCCGTTTCTGGTTGTTTTCATCGTCCTTGTCGATACCGAAAAATTCTAAGGTCTGTTTTATCTCGTTGATGTCAGTAGAACGGAAAGCGAATTTTAAGCCGATATTGTTTTTCAGACTTTCCTTTGCCACGTCCCCAGAAGATTGTGTAACGAAATAAACACCTGCCTGCATAGCTCGTCCAGCACGAACCAGCTTGTTAGAGAGCGTTTCTCCTTGTGCCACATTTAAGAACGCCCACGCTTCGTCCAAATCGACAATCTTAAAAATACTTCTGTCCGAATGGATAAAATCAAGGGCAAAGGTACTAATCACAATCAGCATAGATACCGACAATAATTCAATAGTCGTGTATTCTTCAAAGGTCGTGTCCTTATCTGGCAGTACAAGGTCGGCTACTTGAATGATATTGAGCTGGTTATCAAGGCTGATTGCATTTTCCACCGTACCGTCTGAAAACAGCAGATGTGCAAAGTCGTAGTCCGTGAAGCTGTCGATATGGTCTGCGATATTTCTTGATATGGGCGTATCTTCACGGCGTAGCTCGTCTATCACATGGAGCAAGCCCCGACTGTCGCTCTGGGTAACGGAGCGTACTGCCTTACGAAGTACGGGGAATTTTTCGCCGTCCCTTGAAGAAATACCCGTAAGGAATGTTAAGATGTCGATTGCCAGACTTTCAGCGTCTTTTACATTCTTCATAATCACAAACGGGTCAAGAAGCCCTGCATTGTCCTTATCGCTGGTAAGATTTACGATATTGATTTCATGTGCAATCTCTGGGAGCGTTTCTTTCCAGTTACCACGCTCACTTTTAGGGTCTAACAGAAGTGCTTGACCGCCAAACAGCACCGCATAATATACCAGAAGATTGTTACAGAACGATTTCCCACCGCCAAGCGAACCGACAAAAGCAGACGCTAAAGCGTTGGTAACTGTACCTTTTACGCCCTGCGAAGCTAAAGACGGTTGCAGGTACACATTTCTTCCCGTATCAACGGAATAGCCCATATAGATACCCGTAGTTTCCCCTAACTGCTGGGTCGCTCCAAAGCCAAGCCCTGCCAAGAAGTCTGATTTTACATACTGCACATAGTCATTGATATATCGCTTGCTGGCAGGAAAAAATTCAGAATGAAGCCCCAGCATATCCCCAGCAGGACGCACCAGCTTTACATTGAGGTCGTCGTAAAAGTCCTTGACTTCATCACAACGGCGTTTCAGCTCGTCAAGATCGGGTGCAGACACCCGTATGACGTAGCTTAACTTATACATACTTTCTTTTGTCTGGTCTAAATCAGTTTCCAGCTCGTCCACGCTGTCTAAAGCGTCCACCACATTTGAGCTGGTTTCACTTCCTGCTTGATAGGCGTGATTATCAAGGTCTTTCAGTTCCTTTTTCTTGTTGCGGACGGTCGTTAATGCTTTCCGATTTTCCACGATTTCTACATTCATGCTCGTATCAACGGGGAATGTGAATTGCTGTTGCTGGAAATAGAAGATTTCAGACGACGGAAAATCAAGCTCTCCTACAATCGCATTGACGGTAAAATAGGACACATAGCTTTCCTTGTCCTCATGTTCCAATCGTAAATACCGCTGGCTTTCCTCAATCACACACCTTGTCGGACGGATAAGGTCGTAGTATTTTATCAGCGTCTCTTTGTTCAATTTTTTCTTTGGTAGCTGGTACTCATAATCTTCATAAGCGATACCGTCCCTGCCGTAAAGATGTTCCATGAGATACCCAAAATCATTGATTTCCAAGCGACGCACCTTAAAGCGACGGGAGATTTTATTTTCCAGTAACTTTTCCATTTTCATGTAACGGTTGATTTCATCATTCGGCATGGAAACAAAATCATTCATCAGCGTGTGGTTCACTTCATGGAGAAATTCTGTGAACGTCAGCCACACCGATTTTTTGATGTTCTTCAGATTGAGCTGTTCTTCCGTAACCATGAGCTTAAAGCCAAGAAAAAAGCGGTAGTCCACTTGATTGTCCCCAATCATAGATACTAACGCTTCGGTCTGTTCGTCTATCTTCTGGCAGGCAACTTCCTTTAATTTTCCAGTTACCAGCTTCTTTGACTGTTCCTGCATACTGCGGATTGAGCTTTCTGTGGCAATCTGCAACGCATGAATTTTACCCTCACGGGACTGTGCGATAAGCTGTCGGAAACTGTCATGCACGATAAATTTCTGCTCTGCGGATAGAAAAGAATAGTTGTATGGTATCAGCTCATAGTAGGCGAACACCTCATTGTCCTTGTTCCAGACAAGGTTATTGTCAATATATTTTATCGGGAACATAGTTCACACTCCTTACTGCCGTGATTGTTTCATTCAATATCTGCTTATGCAGTTTTACGGCTTTTCCTGCATAAGTGATTTTTGGTCGCAGGGCATAGGTTATCTGTGATTTCAAAAAGCTGTACGGCTTCTTTCCGTCAAAGGTTTTCTGCGACATGAACCAAGTGAGAGCAACGGGAATACCAAAGTATTTGAGAAATGCTCCCTCAATCATGGAAAGTGGGGGAATATCCCCAAACAGAATGATGATAAATTCCGTAATCACAAACCATGTAATCTGTGTAAAAGTAACGGGAAAGGGTAAGTTAAAGTCATTGATTGCATACAAGACTTTTTCCACGTTCCAGATACCCGTGTAGCTTTTAATCTTTTTCAAGTTCTTTCAGCTCCTTTCAAAATAGAAAAGGACAGCCATTTTCAGACTGTCCCTTAAAGAGAAATACGCTGTCAGTAGCAACAATGCTTGTCGCTGATCTTCCAGCGTTAATATGGTATCTCGCACATACCTCGGCTTGTTTCAATAAAGCAACCGCCCATATCCAAATCTCGCCCGTAGGCTTCATAGTCAATGTAGTTCTGTAAGCTGGGTGGAATGTCGCCAAGTGCCTGCAATTCGTCTATGTAGTAGTAGGCAACGTCTGTCATGGTTTCACAGTCGGGATAATAATAAATATCGTCCTTGTGTTCCACGACTTCTTCCAGCGTCCCGTAGTGGCTGATAAATTCGTCCAGACACTCTACGATATAGTCGGGAAGTTCCTCTATCATTTCATACATCTCATTGAGTTCTTCAATGGAAACATACTCGCCAATCGCAATGGGAAAGTTGTCGGTATCATGGATAGCGTATTCCTCATACTGTTCATTCAAGCCGATTTTTTCTTTCACATCTTCCTCGTCAATGGGGAACGTGAACCAAGCACCGACTAAATAGCCCTCATTGTATTTGCCAAGATTAGCAATATAAACCGCCATATCATCAATCATAAGCACCACCTCATTTCCTACTCTGGCAGTTCAAAGATACCGTGTTCTGTTACTAAAAATTTCCCGTGTTCCTGCAAGTGAGAAGCATAGGCTTCAAAGTCAAAGTAATATTCTTGACAGTCCTCGGATAAATGCTTAAATG
>ERZ773218.1288-NODE-1288-length-24809-cov-3.551749_pt1 | contig 24809 bp, 14 predicted proteins | sample MGYA00580527_ERZ773218 | MGnify/ENA primary metagenome ERZ773218 (study PRJEB29015, sample SAMEA2737763) | human gut metagenome | biome: human gut; feature: human-associated habitat; material: faeces | place: China | collected 2012 ...
CGGAACGAAAAATCTGCTATGCTCGATGCCATGTTTTAGAATCGAATTAGTATAAATCCAATTCAAAGGGGGCAGAAGCCCTCTTTTTTGATGCGCTGTTTTTCTGCTGATTAGGCGTCTTGGCGGACGAGCAAATCCACCGTGCATGGTGTATCTTCCCATATAATATAGGAAGAAACTCGCTCAATGGCGCGCGTCCCAGTCCTCCCGCAGCATCGCCCACAGCTCCACGTCGTGGAAATTGCCCTTGTTGAACACCTTGCCGCGCAGTGTCCCTTCGTGGCGCATACCGCATTTTTCCATCACGCGCCCGCTGGCAGGGTTGTCGCACTCGTGCATCGCCTCGACGCGGTGGAGGCGCAGGACGGTGAAGCATTCGCGCAGCACCGCCGCCAGCGCCTCGGTCATCAGTCCGCCGTTCCAGCAGGAGCGGGCGAGCGAATAGCCGAGCTCCACCACGCTGTCCGCGTCGCTGTAACTCATGAAACCAATCGTGCCGACGACGCGGTTCGTTTCGCGCAGCACGATGCCCCAACTGGACGGCGCGCCGCTGTGGTACTGGCTGATGATGTAGCGCAGGCAGCTGCGCGTATCCGCCATCGACTTGTGCGCATCCCAGAGAACATGCCGAGCGACTTCGGGGTCGCGGGAGTAAGCGAACATATCCGCCGCATCGCGCATCGTCAGCGGACGCAGGAGCAGCCGGTCGGTCGTCAGGCGCGGCAGGGACGCGAAGTAATCCGCTGCGGGAATCGGCTCATTCGGCGGATTGCGGTGGGAGAGCCATTGCCCCAGCTTTTCATACATGGCGGAAGAAACCTCCGATAATTTGCGGCGAAAACGGCGCAAGCGGCACAGGGGGATTCCCTTGCTGACAGCCGACGACAAGCAGATACACGCCCAGCGCCAGCATGAGCAGCATCAGCAGCAGAAAGAGAACATACAGGGGATGACGCTGCTTTTTTCCAGCCATAAAGCACCTCCGTCAGCGAAATTTTCCGAAAAAACGCGCAAAAATCCGTCCGCACGATTGCATTTTGATGAAATATTTGTTACAATATGCATGGATGGAACAGAACGCGCGTTTCGCACGTTTATTGTTTGCAGGGGGCGGACAGCAGCTGCTGTACCATCAGGAGCGCCAGCGCGGTCTTGCCGTCGCGGAACGTGCCGTCCATCACCTTCTGTACCGCGTCGGAAAGCGGCATCCGCAGTGTGCAGACGAACTCATCCTCATCCGGATGCGTCTTTCCAGCGTGCAGCCCCGTCGCCAAGTAGAGGTGGATGCGCTCGTTGCAGAAGCCGGGGGTCGTCTCCAGCACGGTCAGCTTGCGCCAGTGGTCGGCGGTCAGCCCGGTTTCCTCGCTCAGCTCACGCTGGGCGCAGACGAACGGGTCTTCATCCACCCCATCGAGCTTGCCCGCCGGAATTTCCAGCGTCAAGCGGCCAACGGCGATGCGATGCTGGCGGACGAGAATCACGTTCCCGTCATCATCCAGCGCGACAATGCCCGCCGCGCCCGGATGGCACGCCACCTCGCGCAGGGCGGTTTCGCCGTTGGGCAGGCGCACATGCCAATGCTCAACGCGGATAATCTTGCCGGGGAAAACGACTTTCCCATCCAAATACTCTTCCGTCAGCTGCTTGTCGTCCATCATGGTCAATGTCCTCCTCAAACAATAGGATGATTTTCGCCATAGTGATTCGACAAGAGACGCAAAAAATCCTGCGAATCGCAAGGAAAAATGCGGCAGGGTGCGGAAGATTGACAAACCGCGCCGCTGCGGTATAATAGAATGGCATCAGGCCCGCAAAGGGCAGGAGCAAGGAGGAAACCCAACATGAGAAAATCCGGCGTCAAAGGTCTTGGCCGTCTGCTGTCTGTGCTGATGGTGGCGGCGCTGCTGATGACAACCGCGATGGTTCCGGCGCTGGCGCTGGATCGCTGGGAGGACGTCGTCGTGTCCGTCATTTGGACGGATTCGCAGGGACAGCAGCAGACAACGCAGGCGTTCCCCGTGCCTGACAGCGCGGAACATGCGTATTGGGCGACGCTGGATGCGTCCGCCCTTTTCAGCACGGTTCAGGTGCAGGTTGCATCGTCTGACCCGGCGTATACTTTCTACTTGAAAGATTATGCGTCGGAAATCATGTGGACGCAGGATGCGACTGCCCTTGACCCGATGTATTCGTATGAAGTGGATTATTACTGCAACAGCGTCTATGAAGGGATGTTCCCGCTGTACCTCTCGTCGCAGGGAATGCCCGAAACGCCCGCGCAGGAGAGTGTCAACGTGCCGGTGTACTATGTGACGGAGGATGGCCAGCAGCTGGATTTCCAGTACGCAAGCTGCCTGACGAACGCGACTACCCAAGTGTACGCCAATTCCAGTGTTGTGCCGTGGGATTATCTGCTTGTCAAACCCGCGTCCGGCGTGGTGGATGTGTTTGTGGACAGCATGGGCAACGCGTCGCCGAGCGAGGTGCGCTTTGTCTACGCCGTGCCGGAGCAGCCGACCGAAGCGCCGACGGAAGTGCCCACCGAAGCCCCGACCGAGCCGCCCGTCATTCAGGCGGAAGTGACCGTGCTGTATCAGCTGGATGACAACGGCACGATTCTGGACACGCAGTATGTGACGCTGAATCAGGGCGACAACTATGTTACCGCCAATAGCGCGATGACTGCTGGGTATCAGCTTGTCGGCGAGGACACGGTGCATGTGTGGGTGGACAACGGCGGCACGGCGAGCGTGAATCCCGTTGTGTTCCACTATGCCACGCCGCAGCCGGTAACATCCAACATCGACGTGTTCTACTATCACGAGAACGGCACGCTGCTGGATCAGCAGTCGCAGACGCTGACCGAGGGTGTGAACTACATCTATACCGCCAGCGACCGCGTGGGCGGGTACGACCTCATCAGCGAAAATCCGCAGACGGTCACGCTGCGTCCTGACGGCACGACCGACTTGGCGAGTGTGTCCTTCTTCTATGCCGACCCGCAGCCGACCGAAGTGGACGTGCCCGTGCACTACCTCAATTCCGAAGGCGAGCCTGTTGCGATGGACGACACGCTGACGCTGGGCGAGGGGACGCACCTTGTGACGGCGAATCCGCAGGGCATGGCGGACGGCTATGTGCCGATGCCCGGCACGGAAAGCACGGTGGAAGTGAACGTTTCCGGCGGTATTGCGACGCCGAGCGAGGTGTATTTCTACTATTATATTCCCACGACGGAAGCACCCGCGACCGAAGCCCCGACGGACACCCCTGCGCCGACGGACACGCCCGCCCCGCAGACGATGCCGGTGGCGATTCACTACTTCGACATGAGCGGCGTGGAAATTGCCGACCCGGTGGTGAAGGAACTGCTGCCGGGGACGTATCCGATGATTCCGGAGCGCGAAATCCCCGGTTACGAGCTGGACAGCACCCTGACGCAGTTTGACCTGACGGTGGATGCGAACGGCACGCTGTACATGGATGGCGAAGAAATTCCGGCGGATGCGGTCGGATTCTACTACCATCCGGTGCAGACTCCGACGGAAGTTCCCGCGACGGAAGCACCGACGGACACGCCTGCGCCCGCAACGGACGTGCCTGCGACCGACATTCCGGCGACGGACGCGCCGACCGATACCCCCGCGCCCGCGCAGCAGTTCGTGACCGTCACCATCCGCTACTACAACACGCTTGGCGAGGAGATTGCCGACGCAAGCGTGGCGGAGCTGATGCCGGGAACGTACCACGTTACGCCCGCGTATGACAGCATTCCCGGCTACGAGCTTGAAAGCAGCTGGACGTCGTTCGACCTGACGATTTACGCGGATGGCACCATTGCCATCAACGGCGACGAAGCGACGGCGGAAGACCTTGCGTTCTATTACCGCCCGGTTCAAAGCGCTGCGACGGATGTTCCCGTGACCGAAGCGCCCACGAATACGCCGATTCCGACCGAAACGCCGACCACTGCGCCCACCGAAGCGCCGATTCCCGTCGGGCAGCCGGTCAACCGCTACGCGACCATCAACGGCAATAAGGTGGCGTTCCGCAGCGAGCCCTCGACCAGCAAGAGCAACACGGTCATCAAGCGCTTGGCGAATGGCTCGAACGTCTACGTCGTCAACGAAATGCTGAATGACAAGGGCGAGCGGTGGAGCGTCGTCATGGTGGATGGACAGAGCGGCTACATCAAGAGCGAATTCCTGACCATCATGACGCAGGCGGAAAGCGACGCGTATGCCGCATCCACCGGCGCAACACCTGTGCCGACGGCAACGCCGATTCCGACCGAGACCCCGACGGCAATTCCGACCGAAATTCCAACGGAAGTGCCGACGGCAACCCCGACTGCCGCGCCACAGAACGCGACCATCATCATCCAGTATCTGGACAGCTACGGCAGCCCGGTGGCGAATGCGCAATCGATGACGCTCGCGCCCGGCATATACACCCTGCGCCCGACGCCGACGAATTTGCGGGATGGCTATGAGCTGATTCCCGGCAGCGAGCAAATCACCCTGACTGTTTTCCAAGACGGCACGCTGAGCATGGATGCGGCGGATATTGCCTTCTGGTATCGTCAGGTGGCGACCGCCGCGCCGACGCAGACCCCGACTGAGGCTCCGACGCCGACCGCTGTGCCGTACGAGGGCTATGCCGTCACCACGCGCGAAACCGAAATGCGCACCGGCATCGGCACGGGCAACTACGTTATGGCGACGCTGCAGGCGAATGTGCTGGTGTATGTGAATAGCCAGCTGAACACGGCGGGTGAAACGTGGGACATTGTGACCACGCTGGAAGGGACGTCTGGTTATGTGCCGGACGCGAACCTCCGCTACGTCACCGACGCGCAGGCGCAGGTGTACATTCAGCAGTGGAATCAGTCCCGCAGCACGCCCACGCCCAGCCCCACGCCGTACCTGACGCCTGTTCCCGCACAGGAGATGGGCTACGCCTACGCCGTGGGCAACAACGTGCCGCTGCGGCAGATGGCGGGCGACTTCAGCGCGATTGAGGCGTACCTGATGCAGGGCGAAGTTGTCTACGTCTCCGGGCAGGATTATCTGGGCAGTATGCCGTGGCACCGCGTGCAGTATAATGGGCAGTGGGGCTATGTGCGCTATGACATGCTCCGCTTCATGACGCAGGCGGAAATCGAGGCGTACCTGAACAACCTGAACGCCACGCCCGCACCCACGCTTGTCACAACGCCCCAGCCCTACGACCCGACGAACTACTCCAGCTACGGCTATGTGACCACGACGACCTCGGTCAACTTCCGCCAGCAGCCCAGCATGAACGCGAGCCGTATCAGAAAGCTGTACAACTACGCGTTCTGCTTCGTCCTCGGCACAACGACCGGAACGGACGGCGAAACGTGGTATCACATCCGCTACAATGACCAAGAAGGTTACGTCAACGGAAAATACTTCCATTGGATGACGGTGGAGGAGCTGGAAGAGTTCCTGCAAAGCAGCGAGTACATTCAGGGCATCCAGAATAACACGACGGGGAATGCTACTGCAAAACCGACCAGCGGTCTGATTCCGGAAGAAGACAAGACCATCAACGACTGGAAGGGCAGCGGCGCAACGGTCAGCTATGTGCCGTGGCAAGGCTTTTCAACGCCCGGCCCGCTGACTTCGCCCACAACTGCCCCCACGCAGGAAACCGCCACGCCGACGCCTTCCGCTTCGCCCACACCGACGCTCGAACCGCTGCCCACCGCAGCCGCGACGTACCCTGTGGTGAACGAGAGCGGCAACAGCGGGCTGGTTATCTTCATCGTGATTGCGGTCGTGCTGCTGCTGGGCGGCGGCGGATTCGCCTTCATGCAGTACCAGAAGAAACAGCGTGAAGTTGCCATGAAGGCGGCACAGCGCCGCGCACAGGCAGCGCGCAATGCGGATCGTCCGGTTGCGCGTCAGGCGGGTCAGCCGCAGCAGATGCGCACCGGCGCGTATGCGACTCCCCAGCAGCGTCCGCAGACGAGCAATGGCGTTTCGCCTGTGCAGGTGCGCCCGGCGACACCTGTTCCGCAGACGCAGGATGAGCAAAACCGACCGCAAGTCGGTTATCGCACGCCGATTCAGCCCCTGACGAAGCCGCAGGAGACCCCGTCCACTGCCGCGCCGAAGAGCACGACGACGATGGAGAATCCGTATGCGCGCCCGGTGGCGAAATCGGCAGAGGAAGCGCCGCGCCATCGTCGCCGTACAGATCAGTATCGCCAGGATGACGACAGCGCAAACCCGAATGGATAACAGAATATTTGGCAGGAGCAGCACGATTTGCGGGTTGCTCCTGCTTTTTTTGTGAATCAACAATATTTTGCTGTTTTCTGTTTACCAAGTTTGGAATGTTACATTGAAAAAGACGAACGAATGGCGTGGAAACAAAGAAAAACCGGTCGAAGATTTGCGTACACTGAACGAAAATTACGAAAAATCGAGGAAAGCAACAGACAAAAGAATATTCCTATTACGATAGTTTTAACATGCAAATAACAATACTCAGGAAACTAACAAGCCGTTAACAGGTGGAAATGACAAAATCGCCACACGAAAGTATGGCAAAACACACAAAAATGCACCAAATGAGCATAATAAATGTTATTTTTCCGTCTTGACAGTTGAAGATTTGATGGTATAATAAACCATGAAAGAACTCGAACTGTGATTTGCCGGAAATCTGGCGAATTACATATCGAGAAACGATAAATGTGTTACATGTGAAGGAGACGTGAACTGTGACAGAGAAGGAACTGCGGAAGCTGGGACGCGCGGAGCTGCTGGAACTGCTGCTGGAACAGGCACGGGAATTTGAAGCACTGGAGCAGCGGCTGAATGCGGCAGAAACGGCGCTGCAAAGTCGGCAACTGCAGCTGGAAACGTGCGGCTCGATCGCGGAAGCGTCGCTGAAGTTAAACGGCGTGTTTGAGGCGGCGCAGAAGGCCGCGGAACAGTATCAGCAGAACGTCGAGCGGCTGTGCCAGGAGAAAATCAGCGCGGCAGAAAGCCAAGCGCAGGAAATCCTCGCGCGCGCAAAGAAAGCCGCCAATCAGCAGTAAAGAAACATGACAGAAGGGAGGGCGCGCAGGTGTCAGAAGACAAGAATCAGCAGAAAACGGGCAAACAATTGCTTAACGACACGCAGGAAGCGGCGGAACGCGCCCACCTGCTGCGGCAAATGAACCCCACATCCGCACAATTGGAAACGGAACTGAAGCATGAAAAGCGCAAGCACAGCTACAACCGCGCCCTGCGCAGCACACTCTATACGCTGCTGGTGGTGGCGGCGGTCGCGGTGCTGATTGCAACCATGGTCATGCCCATCCTGCAAATCACCGGCACATCAATGACGCCGGTGGTCGGGCAGGGCGAAATCACAATGGTCGTGCGCGGGTCAAATCCGCAGCGCGGCGATATTATCGCTTTTTACTACAACAATAAGGTGCTGATTAAGCGCGTTATCGGCCTGCCGGGCGAGTGGGTCAACATCGACGGAAGCGGCAACGTCTACATCAATGGCGAACTGCTTGATGAGCCGTACATCACCGACCGCGCGCTGGGCGACTGCTCCATCACGCTGCCGTACCAAGTGCCGGACGGGCGGTATTTTGTTCTGGGTGATCACCGCTCCACCTCGCGCGACAGCAGAAGCACACTGGTTGGCCCAGTGTCCGAAGAGCAGATTATGGGGCGCGTAACGCTCCGCATTTGGCCGTTGAACCGCATTGGATTCCTGCAATAACGTAAGTACAATACAGCAAGAAGAGGAACACAGGTTCCAGAATCGGAGGATGCTGACATGAACCGCAAACTCATGGAATTAGCAGAAAAATACGTTGCGCAGCGGAAGCGCCGGATGCGTCTGCTCAAGACGGTCACGGCGCTGGCACTCGTTGTCGCCATCTGCACGTCTTATGTGCTGATGATGCCGGGCCTGACGATGGCGGCGGAGACGTACTGCGGGCTGGAGGAGCATACCCACACGGCGGACTGCTATGTGGACGAGCTGACCTGCCTGATTTCCGAGCGTGAGGCGGAGACAGTCTTTACCGATATTATGCGCTGCAGCTTTGAGCCGCACCGCCATTCCTCCGATTGCTACAATGCGCAGGGCGAACTCAGCTGCGGCTACTGGGATGGCTACATCCACGAGCATGACGAGAAGTGCTACGACAGCAACGGCGTTCTTATCTGCACGCTGGAGGAGCATCCGATGCACAAGCACACGGATGCCTGCTACAACTGGGAGAAGCAGCTGACCTGCACGCTGCCGGAAAGCGAGGGGCACATCCACACGGATGCGTGCTATCGGGCGAAAGAACCGACTTGCGGTCTGTTTGAGAGCGAAGGCCATCAGCACACGGCGGATTGCGTGACGGAAACACGCACGCTGATTTGCACCGAGGACGTTGCGACGAACTCTGACATGCCGCATGTCCATGATGACAGCTGCTACGAAGTGACCCGGACGTACACCTGCGGCTTGACGGAAGGCGAGGGCGCACATCACCACACGGATGCCTGCTATCCGACGACGGAAGAACCGACTTGCGGTCTGTTTGAGGGCGAAGGCGCACACACGCATGATGATTCTTGCTACGAGATGGTGCGCGGCGACTTGAAGTGCAAGCTCTATCCTGACCCGGCGAAGGTGCACACGCATTCCGCGTCCTGCGTCGATGCGAAAACCGGCTACTACACCTGCGGCTACATTCAGGTGCTGCGGCATCAGCATACAAATGAATGCATTGTGACGGTGACGGCGGAGGATTCCGGTCATCATCACACGGCGGACTGCTACGAACGCCACTATATCTGCGGCAAAGAAGAGCACACGCACACGGCGGATTGCTACTATGACCCGACCCCGAACCCCGATGCGACGGCAGCCCCCGAAGCGACAGCTGAGCCGACAGCAGCTCCCGAAGCGACAGCTGAGCCGACAGCAGCTCCCGAAGCGACAGCTGAGCCGACGGCAGCCCCCGAAGCGACAGCAGAGCCGACGGCAGCCCCCGAAGTGACAGCAGAGCCGACGGCAGCCCCCGAAGTGACAGCAGAGCCGACGGCAGCTCCCGAAGCGACAGCCGAGCCGACGGCTGCCCCCGAAGCAACAGCAACGCCGACGGCAGCACCCACGGCAACGCATGCGCCTACGGAGGAACCGACGCTTGCGCCGACTGTAACGCCTGCGCCGACGGAAAACGCCGCCGAAACTGTTGCCCCGATGGACGAGCCGTCCCCGACACCTGCGCTTACGGTGATTCCGTCGATGAACGCTGATGCCGCGAAGCCGGACGACATGATGATGCCGTCGCTTGAACTCGACCCGGGCTTCCTGATGATGGCGAACGAACCGCCTGCCGTCAGCGAGAGCGGCATGCAGATTACCAATATTACGGTATCGAACATCATACTTCCGGAAAATGCCAATGCGTACAACTATAGCTTCGCAGCGGGCTTCAAGATTTCGGATGAAGCTATTCTGCGCCATGGCGAAGGCAACAAGATTATTATTCCGGCAGAGAATACGCATATCAAAACGGACAGCACTTCTGTCTGGTCGGGCACGGACGCCAAATTCAGCAATGAAAAGCCGGCGTTTAAGTTCCAGTACAATCCCGAAACGAATAACGTTGAAATGTGGTTCACCGACGAGTATATGGACTTTGTCCGGAACAACCCCAGCCATGACGACCGCACCGGCACCATGAAGATGAGCGCCGAAATCCGCAAGGACGATGTTGAGAATCTGGGCAACGACGACCTGACCATCAAGTTCGGTGGCGCATCGACTACCGTGAAGTGGGAGGACATCGACAGGGGCAACAACTCCCTCCTCAGCGATTTGAAAACTTGGAAAAGCGGGGCTAATGTCAACTGGGAAAAAGGAACGATTGAGTATACCGTCAAAATCGAATCCACAAAGGGCACGAACGGCAAGAACGCGACTGCTCGAGACGTCATGACGGCGGTGAATAAGCAAATTGCCCTGACAAACATGACCGTCACGGAGGTTAAAACAAACGCTAACTGGAGTCAGGTGCCCGCTGTTGACTCTGCTTCGACAGAAATCAAGACGGACGGTACATGCGCCTGCGGTACGACGGGAACGCACATTCATTACGTTTATGCGAACACGACAGACGAAAGCGGCAAGGTCTATACCATGACGACGGACTATGTGCTGCCGCCGCTTTCGGCAAATGAAACATACGAAATCAAGTATGAATACACGTTCGACAAGGACGGAATGACCGGTGAATACGATCAGCTGACAAATACTTTCGCTGCGCAGAGTGGCGGAAAGTGGGATCATTCCCAGAATTCCTCTAACAGCAACCCTACTGACGTTCAGATTAAAAAGCTGCAAAAGAGCAGCTGGTACAACAGCAATGAGGGTTGCATTCAGTGGACGCTCACCGTCAACGAAAACCGTTTCAATATCAAGGATAAGACGCTGACGGACACGATGTTCGACCAGCTTGTGGACGAAAACGGCAGTCTGCTGTTTTCGAAGACGGACGGCAAGGGCTATGTGTCGCAAATCACGGCGAATAACACGCCTATCACCGCTGAAAACTACACGGATTACTTTACCGTGGAAACCGGCGTGGACGGCAAACCGCAGCTGAAATTCAAGGACACCACAGCTAAGATCGTAATCCAATACAAAACGCCGGTGGAAGCAACCGCGCAGAATCAACAGATTACAAACACGGCGGAATTCGACGGCGAACAAAAGACAAGCACCGTGACCGTAGGGCAGGACACGCGTTACAATGTGGTGAAGTCGGTTGACGCGAGTATGTCGGCGGATCCGACGAAGAACGGCGAATACACCGATGGTCTGTATCCGGTAGCGTGGAACGCGACGTACACCTTCCCGGCGACGAAGGATGTTCAGTATAAGCTGAACTTCGGCGATACGCTTGACAAGAAGGTGGAATGGAAAAACGGAACAGAAATCATGCAGCACTACATGACGGCGGCTCAGGCGCAGACGTTGCTCAACGACATCAAAAACCTCGATGTTGTGAAAAAGCATGATGCGCAGAATGTGCCGTACACCATTACGCTGCTGACCTGCGACAGTCAGGGCAAAAATGAAGGCACGATGGTGGTGTCTGCGGAAACGACGCTGACGGAAGGCTACTACTATGGTTTCCGGTTTGAAACGACGGGCGAGGGCGTTGTGCTGAACGACGCCAATACGGATGTGAACGCGACGACAAGCGTTACGCTCCCGTACCAGACGACCATCTATCTGGAAAAATCCCGCACTGGCTGGGTTGACTTCAAGAACACGGCTGTTAACGCGGGCAAGAACGGAGACGCGTGGTACAAGGTCGCCCCGAACGACCTGGTGGAGAAGAAATTCGGCAACCATGGCGTTGGTGATTTGAACGGACAGATCATCCATGAGAACGAGCTGTACTGGACCATCCTCCTGCGCAATGATGGCGTGGCGCACGACGAAATCACCCTGACCGAAACGCTCCCGCCGCACATTGTGGTGGATTACATCGAATACGGCAGATCGAGGTTGATTCTTAGCGAAACGGACAGCACGAAGATGACCGTTGTCAATAAGAAGCTGGACAATGCCGGTACGATTCCGGATGGCTATGAGGTCAGCAACGAGTGGGGCGAGCAGTGCATTTCCATCAAGGCTGATTTGACGACGGTGGGCGAAGGCGCACAGCAGCAGCAGAGAATCAACATCTCCATGAAGCCGAATGAGAATACCGGCGGTTCGGAAACGATCCTCAACGGCAAGGCGGATATGACCGTCAAGGTTCACTGCAAGATTGCCGACGACTTCCTGGCAACCGCGGTGAACGGCAGTTTGGAGCTGGGCGTGCTGAACAACCAGCTGGACGTGAGATACGACGCTACGCTCTATCACAAGGAGCAGAAGACCGAGCTGACCTACGAGGAAGAGACGGTCAAGCCGATCAACGTCCAAAAGGGCTACAGCGTCAAGGGCGGCGACCAGCAGGCGCGAATCACCTACACCATCGACATCAACCAGGCCGGCGCGGAGCTAAGCCCAAGCTCCAGCACCCTCACGCTGACAGATACGCTGTCGTATGACGTTGTTGGTTGGTGCAATAACTGGCCAAATAATTATATCTATCTGCGAGACGTCACGCTGGATGAAGGCTCCTTCAGGCTCTACGAGGCGCTGAAGGATGAAAACGGCAATCCGATTCTGAACGTTGATGAAAACGGCAAGGGACATTTGGTGCGCGGCGCAGAGATAGAGAAGTATCTCTGGAAGATGGAGTTCACGGAAACGGAGGAAGGGAATATAACCTACTAGTATCCTGCGCAGGGAACGCCGAGCTTTAGCGGATCGACGGTAAACACGCGTAAGCTGAACATAACCGTCACCGTTCCGGACGGCAAGGCGCTGATTCTGGAATACACGGCGCAGGAGAACATTCTGCTGCCGCCTGAGGTGACGAACGAGTACAACTTCAACGACGTGAACCACAAGGGCATCAGTCCGGCGTTGAGAAACCACGCAAACCTGGAAGGAAAAGACGGCTCAAGTACCGAACTGAACAACAGCAATAACGACTACTTCAGTCAGGGCGGCGGCTACATCCACAACAATCTGGTCATCCGCAAGGTGGACAGCGCGAACACCTCGCTGCTGCTGCCGGGAACGGAGTTCACCCTCTACGCATGGAACACGGCAACCAACAAGTTCGAGGCGGTTGGCGGCGAAAATGGTAAGGTCTACACGGATCAAAACGGTATGATTACTTACCAATACAATTCGGAGAAGCTGAACGAGCGTCCCCTCGACCCGAACGTCGCGTACATGCTGGCGGAAACGGATGCAGTCGAGCCGTACCACCTCGTGCTGGAGGATCGCCCGCTGGTCGTCTTCCACATCGTTCCGAGAGCGGACGATACCGAAGCACATCCGGAGAGATACCCGGACGGTCTCAACAATGGCAACTTCGGCACGATTTCGAAGAGTCGGCTGCAGGAGCTCATGACTGCTTCTGGCATCAAAGGCGTGGTGGATGGCCCGCACACCATCAACGGCTCTGCGAGCATCAACATTCAGGTGAAGAACAGCAAGGACCGCCACGACATGGAGGTGCAGAAGAACTGGGCTGGCGACGACGCCCATGAGAATGCGCGCCCTGCCAGCGTCCTCGTGATGCTTCGCCGCTATGTGCTGACGCAGGAACAGTATACCGACGTGCTGAACACGGGTGCAACGCAGAATCCGCAATGCATCCTGTCGGCGGAAATGAAGGGTAACAGCAGCGCGTCGATTGCACGGCAGTTCCCGGAAAATCAGGAGGTTACGGTAACGCTGAACCTGTCAGGTAACGGACTTGGTGACACCGGGCGTATTGTGGCTCGCGTAGACGGAAAACAAATCGTTTTGCAGCCGCAGGATACGTCGAAGAAACAGTTCGTTTACACTACAACGATGGCGTATCAGAAAAAGGTAACTTTCAGTGTACAGTGGTGGCAAAGCTGGAATAATCAATGGTCGGCAGACTGTGGGTATGATGACAGCGTGAGCATCACGATGACCCCGGAAGGCACACCGGTTGACGAAGTGCCGACGCAGGTCACGCAGTTCACCGACGCCCAATGGGCGAAAATCCGCCAGCACCCGGACGACGCCTACGGCGGTCGCGAGGCTACGCTGACGGCGGCGAACGGCTGGCACACCCAGTGGTCGCAGCTGGAATCCACCGGCGCGGACGCGAACGGCAACAAGCTCTACTACATTTACTACATCGTCGAGGGCAAAGTGCCGAGCTACACCACATCCGGCATCACCTACACCATCGACCCGAACGCCAGCAAAACCACCGGCACGGTCACGGCGACGCTGACCAACGTCTACCGCCCGGAGGACAAGTACGGCGAAATCAGCATCGACTTGTCCAAGGAATGGTACGCGCCGGATGGCACAAAGCACACGATTACCGAGGAATTCGGCGGCGTACAGGTCGCGCTCTACAAGACGCGCTGGGATTACGTCAACGACGCGTGGACGAAGGGCAGCACGGAACGCCGCGACACGGTCACGCTGGCAGAAGCGAACAAATGGAGCGCCAAGTTCGAGGGGCTGGAAACCTACACGGTCGCCATGGAAAACGGCGTTGTCCAAAACGCCCACGCCTACACCTACAGCCTCCGGGAACTGAACGTGCCGAGCGGCTTCTATTGCCAGCTGGCATACAGCGGTCTCCCGCAGCACCCGAGCGAGTACTTCACGGACGCGAATCCCGCCAATCCGAAGGCGGACGCGCAGAACGCACGCGGCACGGCGACGCTGCGGAACTACGAGATCGCGAAGCTGACCATCGAAGCCGAGAAGCGCTGGGGTGAAGGCGCGAAGCCTGAAAACATGCAGGATACGCTGACCTTCCGCCTGACCCGCGAAAAGCAGGAGAACGGCGCGTGGGTCGCGGACGACAGCTTCCAAGCGGTCACGAGGGTCATGAGCATCAGCAGCCTGAACACAAGCAAGGTCGTGTTCGGCACTTTCCCGAAGTACGCTGTGACGGGCTTCGACGAACAGAATCAGCCCATCAGGCAAAGCTACCGCTACAAGGTGGAGGAGGTCAAGTACCAAAACGAAGCCACCCTCCCGTTCAGCGTCAGCTATAGCCCGGCGGACGGTTTCGTGACGACGGAGGGCGATGCGAACACCAGCACCACCGTCACCGTGACGAACAACAAGCTGACGAGCGAGAAGGAAGGTCTGTACCGTTTCAACGTGGCGAAGCAGTGGCTGGATGCTTCCGGCAATCCTGCGGACAAGCCCACGCCGGAAGGCACGAAGGCGAAGATTACCGTGACGCGCACCCGCCATGTCTATGCCCCGGATACGGGCTGGACAGCGGAAACGCCCACCGCAAAGACGATCGAGCTGGACACCACAGCAACGTATACGGCGCTTTGGGCAGAATGGAACGAAACGCAGTCGGTTTATGCGCAATACAACGCCGACGGCACGCTGAAATCCGCTTGGGCGTACACCTACGAGGTGTCGGAAGCGACGATTGACGGCTACTTCGGCACGCAGCATCTGCCTGCGGACTTCCCGCAGAAGCCGGAGGACTACTTCACGGCTGACTTGAAGGACATCAAGGAGGTTTACCGCCAGCCGCTGACGGACACGCTCCCGGAAGTGACCGAAAAGAACTACGACATTGAATACGTCAATGTGAAGGTAGACAAGACGTGGGCGCGCTTCATCGACCGCGACGAGCTGACCTTCTGCCTGATTCAGACGCCGGTTGTCGGCTACGACGCGGACGGCAAGGAGATTGTGGATGCGCAGCAGACGCAGTACTTCTACGCCACGCAGAGCCTGAAGGGCGAGGAAGCGCCGGAGTGGGTGTTCACCAACCTGCCGAAGTACTACTTCACGGTCAACGAGGCGGGCGAAGCGGTGAAGATGCCCTACCAATACAGCATCGCCGAAGCGTGGGACGAATACGGCAATTACCACGGCTATGGCTATCAGGTCATCTTCAGCGGCGACGTGCAGGAAACGACGAACGGCAATGAGTGGGGCAAGGTAGAACTGCCTGCGGACGGCGGAACGGCGGAAATCCACGCGAAGAACGTGCCGCTGTACGAACAGGGTAAAGTTAGCATTCAACTGACGAAGCTGTGGGACAGCAGCATCAAGGAAACTCCCACGTCTGTTACCGTAAAGCTGATTCCGACGCTGCACGTCTGGAACGGCACGGAATGGGTCAGCACCCGCATGGAAGACGAAAAGTACCAAGAATCCATCACGCTGACGGCGGAGAATGGCTGGAAAACGACAGAATCGCTGCTGCTGTACAGAGTAGAGTACAACACGGATGGCACAATCGCAGCAGGTGACAAGGCGGCGAAACCGACCGTATGCACCTACGAGCTGGTCGAAGTGATTGCGGACGGAGCGAAGTACACGCCGATTTACAGCTACACGAGCTGGATTACTGGACCGGAAGATGTCTTTGAACTTGACTCCAAGACGAAAGCACCCATCAGTGTGAAGTTGAAGGCGGAGGACGGTTTCCGTGTTGACGAGGCGGAGAAGGATTCGGCTGAGGCGAACACGGACGGCGGAACGCTGTACACCATCATCGACACCAGCGCGACCATCACCAACGTGCAGACCGGCAAGCTCAACATTGTGAAGCAGTGGGCGGAAGAAGTGGAGTACGACGGCGCGCAGAACCCGCTGGGCATCCAGAACGTGTCGATTTCGCTCTTCCGCAACGTCTGGGACGAAAACTGGACGGATTCGGACGGCGTGGTGCACTACGGCTGGAGCCATGACCCCTTCCAGCAGCATTACGTCCTGTCGGCGGAAAACGGCTGGAAGCTGACCATCGACAACCTGCCGTTGTACGACACGACCCTCAATCCCGACGGCAGCCTGCGCAAGTACCGCTATTACATCCTCGAAAGCACGAGCGTCGGCAACGACACGCTGGACCGCTACACGCCGGTGATGACGGCGGATGAAAGCGAACTCGTCGGCTCGACTCTCTACATCACCTTCAAGGATACGACGGAAAACAACGTGACCATTACCAACGTGCCCAAGAGCATCAGCATTGTCAAGCAATGGGCGGACGCGGACACGTTCGGCGAAGAGGGCATGATGCAGGACATCTACCTTGAAGTCATGATGAAGTATCATGAAGTCTACTCCACGCAGTGGAAAACGGAAAACCTGCTGGAAAAGAGCTACTTCAGCCTGAAGAACGTTATCTGCACGCCGAGTTCGCTCACGGCGGAGCTGGTGCAGATTAACGGCGCGCCCTACCTGCATGTGTCGGGGCTGGCGAAGGCGGATGAACCGTGGCGCGTGACCATCCGGAATCTGCCGGGCTACGGCAGTGCGTCCTTCATCATCCGCGAAGTGGAGCTGGCGGGCTACCTGAACAACCTGCCGGACGGCAAGCTGGAGCTGGGCTTCAACGAAATCGGCACAATTACCAACACGCCGACGAAGCTGAAAATCACCAAGCAGTTCAAGCAGGCGTATTTCCCCGCAGGCAGCGGAAGCAAACTGCCGCTGAATGTCAGCAATACCGTCGTGTACCTGCAAATCTGGCGCGAAAAGCGTGACGGCGCTGGTCCTTCCCAACACGAACGCTACACACCCTTGCTGGGCGCGCTGGAAGCGAACATGGACGCGACGCTCTTGTCGGACGGCACCGTGAAGCTGACGGTCGGCACGAATACGCCGACCGACGCCGCAACGCTGACGCTGACCCGTCTGCCGCGCTACTGGTTCGACAAGGATACAGGCGCAAGCGGCGAATGGTACTACTACGTCAAGGAAGTGGACGCGGAAGGCAACGAAGTCCATTCGGCTTCTGCCCCGACGAACGGCGAACGGCCGGAAATCAACCTGAACGTCAAGACACTCACCGTCACCAACACCCTGACCGACGTCAGCGCCCGCAAGGTCTGGACGTCGCTGGACAATCAGTTCACGCTGAATCCCGCGAACCTCCCGGACATCACGCTGACGCTCAAGCAGACCACCGCGGAAGCGGCGGCGGACGGCGACAAGATCATCGCGACCGTTACCCTTGGCTGGGACGCGGTAGCGGGGAAGGTCGTCGCGAAGAATCTGGATGGCTGGCAGTTTGGCGAAGTGGTTGAATACACCGCGCCGGAAGGCAGCAAGAACATCTGGTGGGGCTACAAGTGGTACAATCTCCCGGCGTATGACGCGGGTGGCAACATCTACCGCTACTACGTCGTCGAGAAGACCCCGGTTGGCAGCGGCTGGCAGCTGGTGACGGACGACACGAACGCCACGAACACCGCGCCGATTCCCGCGAACAGCGAAAACCGCGTCTTCCAGATTACGAACACACCCATTACCTACACGCTGCCCGAGACGGGCGGCATCGGCACACTGCCGTACACGGCGGGCGGTCTGCTGCTGATGGCAGCGGCGGCATTGCTGCTGGGGCAGGAAATCAAACGCCGGAGGGAAGGCTGCTGAGCAGTCGGCAGCCCCCTTCCGGGGGATTCTCAATCCGTATACGCGGGCGAAAGCCCTTGTATAAACATGGGGAAGAAAACGACGGGAGGAGGAATGAAAAAAGCATAGCAGCTATACGTCAGGAGACCTCCCGACGTAGGCAACCTCGGTAATCCCCGCAAAACGTTTCCCAATGAATGACGAACGACAACGAAAAGGAGAAAAACCATGAAAAAGTTTTGGGCAATTCTGTTGGCCATGATGCTCGTGCTGAGCATGGTCACTGTCGCGGGCGCTTCTGAAGTGACGGAAGGCGATACGCCGACTGCTACCGGTTTTACGATTACGGTGAATCCGAAGGACGATGTGGATCACGAATACCAGGTATACCAGATTTTCACTGCTGATGTTGTAGCAGATGAATCTGGTGCGAAAGTGCTGACGAGCGTCAAGTGGGGCGCAAACGCCAAGAACGACACTGCTGCGGTCACGACTGGTGATCCTGTGCCGGACGCAGTTCTGGAGGCTCTGAAAACTGTTTCGGGCACGAATCAGGAAAAGCTGGCTGAAATCACGAAGTACTGGAACGCTGAATCCGCTCCGGTTGATACGTTCTCTTCCACCAAAGCAGCCCCCGGCAAGAGCCAGAAACTGACCCCTGGCTATTACCTTGTGCGGGACAATCAGGCAAAGCTGGAAGGCAAGGACGGCGCTGCCACGCTGCTGATTGTAAAGGTGCTGGATCAGGACATCGTTGCGACTGCAAAGTCTGAAAAGCCCTCTGTGGACAAGCAGGTACAGGACGAAGTTGCTGATGCTGAAAAGAACGGCGGAGAAGTGAATCCGGAAGGCTGGGGCGAGAGCGCCGACCACGCGCTGTTTGAAAATTTCAAGTTCCGTTTGGTCGCGACTATTCCGGTCAATGCGGATTATAATGACTATCCGACGTACAAGCTGGTCTTCAACGACACCATGTCCAAGGGCATTACCTTCGTTCAGATTGATTCTGTGAAGGTGAACGGCATCGCACTGAAAGGTACCGATTATGTTTGCACTGCAACGCCTGGTCAGAAGGGCGCAGGCAAGGTTGGTGAAAATCAGGATAAGCCGTCTTGGACGCTCACAATCGAAGACCTGAAGAAGGTGATGAAAGAAAACACCAGCATCCTTGTTACGGACAAGATTACGGTTGAGGTTGTTTACACGGCGTATCTGAACGAAGAAGCGCAGGTCTTCAACGCGAGCGCAACCAGCACGAACAACAAGAACAGCGTCGATTTGGAATACTCCAACAACCCCAATGCTGATGGCATGGGTAAAACGCCGGAAGACCATGTGTGGCTCTTCACCTATGTTGTGAACAACACGAAGTATGCGAACACGGCTGAAGCTGGCAAAGAACTGGCTGGCGCTGGCTTCACGCTTTATGACCAAAATGATCGTGTTGTTCCGCTGTGGAAGGATGCCGATGGCAATTACGTTGTCGCAGGCACCACGAAGCCGAATGATACCTATACGGATGTCGCAAACAATGAAATGATTACGGAAGCCAATGGTACGTTCAACATCATCGGTCTGGATCACGGCACGTACACGCTGAAGGAAACCACGGTTCCTGCTACCTATAATCCGCTGGATCCTGTCACCATCACGATTTCGGCAGACCACAAGGAAGCTGCTGGCGGTGCAAGTGCAACCATGGAACTCACGGCGGCTTCTACGATGAACAACAAGCTCGTCAACAAGTCCGGCGCGACCCTGCCTGAGACCGGCGGCATCGGCACGACCATCTTCTACGTGCTGGGCGGCATGATGTTCGTGGGCGCGGCGCTCATCCTCATCGTTCGCCGCAAGGCCGAAGCGGACGAAATCTGATTTCTCTCCCGCAATTCGTTGAACATCCCCATGTTCTGATGAAACCCCTGCCGGGCGGTGCGCGCAATGCCGCCGCCCGGCATTCCCAAATGGGAAAATGAAGCATGTTTGCAGAAAGGAGGCGGCTCATGAAGCGCAATATGACAACCATTTTGCTGTTTGTGGTGCTGTTTGTGGGTCTGGCGCTCCTTCTGTACCCGTCCGTGTCGGATTTCTACAATTCCTTCCACCAGTCGCGTGCCGTAGCCACCTACAACACGGTGGTGGAGCAGGAGTCCAAGAAGGATTACGAGGCGGATTGGGCGGCGGCAAACGCTTATAACGAAAAACTCCGCGCACAGTCCACCGTTGATCGCTTGATCATGACCGACGAGGAGCGCGAGGAGTACGACGCGGTGATGAATGTCGGCGGTTCGGGCATCATCGGGGTGATTGAGATTCCGCAGATTGCCGTGACGCTGCCGCTGTATCACTCGACGAGCGCCAACGTGCTTCAAGTCGCCGTTGGTCACATCGAGGGTACAAGCCTGCCGACTGGCGAACCGGGGACGCATTCCGCATTCTCGGCGCATCGAGGGCTGCCCTCCGCCAAGCTCTTTACCAACCTTGACCAGCTCACCTACGGCGATACCTTCACCCTCCGCGTGCTGGACAAGGTGCTGACCTATGAAATCGACCAGATTCTCATTGTTGAGCCGCATGACGTCAGCGCACTGCAAATCTATGACGGCATGGATTTGTGTACGCTTGTCACCTGCACACCCTATGGCATTAACTCGCACCGGCTGCTTGTCCGCGGACACCGGGTCGAAACGTCGCTTGCGCAGCTATCAGTGCGCATCTCCGCGGACGCACTCGTGATTGACCCCTACATCGTCGCGCCGATTGTCGCCGCGCCGATGCTGTTGATTCTCCTCATTCTCATGCTGGTAACGACCAGCCCGAAACACAAGAAGCGGAAAGGAGCTGAGCGGTCGTGATGAGCCGCAAACCCTCGCGCCTGCTGGCGCTTGTCCTGCTGACAGCATTGTGCTGCCTTCTGCTTGCGCCCTGCGCGCTTGCCTTTGAACGGGTGGATTTGACGCACCCCTTGACGTTCGCCATTCAGGCGGATGACAACGAGGATGATGCGCACCTGCCCGGCGTGACCTTCCAGCTGTATCAGGTGGCGGACATGGATGCGGACGCTCGGTTCGCCCTGCGCAGCCCGTACAGCACCCTGAATATCGACATTAACGCGCTGAAGAACGCGGCGGACTGGGCAGCCGCGTCCGAAGCGATGAAAGCCCTCACCGCGTCCGAAACGCCTGATTTCACCGGCACGACGGATGAAAACGGTCGAGTTGCCTTCGCGGGACTCAACCCCGGTCTGTACCTTGTTTCCGGCACGCCGGTCATCATCGGCGGCTGGGCGTACAGCTTCCAATCCTTCCTGACCTCTGTGCCGACGCGCAATGTGGACGATGAGTGGCAGTATGACGTCCTCTCCACAATCAAGCTGGAACGCTCGCCCGCGCTGATTGACCTTGAGTGCGTCAAGGTGTGGGACGACGACAACCGCGGCACATATCGTCCTGTGCAGATTGAAATTCATCTGATGCAGGACGGTCAGCATATCGACACGGTGATTCTGAACAGCGAAAACAACTGGCATCATATCTTCAAGGATTTGCCGGCTGACCATGTGTACACCCTCAACGAGATTCTGGGGGCTGATGTGTACTATGAGCCGGAATATTCCATCGAAAACGGCGTGTATGTGATTACCAACCGCCGCACGGTCACGCCGACCCCGACCGCCCCGATTCCCGAAACGGGGCAGCTGTGGTGGCCGGTGCCGATTCTGGCGGGCGCGGGCATGATTCTGTTCGTCATTGGCTGGATTCTGCACCGGAAATGGAGCCAAGAGCATGAAGAACCGTAAGGGCAATTTGCTGATGACGCTGGGGCTGGTGCTGATTTTGGCGGCACTGGCGCTGGTGGGCTACAACCAGTGGGATGCCAGCCGCGCGCAGCAGGAGTCGGATGATGCGCTGATGGCGCTGGAGCAGATTCGCATTCAGCGGCAGATGGAATCGCAGCAAACCGCTGCACCGCCCGTAGTCACCGCGACGATGATGCCGACGGACGCACCCGCGACGGATGCGCCGATAACCGACGCGCCGACGGCGGATGCCACTACGGCGGATACCCCGGCAGCATCCACGCCCTCCGTAACTGACGCACTGACGACCGACATTCCGCGTGATGACGTAACAGCCACGAACACCCCTGTGACGAGTGCGCCCGCAACGATGAATCCTGCGACGAATCCGCCGAAACCGACGAGCGCGCTAACGGCGAATCCTGCGACGAATCCGCCGAAGCCGACAAACGCGCCGACGGCAGGGACGGCGACGAAGCCGCCGAAGCCGACGAGCACGCCGGAAATCACCGAAACGCCCATGCCGACGGAAACGCCTGAACCGACCGAAACGCCTGAACCGACACCGTCCCCCGAACCTACGTCGACATCCACGCCCGCGCCGACGGGCAAGCTCTACGAGCGTGTGCCGGGAATCGAAATGCCGGGCGAGAAGGTCAATGGGCACGAATATATCGGCACGCTGTCCATTCCGTCGCTGGGGCTGAAAGTGCCGGTGCAGCGCAACTGGTCGTACGAGAACCTGAGCGTGTCGCCGTGCCGCTATTCCGGCAGCGCCTACGCGGACAACCTCGCTATTATTGCGCACACCTACCACTTTGGCAAGCTGAGCAGCTTGGCGCTGGACGCAACCGTTACCTTCACGGACATGGAGAATAACGTTTTCCGCTACGTTGTGCGGGAGAAAAACACGATTTCGCCCAACGATGCGAACGAAATTGCCCATTCCGGCTATGACCTGACGCTTGTGACCTGCACCATTAGCGGCACAAAACGCGTGGCGGTGTACTGCGAGCGCGTGAGATAATCCAACAAAAGGACTGTCTGCAACGGGCAGCCCTTTTTTCGTGAAATCCATGCAACGTGGCAGGAATTGACGCGGTGGAGCGCGAAATAAAACAATCGTGGCGTAACTTTCGCCGCAGGAAGGGAAAGCAACCTTGAACTGGAAAATACACCTTTATCGTGCTATCCTCTGGCTGATTACGCTGACCCTGCTGCTGGTGATGTTCGGCTTCTCGGCACAGGAAGGCACGCAGTCCGGCAGCATCAGCGATAAAATTGCCCGCCCAATTACGGATTCTCTGGCGCAGCGGCAGGGACTGACGGGGCAGGCGTACTGGAAGCTGTATGCACAGGTGGATTTTGCCGTGCGGAAAACGGCGCATTTCTTGGAGTACACGCTCTTGGGAATGCTGCTGACGCTGCTGCTGGACAGCTACCGCGCCCGCTGGCACTGGCTGTCATGGGCGGGATGTACGCTCTATGCCGCGACGGACGAAATCCATCAGCTTTTCGTTGCCGGGCGCACGGGCAAGTGGCAGGATGTGCTGCTGGATTCATCGGGCGCGCTGGCGGGGCTGCTGCTGGCGATGTTCATGCTCTGGCTGATTCGGCGGCGCAGGGCGAAAAAGCAATCAACATAATAAATAGGAGGCAGATTATGCTGACAATCGAACAGCTTTACGACCTTAACCACACATTGGCGGCGGATTACCTGCGGCAGTTTACCTATCCGTGGGAGGCGCTTGCGGGCATCAAGGCGGAAATCCTGCGCATCGGCGCGGCGCTTGACCCGGCGGAATACACCGAAGTCAGCGAGCATGTCTGGGTGCACAAAACCGCGACGGTTGCGCCGACGGCGTATCTGGGTGCGCCCTGCATCATCGGCGCGCGGACGGAAGTGCGGCATTGCGCGTTCATCCGCGGCAGTGCGCTGGTGGGGGCAGACTGTGTGGTCGGCAACTCTGTGGAGCTGAAGAACGTGATTCTTTTTGACCATGTGCAGACGCCGCACTACAACTACGTCGGCGACAGCATCCTCGGTTATTGCAGCCACATGGGGGCAGGGTCGATTACCAGCAACGTGAAGAGCGACAAGACGCTGGTGGTTGTAAAGAACGGAGAAGAGAAGATTGAAACCGGGCTGAAGAAGATGGGGGCCATGTTGGGAGACCATGTAGAAGTGGGCTGCAACAGCGTACTGAATCCCGGAACAGTCATCGGACGCAATTCCAACGTGTATCCTACTTCCTGTGTCAGAGGGGTGATCCCTGCTGGACATATCTTCAAAAGACCCGGAGATGTGGTGAAAAAAGATAATATCTAAAAATTAGATCATTATTATTCAAAGCATCGATGAATTTTGATTGACGAATGTCCTTTTATGGGTTATGATATTTATCAGTGCAACGCTTTGACGGGGTAAAGCGTCTGCGCATTACAGTAAGCAGATCGTAAGATCCGCAGAAAAGAGGACATTTATTATGAAAAAGAAATTAGCAGTCCTTCTTACTGCAGCTCTTGCCGCTGCATCTTTAACCGCCTGCGGCGGATCTTCTTCCTCAGGCAGCTCTGACACCAGCGCAGCTGATACAAACACTTCCCAGTCTGCACAGTCAGATGGCGGCAGCAGTGATTCCTCCAGCCTGGTTATGGCATGGTGGGGAAATCAGACCAGAAATGAACGTACCCAGAAGATCCTGGACATGTACAGCGAAGAAAATCCTGGTGTTACCATTGACGGACAGTTCTCCGAATTCAACGACTACTGGAACAAACTGGCAACCGCAGCAGCAGGACATTCCATGCCAGACATCGTTCAGATGGACTACAAATATTTACAGCAGTATGTAAACAACAATCTGTTAGTTGATCTTACTCCTTACATTGAGGACGGAACCATTGATACAGCAAGCTGCAACCAGGATGTTTTAAACTCCGGTAAGGTTGGAGATGGCTTATATGCACTGTGCAATGGTATCAATGCACCAGCTCTATT
>ERZ773218.1299-NODE-1299-length-24645-cov-4.822367_pt1 | contig 24645 bp, 17 predicted proteins | sample MGYA00580527_ERZ773218 | MGnify/ENA primary metagenome ERZ773218 (study PRJEB29015, sample SAMEA2737763) | human gut metagenome | biome: human gut; feature: human-associated habitat; material: faeces | place: China | collected 2012 ...
CACAAAAGCAAAATGCCCGTAGAGCCTATAAAATAAGGCTTTGCGGACATTTAAGAAGATATAAAAAGATAGTCAAAAAGACATATATAATTTATAATAAATTATATCTAAGGAGAGAATTCATGTCATCTGTAAAGACCATCTCAGAATTGATGTTGAGTTTTGGTTCTATGTCAAATAAAAAAATACAGAAAATATGTTACTACGCCTACTCCTGGTATTTAACGCTGTACGGAGAGCAGCTGGCACCTTTCCAGTTTGAGGCCTGGGTTCACGGACCGGTGTCCAGAGAGCTATATCATTACTACAAGTCATACGGCTGGAGTGATATTCCTCAGTATCACGGTCTCGTGATGGTTGATAATGAGATGGCTGCCTTTGCCCGTAAAATTTGGACGCTTTACGGTTCCTACTCAGCGGATGAACTTGAGCAGATGAGCCACAAAGAATATCCCTGGCAGGCAGCCCGTGGTACATGTCGTTATTATGAATCATCTGATACGTTGTTAGATGATGATGATATTATAGCTTATTTTTCTAAAAATAAAGATTTTTTCATCTCCGCATAAAAGTAGGGGTACTCATTCCAGAAACTATTTCTCGATGAGTACCCTGTTTTTACTTTATTCTGTTTTTTCCTAAACCTGATGCCCGCATAATCACTCCTGCGGCAATTGCCAGTACAAATGGATTATACGCGACATCCATCAAGTGATGTGCAATCATGCTGTTTACTGCAATTGCTGCAATTGCATATTGAAAATACAGGTCTTTTCTGTTCTTCGTGCAACTGTAAATAAACAAAATCATCACACTCAAAAACAAGATCAATCCCCAGGTCAATAAAATATTTACATATGAACAATCCAAGAAGAAATAATCTTCAATCCACTCCACAGTACCGCCATTTCCATTCATCGGTATCTTTTGTCCAAACAGCTTGAGTCCATACTCCTCAAATGCTTGTTTTCCAAGTCTAAACCTTGCAAGCAATGTGCTGTCCATTTTCGCCCAAAGCGGATTTCCATCGCTATATAGATACGTAAATAGTATAGAGACAAATGCAAGCAATGGCATCACCATTCCTCCAAGTCGTTCCCACAGTCTCTCCCAGATCCGTTTTATTCTCCTGCTGCACTTCGAATCATAGGAAATAAAATTTCCCAATCCAAAAAGCGATGTTGTCATCAAAATACTTCCTGCGTCGATCCTCGCGTTGCAAAAGTGATATACCGCCCATGTAGTAATCAGCCCAAAAAGATAATGAACTCCTCGCAAGTTCTTTCCTTTCAGATAAAAAAACGTAAGCATCCAGAAAAATACATGCGCACCGCAGTCCGTCGGATAGATGATTCCAAAGGAATTTCGGATTCCTCTCGTCGAAGTCTCATACTGCAGATTCGGGATCACTCCCAGCATAGAGGCCGCGAATGCAAGAAACACAATAGCTCCAACGATCAGAAGATATACCTTCAGAATCTTTTCAAACGGTACCTGGTCGCTTCCTGCAATCAGCACAAACCAGATCAGCGGATACACATAGTGGTTCCTGTACAGCCCCACAACACAGTAAAGCCCTGTGACCACCAGGATCAGCACCTTTTTCATCGAATATTTCCCGTACAGAAATATTTTTATTGCGATACAGATCAGTGAGATCAGCATGCAGAGGGCCTGGACCATCTTTGTCATCGGAAACATCGTGGTGACCCATACCGTCGTCGCAAGGTACATCGCATACCCGATAAGGAACAGATCATCCCCACACTGCGGATCAGCAATTTTCTCCTGAACCCGCCGTTTCAACTGTTTTTCTTTCATTCCAGCTAACTCCATTCCCGCTATTCAACTACAACACAACCGAGAACCGCCGTCTTAAATCGCTCGCAAAGACGAGTCTGCTGCTCCAGTTGGCGGTAAGTTGTCTTTCCGACTTCCGCGATAAAGACGCAGTTACCGCAGGCGATCATCTTCTTTAACTCTTCTGCACTCTCAGAAATATTGCTTCCGGTTTCCACCGCAATTCCAGACGCTTTCAGGCTCTCCTCATAATCCTTTGCGACTTTCTTTGATATCTCGTCGTCTGACATTACATAGAAGAAGACCTTGTCCGCATTTTTCGCCTTTGCAAGAACCTCAACATCCATCTTGCTGCGCTCCAGATCCGGCTTATACTGGTTGGGAGCGCTGTATGTTCCCAGAAGGCTGAGATCCGATTCTTTAATATCGTTCGCTGTCCGAAGTGTATCTCCGAGAATGTATTTAAGCGCTACGATTACAAACGCGATTACTGCTCCGAACAGAATTCCAAGAAGAATATATGCCACCATGAGGACCTTTGTGTTCGTGTCCGCCGCCTTTAAGTTGTCCGGCTCGTTCTTCTCAATATAGGTCTTTTTACTATTCTGGAAACCTATCAGCTTGTTATTCAGGTCTGCACGGTTTGTCGTATAGTTTTTTAAATTGTTGCGGTTGTTATTCTGGTTATTTACGACTCCTGTATCTGTTTTTACATATTCCGAAATCTTCAGTTCCTCAAGCGAAAAGTCCCCCTGAAGGTTCTTTACCTTCGGCACATAATTCATGACACGCTCTTTGATGATCGACATGATCCGCTTTGCCTGGTCCATATCACTGTGGACTACTGTTACGATCAGGTTATTACTGCTCTGGTAACAACTTACGATATCACGCCAATACTTCACCTTAAGATCCTCATCCGTGTCAGAAAGCTCTTCCTTCAATCCACCATCATTAATATAGGTAATAAAAGAATTCAAAATATTTCCCACATTATTGCTGGTCTTAAGTCCATACTGCACCGATACCGTCTGGATATTATTCGGGTCGATCTGCATGTAAATCGAGTTATCGATATATTCCTGCAGGCTCTCGATCTGCTTATCCGCCTCCGCGATCGCATTCTGCGTATCTTCGATCGCCGAATCATACTCCGCGATCTTCGCGTTATATTCCTCGATCTCCTGCTTCTGCTCTTCCGTCTCCGTCACGGCCTTTCCGCCCTGGACGATTCCGAGCATTCCGAACAGGACTGCGCAGATCACGATAAAGCTTCCTACCGCCACTTTCTTTTTTATCAGGTCTTCTAATACGTTACGAACATACAGTGTCTTTAAATTTCGCACGCTGCTGCCTCCTTGTCTTTATTACTTTCCCGATTATAACACATCTTTAATTCCATGGACACCCCCATTCAACTATGTTATACTGGTTGATATCGAAAAGGAGGAACCTATTATGGCTGTGCAGGCATCGCTTGGAAAAAACTTTATTATGAATATCCTGCTGGCTGCATCCTCGCTGATCTTTCCTCTGATCACCTATCCGTATGTGTCCCGGATCCTGCTTCCGGATGGCACCGGACGCGTTGCCTTTGCCGTGTCTGTGGTGTCTTATTTTACGATGACGGCGTCTCTGGGAATTCCCACCTACGGGATCCGCGCCTGCGCCGGTGTCCGCGATGATAAAAAAGGACTTTCGCAGACAGTTCAGGAGATCTTCCTGATCAATGCGGCGATGACCCTGCTTGTCTGCCTGGTTTTCGCCTTATGTCTCGCCTTTGTTCCAAAATTTCAGGATGACCGGGTGCTTTTCCTTGTCTGCGGGATCTCACTCCTCTTTAACCTGGTCGGAATGGAATGGCTCTATAAGGCGTTGGAACAGTACCAGTATATTACGTTCCGCTCGATCGCCTTTAAGGCACTCTCCGTTGTCTTGATGTTCGCGATGATCCGTTCCCAGGAAGATTATCTCCAGTACGGATTTCTCACGATCTTCGCCAGTGTCGGATCGAATATTTTTAACTTCTTCCATGCAAGACGCTATATTACCTTTGTCCCCCAGCGCCCGTACCATTTAAAGCGGCATTTAAGACCGATCCTGATCCTGTTTGCGCTCACCGTTACAACGACGATCTACACAAACCTTGATACGGTGATGCTGGGATTTCTTAAAGATTCGGAGACTGTTGGCTACTATAATGCTGCTGTGAAGATAAAGGAACTGCTCGCTACGATCGTCGCCGGTCTCGGAAGTGTACTTCTTCCGCGGATCTCCTACTATATTAAAAACAGACAGTTTGAAAAGTTCCGGGAGCTGATCCGAAGGTCCTTTGCCTTTGTCACTGTATTCGCGATCCCGCTTTGCGTGTATTTTATTGTCATGTCCGACTACAGTATCGACCTGTTCTACGGCCCCGCCTATGAAAACTCGGTACTGCCAATGCGACTCATTCTCCCGACGCTGATCTGTATCGGTCTGACAAACACGATCGGAATCCAGATTCTCGTCCCGACAGACCGTGAAAAGCTCGTCGTATACTCGACCTGTGCCGGGGCTGTGACCGACCTGATCCTGAATGCTGTCCTGATTCCTGTGCTCGGAGCTTCCGGTGCCGCTCTTGGAACTCTGGCGGCGGAGATCGTTGTTCTGCTTGTCCAGCTGTGGTTTATCCGCGGTGAGATCCGTTCTTTCTGCACTTTAATGCAGTTAAAGAAGATCCTGCTTGCTCTGGTTCCAGCTACTGTGATCCTGCTGTTCCTGCACACCGCATTGCATCTTCATACATTTTTCATGCTCTGCGTCACAGCGGCTGTATTTTTCCCCGTTTATCTGGTTGTCCTGCTTCTTCTTCGGTACAAAATAAAACTTCGCGGGTAATACCATTCTGCCGCCCCCATTTAGGGACGTCGGAGACGATATCGCCCGCGAAGTCTTTATCTTCTCTATTTTTCTTTCAACGCCGGATCCTCAAATCCACCTTCCTCAAATCCTTCCGTTGATTCCTTCATAAAGAGAACCTTCGGTGTCATCAGGATCAGCTTCAGATCCATCCAGATCGAGTAGTTCCGGATATAGGTGAGATCCAGTTTCAGCTTATCATAGCTGGTCGTACAGTATTTTCCGTAGATCTGCGCGTATCCCGTGAGCCCTGCTTTTACCTTCAGGCGGTATTCAAACTCCGGAATGTTCTTCGTGATGATCGTGGCAAGCTCCGGGCGTTCCGGGCGCGGGCCTACGAGACTCATGTCACCTTTTAATATGTTTAAAAGCTGCGGAAGCTCATCAAGTCTTGTCGCGCGGAGGAAATGTCCCACCGGGAGAATTCTCGGGTCTTTATCCCCGGCCTTTACCGGGCCGCTCTTCTTCTCCGCATCGACTACCATCGTGCGGAACTTATAGATTGGGAATTCCTTGCCGTTTAGCGTGAGACGCGTCTGTGTATAAAATACCGGACCGCGGTCCGTACACTTAATCAATAACGCAATGATCAGGAAAAATGGGCTTGTGATAAGCAGCATAAGACCTGAAACCAGAACATCCTCAATCCGTTTTAATACCTGCTGATCCCACGGAAGACCTTCGATATTCCGGGATAAATACAGCGGGGAGTCGAAAATATTGAGTTCCACTGACGTACGAAGCAAAATATCGCTAATTTTCGGAACTGTGTAGCTCCGGATATTTCCGGCATAGCAGCGTTTCATCAGCTCATTTCTCTTCTCCGATGGGATATCCCCGATGATCACTCCATCATACTCCCCAGCCTGTCCGATGATTGTTCCGATTCCCTCATCAATGGAGATCGTCTTCGCGATCTCATATTTGTCCTCTCGAGAATCGATCCGTCCCATCAGGTGGAACATCGATTTATCTCCATATACCAGAAGCAGCTGCTTTCTCGGGAACAGGAATGCGTACACCTTCTTAAACGCCAGTGCCCACACCATAACCACAAGAAAATCAACGATCGTCAGAATGATCAACGCCGTCGGATTGTGCATCTTCTTATCAAACAGAACGACCTGCACGTAGGAAAAGGCGTTGACACCTATCAGCGAAATCATATGGGAATATACCAGATTCCAGTATTTATAAATTCCAACTTTCAAGCCACCGTATGTACGATGAAGCAAAAGCAGCAATACGAGGTATTCACCGATGATCAGCCAGTTACCTCTTCTCCAGAAAGCGATGGTCATGTTTCGGTTATAATAATTCATCCAGACATAATAGTACAGGATCAACTCCAGCAGTACAATCACTACCGAGCCAAGGAATTTTACGACCCGTTTATATTGTTCGAATTGCCTGCCATTTTTCTTGCTTTGCATGTAACTTTATCCTTCCTATTTCCGCGCGTATCTCACGACCATGGAGATAAGTCCATATGTGAGATATCCTGTACTACGCAGTACCTGTACCGCTGGATTTTTCATTTGAGAATATACCTCTGGGAATTTTTCCCTGATCTCTTTTTCCATCGCCACCATTCTGGTTTTATGGCTCTGTGGAAAACTGAGATAGATCTTATACTGGCTGACCGCCAGTCTCGCCGCCATGTCGCGGATCATTTCCGCCGCAGTGCATGTCTTATGTTTATCGTAGAAATCCATGATCCGCTTCAGTACCCGCTCATGCTGGCCGCATCGCTTCATCATATTTTCAATGCTCATGCTCTGTGTGCTCATACCGATCCGGTACTGATACACGAAATCCGGAATCGCGGAGACAGTCTGGATATACGGGAGTGGGAAGATCACATATTCCGCATCCACATAAAAGCACTTTTCATCCAGCCTCTCCGGCTGATTTCTCAATACAGATGTCTTATATGTGATCGCATGCATTTTAGCAAAGATGCAGTCTTTTACTTCACTAAACGGAATATCTTTTCCATACTCGATTCCCGGGCAGATCTCACTGACTTCTTCTTTTCTGTTTTTCGTTTTATCGTCGACCCAGTGATAATTGGAGAGAACCATATCTGCATCCGTTTTCTGCAGATGTGTCAGGAAATTTTCAAATGCTTTCTGATCGACCCAGTCATCCCCATCGACCACTTTGAAGTACTTTCCTGACGCTTCCTCGATTCCGCGGTTCACCGTGGATCCATGTCCACCGTTTTTCTTATCGATGATTCGATAGATTTCCGGATATTTTTCGACAAATTTTTCCGCGATCTCTCTGGAATTGTCCGGGGTCTCATCATTGACGACCAGCACCTCCAAAGCTTCTTCTGCGCCCGGAACAAGAAAAGATTTCAGGCATTCCTCTATATAATTTGCCACATTATACATGGGTACTGTTATCGTTAAAAGTTTCATATCAAATCCTCTTATTGTAACCTCTCAATAATAGCTTTGCAGGCCTACGCAGTTGATACACCAGCCACAGGGAAGCAACACTAATATGTTCCACCGGCAGTAATCAAACCAGTACACTTCCTGCTGCTGTGCAATCTGAGTCTCAATTGGCTTGACTTTCACTTATGTTTCCTCAACTTCTTATCATACAGATACTTTCGCACTCCGTTGGGCATCAGGCTCACAAGCACACGAGCCACTGTCATCGGAAGAAATTCCCCAAATGTGATCACCTGATACCGATACATTTTCATCCGGAACTCAACAATATGTTTTGCATACTGAATTCCCCCCCGCCGCTGATGCATTCCGTTCACACGCATGTATAAAAGCGTGTCTGGTAAGTTCGCAAGCACCGCATGATCCCGGTACATCCGCACCCACAGATCATAATCCTCAAAATACGGACACGGCTGATATCCACCGGAGAACTCCACGCTTGATTTCTTGAACATCACGCACGGGTGGTTGATCGGATTTCTCTGTTTGATATACCCGGAGATCTCCTCCGGCGTCTGCGGAACAGTTTTATAGGAGGTAACTGCCTTTTCCGCCATCTGCACATCCAGAGCGTCCCCCTGAAACTCCGCAATTGTCCCACTCAGCGCATCCACGTCCGGATGACTTTCTAGATATCTAAGCTGCTTTTCACAACGGTCCGGTGCCGCAAGATCGTCCGTATCCATCCGGGCGATCCACTCACAGGAACAGTGGCCGAGACCTTCATTCAGAGCTTTTCCAAGTCCCTGATTCTCCGTGAGACGGACAACCCGAAATACTGTTTCCGGCATGTCCAACTGCTTATCCGACATAGCACAATCATCCGTATCTGTTCGTGCGAGCCTCGGAATACCTTTTAAATAGCAGCTTTCATATTCCGCTATCACAGCATTTAACGCAGCTGTTAAAGGACCATCGCATACCAATACAACTTCTGTCGGCAGAACTGTCTGATAAAAAATACTGCTTAACGCTGCCCGGAAGTATTCCGGATTTTCTTTCTGATATACAGACATCAAAACTGAATACTCTTTTTTCACGATACTGTTCCACCCGCAAATTTTTCTTCTATGTACTTATCAAATTCAGCTTTTGTGTAGGTATGCACTTCACGAAAATATAAATGCTTGTAACGTTCCAAACCAAACTGGATAAGTTCTTCATTTCCTTTACACAAAAAATGGCTGCCTATTTCGATTCGCGATGGAGAATCCGATACCTCATCCTTCTTAGGCCGATTATGCGAATGGTTTTTCTCTTCATTGTATACTAGAATAAAATCCAAATTTTCTCTTGTATCTCTGATTGTTTGTTTTGTAAGACCGCAAAACAGCAGCAAACTGTCTCGAATTTTGTTCTTCATATTTTGCTTTGCAGCCTGCCCGCTGAGATTCCCATTTTTAAACTCAATAAATACCGAAGCCTCATCTGCCTGTAGTAATGCGTCTACCGAAGCGGCACATTCTTCTGAAAGTTTTAAGGCATTTGTATATTTTGTTTTAACCATATCAAAATTTATCACTTCCAGCTGAGATTCAGTCATAAATTTGATACAATTAGGATCACTGTTATCTTTCGAACACTCTTTCAATGTAGATTTATTATTTCTAAATGTTTCATAAATGTCATAATCACTCATCGGCATATCTTTCATTTTCCAGTTTCTGCAATGGTCTTGCAAGTTTGCGGTAAATTGCTTCAATATCGTCTGTTACATCTTTAATATAAGATAATTTATTTACATTTTCAGTAAGATAATATTTACATTTATCTGCCACTTGATATTTAGCAGAATATACTTCAATAGCATTAAGAAAATATGGACTGTGAGTATTTAAGAGTATATGAAGGCCAAATTCTTTATGCAGAAGAACGATCAGTTCAGCAAATAACAGCTGCCATTCTGGGTGAAGGTGGATCTCCGGTTCGTCTAAGATGATGACGCCCCTTGTTTTAATGTAACTGTTCATCAATAAACTTTTTAAGATTGCAAACGTCTTTAAACCGGTTGACATGTTTTTTACATCTAACCGATGATCTCCAACCTGATACCCCACTGTAGCACGTTTATCTCCCACAACATCGCCTTCGCAAACTGTTGAGATTTTCTGGTAGATCTGATCTAATTTTTCATTTGTTACAATTTCATCGACTACATTATTAGTCCTTGATGCAGCTCTCAAGCGGTATTCCAAATGTTTCCTATGGTCTGGATATCTTGACTCTCCAATTATTATATAGCCTGGAATTCCTGAAAGTTCATCCAAAACAAACGGATCATCAATATAGATGACTTCTGTCCCTAATTTGGTGGGGTTTATTACATCTGCTACTCTATTGCCTGATATGATTACCTCTGTACTCTTGCCGCGAATTTCAAGCTGAATAGAGCTTTCATTTTCACAATAAATATTTCCCACCTGACCGCAAAATTCTATATCTAAATTCTTTTGCAGCACACTTTTTAATATCTCCCCATCCGGTACCGACAAAGTCATTACTATTCGCTCTGCAGTAGCTTTGATTGTATCTTTTGAGATATCATCCGGAATTTTACCATACGACACAATAGCATCAAAAACTGCTTTTTGAAGCTCATCCCTCGTTTTCGTATCTTTACCAGGAGTATTAATTTCTTTTATCAATTCACTCGGGCTAATATGGATGTAATCACCAAAAGGGGCCTCTCTAGACATCGCCTGAAGCTGATTAAATACACTTCTCTCTCTCTCCGCTGTGATCTTTTCATCTATATTGTAAAGACTGTTAAACACAGAAAACAGTGCTTTTCCAACCGTACTTTTTCCTGTATCATTCTCGCCCGCAATGACCGTGATACCGTTAATTTCTACTGTGGCATTCTGCACTTTTCCAATATTTTTCAATACCAGCTTCATATATTCCTCCTGATTTTGAACCCCGCTGCAGTTTTTGCACTGTATGACCTGTAACTGTTTTTGCTGATACTGCACATTCCAAATAAGCAAATCATGCTGCCTCTACAATATCATACAGAATTTTCATTTCAGAAAACTCCTACATATTTGCAGTAACTGAAATCATGCCTTATACCAATTAATTATATGTTCTCTATCGCTTTTCATACGTTTCCGGCGTATAATGGATCACTCTCGTACCGCTGTTCTCAAACTCAAACGGAACATATAAGAGTTCCTCCATCGCCTTATGAACCGCTTCCTGCTTATCCGGCTCTACATAGAAGAGCAGGAATCCGCCGCCGCCTGCGCCGAGAAGCTTTCCGCCGAGGGCGCCTGCTGCCATTCCCTTAGCGTAGAGCCCGTCGATAGAATCTGTTGAAATTCTATTGGAGATTCCGCGTTTCAGCTTCCATGTATAGTCGAGAAGACGGCCAAACTCGTTGAGGTCTGTCTTGGATGTAAGGACTTTTTCCGCGTCATCCACCAGAGACAGCATCTCAAGAAGCTGCTTCTGCTTGTCTACCAGTGCTTTTTCCGTTGTCTGCTGGATATCGGAAGAAAATCTGGAAAATCCCGTGAAAAACAGCATCAGGTTCTGGTTTAACTGTGCCTTTCTCTCCGGGGAGATAATAACCGGATTTACCTCATATCCGTCGGCATTAAAGTTGATCCTGTTTAATCCGCCAAACGCCGCCGCGATCTGATCCTGAACGCCGCCGCTCTCGTTGCAGAGAACTCGCTCCAGATAGATCGCATCATCCGCAAGCTTTCTCTTATCCGCGTATTTTCCCTTCAACGCATAGAACGCGTTCAACATTCCAACCGCGAAGGAACTGCTCGTTCCAAGTCCGGATCTTGCCGGAAGGTCTGCCTCGTAGGTAAGGCGGATCTCCTGCATATCTAAGTATTTCATCGCCTCACGGATCGCCGGGTGATTGATATCGTTCACATCTGTCACACGCTCGATCTTAGAATAGGAAAGCTCTGTGGAATAATCGAAAAAGCGCGGTAAATGGCGCACATTTACATAGCAATATTTATCAAAGGTTGTTGAGATTACGGCTCCGCCGTGTTCCTTATAAAAGTCCGGGAAGTCAGTTCCGCCTCCGAAGAAGGACATTCTAAAAGGGGTCTGTGTGATGATCATAATTAACTCCTAATTACTTGATAAGTTATGCATCTACGGAACCATCTGTCGCTTTCTGGCACATAAATGTTTAACCATTTACGTTTAGATGCTCCTGTATTGATGCTTTAATTCTTCGCAACAGTTCAATGTCATGATACTTACTGGTTTATAAACCAGTCTTGTCTTTATCGTTTCAGTAAACCAGTCTGGTATTCTCAATTCTCAAATGAGTTTTACCATCCTCAATCCATCTGCAGAATCTTCTCTACAGCATCCAGAAGGTTCCTGCAGACAAGATCCGGCTTCACATCATATTTCTTATCGTTTCCAGCCTCACCGGTCAGTACCAGTGCCGTACGCATTCCTGCGTTGATCCCGGTCTGGATATCCATCGTCGTATCGCCGATCATCCAGGAGCCCGCGAGATCAATATTATACCGCTCTGCCGCCTCCCGGATCATACCGGTCTTCGGTTTTCTGCACTCGCACGGGATCTTGTAAGCCGGATTCTCCTCCGGATATCCCTTATCCGGGTGATGCGGGCAGTAGAATACATCATCCAGGAACACTCCCTCTTTTCCAAGAAGTGTTTCCATTTTTTTATGGATATTCTCTACATCTTCGATCTCACAGAGTCCCCGCGCAACCACCGGCTGGTTTGTGATAACGATTCCAAGTCTTCCCGACTGGTTGATCTTCCGGATCGCGTCGACTGCGCAGCCCTCCAACGTAAAGTCCTCTTCCTTGTATACAAGACCTTTGTACTGGTTGATCGTACCGTCCCGGTCCATAAAGATACAGCGCTGCTTATTTCTAAGGCATTTTCCCGCAATTACACCGCGCTCAATATCCGCCAGTGTCTGGTTTACACGGTCCACAGTTCCGACATCCTTCACATACTCCGGAGAGCAATATCCATAGATCGGCTCCCCCGCCTCTAACATTCCCTTGATCACATCATTCTCAAGGTTCCTCTTCACCGGCTCCGGAACATAATCACAGATCTTCTTTTCAAATACAAAAATACCTGCGTTTACGCAGTTCTTATACCAATAATCCCGCACATTATGCTTGGAATCAAACGCCGTGATCTTGTCATCTTTGTCGAGCACAAGAAGATCCGAATCAAACGGATGCCCATTCGGATGTACAAACAGCGTCGCCACCGCACCTTTTTCTTCATGGAAGCGGATCATCCGCTGAAAATCGATATCAAAGAACAGATCGCCGGACATCATGACAAACCGATCCCCGTGGATCATATCCTTTAAATAATAGAAAGATCCCGCTGTTCCAAGCGGCTCTGTCTCCTCAAAATACCGGATCGAAACACCAAATTTTTCTCCATCACCAAAGTATTCCTTGATCTTATCGCCAAGATGTCCGATCACCATGATAATATCTGTAATTTCGTTCTCCTTCAGCCGCTCCACCTGCCATAAAAGCAGCGGCTTTCCGGCAACCGGAACCATCGGCTTCGGAATCTCGTCCTTTGTAAGTGCTGCCAGTCTCGTTCCCTTTCCACCGGCCATGATGACTGCCTGCATCATAATATTTCCTCCCATGGGGCAGAAATCTGCCTGCCCCATTATTGTCTCATATGTTTTATTTACTTACTCAGTCTTTCTTTTCTTCACTGACCGCCGTCTTCCTGCATCCAACACCCATAGCAAGCAGCTGCAGAATAATCGGCATAGCGATCGGCAGATTGATATTAACAGTCGCCTGGATCATGTATGCTAAAACAGCCAGCATAACCGCCGCAACGACCGGCTGCTCTTTCATTCGCTTTGCAATAGCCACAACAGAAGAAATCATAAATACAATATAAGATGCCATACCGGCGAATCCAATGGTAACTAAATAATGCAAATACTCGTTATGAGCGCTGTCAAAGATAACCATCTTTCCATTCTGCATATCCGCCGGGAAATAGTACTGCATGAGAAGCGCAAAAGTATCTGCGCCGTATCCGAATACCTTCTGAATCGGAGTCAGTTTCTTCGTAAAGATCTCGACTGCCCGCTTCCATACATAACCACGCTGTGTTCCCCAGTTATCATCAAAAACGACATAGGAACTGATCGCACCGTATTTGTCCGCATGTCCCGCTGCGTTTGCGTCATAGAGTACAAAAACAACCCCAAGGCACACAACAGCAATAACGCCAAGCCAGATATAAACCGCGATCTTATTCATCTCATCAGAGCTTGTGCGGTTCATCAGCGCCTGCGGCTTTCTGCTCCTAGCAACAAGTGCTGCACTCGCGATCCAGAGAAGTGCCGCAAGAACCGGAAGGAATTTCTGCTTTGCAATCAGACCAAACGCACTGTCGATTCCAAGTACAGAAGACGCATATGCCTGGTTGATCCCATTGATGCAAAGGATCACCGTAACAAATGTGGCTGCGGAGATCACATATCTGCGGAGTCCTGTCTTCGTCCTGAATAACCATAACGGAGCCAGGCCAAAGATCGCCGCTAAGGACAGGTACGCGTTATCACTGGTACCCATGATCAGTGCAAAGCTTGATAATACCATATTTCCGAAGTACCAGAGCATTCTCTTCTGGTTCTTCTCCTGTGTGAACAGAACCATCGAAACAGCTAAGAGTGCCGCCACATAGATCGTATAAGTATTGATGTTGCCAAATGTGGATGTGTAGATTGCTTTCTGTTCATCCATCATGTTTACCTTAAATCCCAGAATATCCATCTGGAAATAATCCGTGATTCCAAATACGCATACAAAGATACCGACTGCAAGGAATGCATCCAGATACCATTGTTTTAATTTAAAGAATCTGGTTACAAGAAAGTAGGAAGCCATGTAAACGGTCATAAGAAACACGCCATTATAACGTCCGGATGTCCCCCAGAACGCTTCCCATTTCCAATCTTTGCAGAATATCCAGGAAAGGACGTTGCAGAACCAGAATGCCAGCATCGCCCAGTCGCACACATTCATGGTCTTTCTCCATGTCTGGAAATTAAACTTTGAGAACCACTCGATCATCTTCCCGCTCGCCAGGCCATATCCGCCCATGATCACAAGCGCCGCGATCGCAGCCACACTATAAAACTGATATTTGGTTTCCAGGATATCAAAATAGAAATCATGGAACACTAACGGCAGCACGCAAAGAACGATCAGCGTGAACACTCCCATAATTAAAGCAACATTATCCTGATAGCTGCTTTTCGTCTCCTCTTTCTTCTTTATTCTGTTTGCCATGAATTTACTTCCTTTCGTCACGTCATAAAAAATCTATTATATTATAACATCCTTCGACTTTTATAGCAACTTACGCCGATGGGAATTTACTTCCTTTTTGTGAAATTATTCTTAATTTTCTCCCCGTACTCCCCCTCCATCCCTCTTTTCTCTCCATTTTCAGCCGTTCCCGCAACTTGCGATAATTTTACTTATCGTGGGTTGGCAGCCTTCTTGAATTTATCGATTATAGTCGATAAAATTGAATATTTTATTTGAAAATCGTATATATATTTGATATACTGAACCTAGAATTTGAGAATAATTGTTGTAGAAATGGAAGCTGATTTTTTGATAAAACGTGAATTATACATGCGCCGGATCCGTCCATTTATTGGAACTGATCTTGTTAAGGTCATGACTGGTATTCGACGCTGTGGAAAATCTGTTATGTTAGGCCTGATAAAGGAAGAGTTAAAAGAGTCCGGCGTTCCAGAGACACAATTTATCGCATTTAATTTTGAGGATATGCGGAACGCAAATCTCTGTACGGCACAGGCTCTTCATTGCGAGGTAGTTAATCGTGCGTCAGAGATATCTGGAAAAGTCTACCTGTTTTTTGATGAGATTCAGGAAGTGACGAACTGGGAGAAATGCATTAACTCCTTACGAGTCGAAATGGATTGCGATATCTATATTACAGGTTCAAATGCCCGCCTGCTCTCCGGTGAGCTTGCGACCGTCTTGGGTGGACGATATGTGGAATTTACGATTTATCCGTTCTCATATGCAGAATTTATAGAACTCTATAAAGACATTTTTCCGGATGTTACGGATTCAGTGGTGTTTCAAAAATATCTAATGTTGGGAGGAATGCCGTATCTGGCTAATCTTCATTTTGTTGAAGAGCCAAGCAGGCAGTATCTTACAGACGTCTATAACTCTGTTGTTTTAAATGATGTGGTGAAACGAAATAAAATACGCGATATTGATCTGCTCACCAGAATTGTCACTTATGTGATCGGAAATATAGGAACAACTTTTGCCGCGACATCTATTACTAAGTTCTTGAAAAATGAGCGGCGCACAATAGCCACTGATACGGTATTAAATTATATTCAGTATTGTGTCAGCGCATATTTATTCTACCAGGTAAAGCGGCAGGATATTCAAGGAAAGCGGATATTGTCATCCAACGAAAAATATTACATGGCTGACCACGGATTACGTGAAGCGGTTTTCGGCGGCAACATGCGTGATATCAATCTGGTACTCGAAAATATTGTGTATATGGAATTACTTCGCCGTGGGTATGCAATAACTGTGGGAAAAATCGGCGCAAAAGAAATTGATTTTATCTGTCAGAAGCAGGAACAGAAAATCTATGTACAGGTTACCTATCTTCTTGCGTCCGAAGAAACGATTCAGCGTGAGTTTGGTATATATGAATCCGTCCGGGATAACTTTCCTAAGTACGTTGTCTCAATGGACGAGTTCGATTTTAGCAGGAATGGGATTAAGCACAAAAATATTAGAGAATTCCTGTTAATGAAGGAGTGGAATTAACCTGGGGATGCCATTTATAAGAGGGCATATATGTCAAAAATAAATATTCCAGTTGGTATTTCGGATTTCATTGGCAACTCTCATTACCAGACCGTGGCGCTTTGGGAAAAACTTGGGAATGAGTATGCTTGAGAATTAATAATGAAAATTACTTAAGCGGTGTGCTGTGCATCACATATTCAGGAGCACTACAGTATTACTTTAAGCCAATTCGCGAAATGCCGACTGGCCAGGGATTTGCGGATTTGGTGTTTATTCCAAAGAAAGAATTTCCGGATGTACCAGCAATGATTCTCGAGCTGAAGTGGAACCAAGCAGCCGAGACAGCCTTGAGACAGATTAAAGAAAAGAAGTATGACTCTATATTAGATTCTTATCATGGAAATGTTCTTCTTGTTGGAATTAATTACGATAAGAAGAGTAAATCTCATGATTGTATAATCGAACAACTGGTAAAATAGCCAAAATAAAATCGAGCCCACGGTATAATAGAGGGCTCGATTTTATTTTGACTTTATGTCCTTAAAAGATAAAAAATTCGCAGATGTTTATTTCTGTGGTGATGAGGATGACGGACACGCCAAGAAGAACAAATGGTTCAAGACTTGGAGACCGTCTGAGTACGATGCTGAGGATGATGACAACGATCAGTACTGGTACTCCATCGATAAGAACGGTAAGGTTTACATCCCGTCCCAGTCTAACGCTTCTAAGTTAGCTTACGGCGTTAAGTACAAATTAAAAGATGCTAAGCTTGAGGCTCAGAATAGCGGCGCAACAATCGAGTTCACAAAGAAGAACGTAAATTCTAAGTCTTACTTCTTCAACCAGGATGGTGAGATGCTTAGCCAGTTCATCGAAGTTTCTGCAGATAACCTTGGTGCAGACAGCGGACTTAAGGCTGGTATGTACTACTTCGGTGGAGACGATGATGGTTCCATGAAGACAGGTTCCCAGTCTGTAAAAGATGACAACGGTGATTCCTACAAGTTCTTCTTCGAGAACAAGACAACAGGTAACACTAAGGGTCTTGGTATTACAGGTAACAAGTCTGGATACCTCTACTTCAAGGGTCTCTTAATCAAGGCTGATGATTACAAGTATCAGTTAGCTACTATTACAGATGAGAATGGTGTTGAGCATACATTTATCGTTAACAAGAACGGTTCTATCCAGAAGAATCGTGTAGATTACAAAGAAGATAATGAAGTTCTGTTCACAACAAAGAACCTTCCTAAAGATGCTTTCGTAACAGATAGTACAGCTTGGAAGTATAGCCTTAAGGATGGCTTAACTGTTGAGGATGATATTACAACTCCGATCGACATCTACGACGTAATGCCGCAGAACTAATTTCGAATTTTACGAAATTCTAATTGCAAAGCGCGGACGGGAAGAAATTCCCGTCCGTTTTTGTTATGGGCTTTAGTCCAATTGATGCGGAGGATATTCCTTGCCAAGATTACTGAGCTTATAACAATTCTGAATGCATTGCTATTTTTTGATGTAAAGCATAGGTAATTGTTTTTATTTACACTGCTATTTACACAAAGGAGACCGGGTACAAAACGTACCGGCCTCCTATCTGCAATCGGATTTTTAGGTTGTCACCATCAGCAATTGTGCTGATTTGGGCGATAGAAAAGAGCTAATAGGGAAGATTATTTTGTAGCGTTAGAACCTGTAGCTACTGTGCTTGTGTTAAAGCTTTTGTAAAGTGCGCCCTTTGTACCGCTAAATGAGAAACCAGTAGCATCAACTACAACATCATCATCATCTTTGTATTCTTTTGCAGCTGTCTGAATGGAACCACTCTTATTAACGATGTAGCTTGCTACCTGAGCTGTAGCTGTAGTCTGACCCTCTGCTACAGTATAAATTGTTACATCCTTAATCTCATACTTATCATCATCTGCTGTCACAAGGAGACCATCGCTGTAAAGCTTGCCGCTCTTAGCACCATTGATACCAGCAGCGTTGAAGTAGCCCTCATCTTTGTTATCGCTTGTAGCAAAGTAGAAACGTGCTGCGGTACCAGCCTCATCTTTGATTGTCTGAGAACCGTCTTTTCTATAGCCGTCATCCCAACCACCAAGATAGTACATCTTTGCAACACCATCTTCTTCGTCAGAAGCATCTGTCTTTACAAACTTGGAAAGCATCTGACCATTTGCGTTGAAGTAGTAAGTCTTGCTGTTGATCTTCTTCTCATACATTGTCAGACCAATCGTGTTGTCATCATCATCATAGTTGTCTTCTTTGAACTGATCGTCGAACGTATCCCCTTCGCAATCATCCAGTTTATATCTTGTAGCTCCGATGCCAGTCTCCTTGGAATCATCCGGAACGTAAACATCACCGCTCTTGTTGATCCAGAACCAATATTTATCATTGTCATCGTCATCTTCGCCGTACTGAGTGTTGCTGTATGCTTTGACCCACTTGTCCTTCTTCATGTGGCCGTCATCTTCATCGCCGCAGAAGTGGATCTCAGATGCATTAAGTTCGCTAAGAGTTGTCTCAAAATGACCATCTGTATCGTCATCGTCATTCCATGCCTGTGTATAGCCGTTGGAACCTGTCTTTACTACCCAGCCTGTAAGCATTTTTCCTTCCTCATCGAAGAAATATGTCTGACCTTTAACGTTTGATTTTTTGCCAGTTGCTGCCTTACCGCTGGATTTTAAGTAATACCAGTGTTCATCATCATCAGAGTTGATATCGTCCTGATCTACATCCGGAGCATAATCATATACCCATGAATTTTCAAGACGCACACCTGTCTCGTCACAGTAATATGTTTCGGTTCCCTTAACATCAGCAGTGGAAGCCTCGTCCCAGCCGTCACCGCTCTTCTGAACCCAACCAGTGAGCATCTCGCCTTCGCTGTCGAAGAAATATGTTTTTCCTTTGTAAGTGATCTTCTCATCCTCGGCTCTCTTACCGTTGGATTTGAAATAATACCACTGCTCTTCAGCAGAATCATCATCATACGGAGCAGTTAATCTCCAGTCGTTTGTGATCTTCTGACCAGCGCTGTTAACGAAATAGTAATTTCCGTCATCTTCAACCCACGCGGAGCGAACAAGCTGTCCGTCATCTCCTACATAGTAATCTTTACCATTGCTTGTGCAGAATGTGTTCTCGTAAGCATCGCCGTTCTTGTCATAGCAATACCACTCACCATCAACCATCATCCAAGTTCCCTTGGAAGCTGCGAAAGATGTGAGGGAAGCGCCTAATGCAAGAAGTGCAGATGCAGAAACAACTGCTACTAATTTAGTCTGCTTTCTCATAATGAATGCACTCTCCTTTTTGTGTTTTTGAAATTGTTTTAAAAATCCCAATTGCATTACGAGAGCATTATACTTCCGATAAGTAAAATTATCAATAGTTTTTTTACAAAAAATGAAGATTTTTTAATAAAGGGAACTATCTTACTTCGCTTCCAGAAATACTCTGTACCTCGAATACACTGGTATTATAGTATATTTTCTTAAGAATTTCCATATCTTTTTTGTTTTTATTTTCTTACGAAATCCTTACGCGAATGCTATTTTTAGCTGCTATTGTATAGATATTAGTACAATATGCCCGTTTTCCCACTTTGTGGCAGCTTTGTGGCAAGGATGTGTCATTACACAGTGTTCATTTTTATATGTTTTTCAAGATATTTTGAACGTGATAATTCCATGTTCAAAATATCATCTTGTATTATCAGAAGTACGTGTTATAATGTTCATATATATCTATTTATTTTTTCGTTTTGAACATGTTCATTTTTATCAGTTTCTTCCTTATTATTAAACAGTAATAATAAGCGATGCAAACATCTTTGATTCGGAGGACGACTATGGATCGTTTGGGATTACTCTGCAGGAATATTTATGAGAACAACAAGATGACACAGCGGGAGCTGGCGGCGGCGATGGATATCTCCCTTGGGACCTGCAACCATCTCGTGAAGGAAGGTCTGGACCAGGAGCTTTTTTCTTTTGATCCGGTGGACGGATCTTATTCCTTATTAAAAGGCGGTGTGGATCTTTTAAGAAATTACCGGATGGACAGCGCCGTGATCCTCGCGGCGGGATTCGGGTCCAGATTTGTACCGCTGACCTTCGAGACGCCGAAGGGACTTCTTGAGGTCTACGGCGAGCGTATGATCGAGCGGCAGATCAAGCAGCTGCATGAAGCGGGCGTCACGGATATCACCATCGTCGTGGGATATCTGAAGGAGAAGTTCGAGTATCTGATCGACAAGTTCGGCGTGAAGCTTCTCTACAACCCGGAATATCACAATAAGAATACGCTGACGACACTCTACCGTGCCCGGGAGTGTTTTATCGGAAGGAACACTTATCTTCTCTCTTCCGACAACTGGATGCGCAACAATATGTACCACACCTACGAGTGCGGCGCATGGTACTCTTCTGTATATATGAAGGGCGAGACTTCCGAGTGGTGTCTTGAGACAAGCAAAAAGGGGCTGCTCACCGGCGTAAAGGTCGGCGGCGAGGACTCCTGGGTCATGTACGGACCGGTGTTCTTCTCGAAGGAATTCTCGGAAAAGTTCTTCCCGGTCCTCGAGGAGTATTATCATACTCCCGGAACGGAGCAGATGTACTGGGAGCAGGTTCTGGCGGACCTCTTAAACGGCGAGGTCGACAGCCATCTTCCCGGAAAACACCATTTCCCGGTTCCGGAGATGTATATCAACAGACAGCCGGACAACCAGGTATATGAGTTCGAGAATCTTGAGGAGCTCCGCCTCTTCGATGAGCGCTACCAGAACCATTCCGACAATATCGCCATGGAGCTGATCTCCGAGGTGCTGCAGGTTCCGGAGTCTGAGATCACGGGCATTAAATGCCTGAAGACCGGCATGACGAACAAGTCTTTCCTGTTTAAGGTTCACGGCAAGTCCTATATCTGCCGGATTCCTGGTCCGGGAACCGAGCTTCTGATCAACCGGAAGCAGGAAAAGGCGGTCTATGACGCAGTACAGGATTACGGCATCACCGAACATGTTGTATACATGAACGGGGAGACCGGCTACAAGATTTCCGAGTATTATGAGGGGGCGCGCAACAGCGATCCGCGCGACTGGGATGATGTGGCACGGTGCATGGCACTTGTGGAGAAGCTCCATGATTCGAAGCTCCATGTGGACTATTCTTTTGATATCCGGGAGCGGATCACCTTCTATGAGGCACTGTGCCGTGGATACGAGAAGAAGCTTTTTGAGGATTATCCGGAAGTAAAGTCCCATATGATGACACTGCTTGACCGCCTCGACCACCTGAACCGGCCGAAGGTCCTGTCCCATATCGACAGCGTGTGCGACAACTTCCTGTTCCTGCCGGACGGGGATCTCCGCCTGATCGACTGGGAGTACTCCGGCATGTCTGATCCGCTGATCGATGTGAGCATGTGCGCGATCTATTCCTATTATAATGATTTTGAGGTCGAGAAACTGATCAAGCTCTACCTGCACCGGGAGCCGACTTCCGAGGAGCGGTTCGTTTACTACGCTTATATTGCCCTCGGCGGATTCTTGTGGTGTTTGTGGGCGGTGTATAAGAGCAGTGTCGGCGAGGAGTTTGGCGATTATACGATCGTGATGTACCGGTATGCGAAGCGGTTTTATAAGAAGATTATTACCTCGCCGGAATTTCTTGGAATCGGAGACGGCGGGACACTGAGATAACCGTACTGGCGGTCTGCGGCTTTCCTGGTGCGGCATTCGGAAGAACGCAGGTCAGGGAACTGGTCCGGAAAAGCCGAATAATCGCCACATTTTCAATTGAATTTTTGCAAGACGTATGTGTATTTTTATGCTATACTGAAAATACGCAGATAACGTCCATAGAGTCCCGGGATGAAGCTGTGACAAGAATACAGTTATCCCGGGATCTTTTTTATAGCTGATCGACGGTTTCGGAAGTACAGCGCTGCCTGGTACCGGCAGTTACATCCGGCATCAGGTCTGTCAGCTTGCAGGATAAGAATTTTAATGTACAACTTTTAAAGGGGGATTTCCATGAGACAAAAGAAACGGGCGGCGGCGGTTCTTTTAAGTGCCGTCATGGCTTTTTCCGCGGTGAGTCCGGCGGTTCCGGTATGGGCGGCTGCCTGGCAGAAGAACGCGTCCGGCGCCTATATTGGAAGTGATGGGTCCGTGCTTACCGGTATCCTGTCCCGGGGCGTCGATGTTTCCCAATGGCAGCAGAATATCAACTGGTCCGCGGTCGCCGCTGATGATATCCAGTTTGCGATGATCGGTACCCGGTATAACAATGCGGTGGATCCGTATTTTGATGCGAATGTGCGCGGGGCAGCGGCGGCGGGCCTCCGCGTCGGTGTTTACCTTTATTCTTACGCAACGACTACGGCGATGGCGGAGTCCGACGCGGATTTTGTTCTGAATCTCATCAAGGATTATCCGATCTCCTATCCGGTGGTCCTCGATGTGGAAGCGCAGGAAATGAACGGGCTGACGCCGTCCCAGATCGCGGATATCATAAACGCGTTCTGTAAGAAGGTTGAGACGGCTGGATATTATCCGATGGTGTATACCAACGACTACTGGATCAGCAATAAGATCGATATGACGAAGGTCCACTATGATGTCTGGATTGCCCGTTATGACTCGAAGCCGACTTATCAGGGTGCCGCCCTCTGGCAGGCATCAAATCAGGGTACTGTAAACGGCATCACCGGAAATGTGGATATCAACTTTACCTTTAAGGATCTGAGCAGCAAGCTTCCGGCGAACCGCTGGCGTCTCATCGGGGACAAGTGGTACTATTACAAAAACTATGTAAAGCAGACCGGTTGGATCAACGATGGCCAGAGCTGGTATTATCTGAACGCGGACGGAACCCAGTTTAAGGGCTGGCTGCTCCTTGACAACCAGTATTATTATCTTCTCCCGACTACCGGTCAGATGAAGACCGGCTGGCTGAAGGCGGAGGATGCGTGGTATTACTTAAACTCCGACGGCACGATGGCGAAGGACTGGATCCAGGTCGACGGAACGTACTATTATCTGTTGAACGGCGCGATGGTGACCGGTTGGCTGCGGATCGGAAACGATTATTACTATATGCGCGGCAACGGCTCTATGGTGACCGGTTGGCGGAAGATGGACGGGAAGTATTACTACTTTAACGGCAGCGGAAAGCTTGTCCGTGGATGGGCGGATATCGATGGAAAGCGGTATTTCCTCCAGCAGGACGGGACTATGGTGACCGGATGGCAGACGATCGACGGACTGCTGTACTACTTTGATGCCAGCGGCGCGATGGCGGCCGGGTGGACGAAGCTTGACGGTTACTGGTATTACTTCAATAACGAAGGAAAGCTGATGACCGGATGGATGCAGCTTGACGGAAAGTTCTACTATCTCCACACCGACGGGCGGATGGTCATCGGATGGCAGAGTGACGGAACGAACAAGTATTATATGGACACCGTGTCCGGTGTGATGGCGGTGGGCTGGAAGCAGATCGATAAGAGCTGGTATTATTTCAATCAGGCCGGACATATGATCACGGGCTGGCTGAATGACGGCGGAAGGTATTATTATCTGAATCCGGCGGATGGCAAGATGATCGTGAACGGGTCATTTGTTGTGAATAATGTGAATTATACGTTTAACCAGAGCGGTGTGTGCCTGAGTGAGACGTCCGCGATCGACGGCGGCTCGGCGGGAAGAGTTTATACGCCGGGAACGGGCGGAACTGTGGCGAACGGAAATTATATGGGTACTCCGGCGGCGGGGAATGCGCAGAATGGGATTACTACGGGTAATAGCGGAAGCGGAAATGCTGCGGCTGGATCTGCGCCGGGTGGTTCGACGACCACTGCGACCGGAGCCACGACTGCCGGATCTTCCCAGACGAATACGGGTATGTCGGCTGGGAATTACCAGACCGGTGGACCGGGAACTTCAAACAGTACATCTACTTCCACTTCCAACAGCGGAACAAGCACCTCCGGCAGTTACCAGACCGGCGGTCCGGGATACTCCAACAGCAGCAGCTCAGGTTCCGGAAGCTCCAGCTCTGGCTCTGCTTCAACTACAGTGCCGGGCGGCAATGCAGCAGGCAGCAATAACCATTATTATACAAACACCGGCAGCATGACCGGGCCGGGAAGCTCCAATACAAACTATAACTATAGTTCCGGTTCTTCCGGTACGGCTGCGCCTGGAAGTCCAGGTTCTTCTTTCTCATCGTCGAATCTGACTGAATATCAGACGGGTGGACCGAAGTAATTCAAATCACAGCTTATTAGTTTAGGACTTAAAGGATCATATACTGGCATTCGAGTCAATATATGATCCTTTTTGTTTCTATGTACCCGGCAGCTGCTTTGGGCAGGTTCCATAGATATCTTTTCCCATCTCCGATTTATTGCATATATGGTACTATCAAATTTCCAGTTAATCTTTCATTGACTTTTAAAATTATGAACATTATAATGTAGGTATCAATTGATACCTGTGTGGATTGGAGGACAACTGACTTGGCTGAAACTACTGCAGCAAGAATAGAAAGTGAATTAGATGTAAAATCGTAACTGTTCAGTAGGTCTGCGCACTTGCTGCGCTGACCGTAAGAAAACATAG
>ERZ773218.1300-NODE-1300-length-24636-cov-11.870510_pt1 | contig 24636 bp, 21 predicted proteins | sample MGYA00580527_ERZ773218 | MGnify/ENA primary metagenome ERZ773218 (study PRJEB29015, sample SAMEA2737763) | human gut metagenome | biome: human gut; feature: human-associated habitat; material: faeces | place: China | collected 2012 ...
CCGTTTCGACAGAATAGAACCCCCTGCCGCCCGATCGGGCGGCAGGGGATTCTATCTGGAAAGTGCATGCGGCAGGGTGCTTCGGACTGTTGTCTTCGGCGATATGTCCTTTGTGTGATTTCGACTTACGCTATGCCGTTTTCTCCGGAGGGGCTTTCGGAAGTTCTGCGCGGCACAGTTTCAGGGCTTGAATCCGTGCGGGAACCGGGCCTTTGTGGGTTGAAACTGCCTGCAAGGGATTTCGAAGGGGAACGGCTATCTCTTCGCCTCCCCCTTCTTGGCGATCGAGAACCGGAACACGAGTCCCCCTTCCGGGCGGTTCGCCACTTCGATTCGGCCGCCGTGGAAAAGTATGGCGTTGCGTACGATCGCCAGGCCGAGTCCGGTGCCTCCCGCCCGGCGCGAACGCCCCTTGTCGATCCGGTAGAAACGTTCGAAGAGGTAGGGCAGGTGTTCGGGATTGACGCCCGTGCCGTTGTCCGAGAATGAAAATTCGTAGCGGTCGTCCGTTTCGTCCGTCAGGGCGATGTCGATCCGGTTGCCGCCCGAGTAGTTGAGGGCGTTGTCCGTCAGGTTGCGGAAAACGGAGTAGAGCAATCCTTCGTTGCCCTCGACCGTCAGGGGACGGTCGCATGTCCAGTGTACCGTAAATCCGCGTCGGGCGCTTTCCGGGGCCGTGTCGGTTATCACTTCGCCGATCAGGGCGCGGAGGTCCACTTCGGTACGGTCGATCATCTGTCCTCCTTCGTCCAGCCGGGTGATCGACGATACGTCCTGCAACAGTTGCCGGAGCCGTTCGGACTGGGTGAAACACTTTTCGAGGAAGGCCCGCTGCGTCGCTGCGTCGATATGCGGATTGGCGATGAGGGTTTCGAGGTAGCCGTGGATGGAACTTACGGGGGTTTTCAACTCATGGTTGATATTGTTGGTCAATTGCCGCTTGATGCGGATTTTTTCCTGCTCCTCGTGCAGTGCGGCGGCATGTTCGCGGTCGCGCTCTGCGAGGGTCGCCTCCATTTGAACCATGTTTTTCGTGAACTGGCGGACCACGTAGTAGCCGACCAGACACAGCAGCAGGGTGACTGAACCCATGAACCACAGAAAGTTGCGGTCGGCGTTCAGCACCTGCGACAACGACACGGTGTAGGGCAGCGACGAGCGGACGATCCGGTCGCCGATGCGGGAGGCGGAGTAGAAGTAGGTGCGCCCGTTGTTCTCCGACTGGCGGCGGATCGTATAGCCGTGACCGTCGGTGAGGGCGGCCGCCACTTCCGGCCGGTCGAGGTGGTTCGACATCTCGGCCGGGGGTTCTTCGGAGTCATAGACGACCGTACCGTCCAGGTCGATCAGGGTGATGCGCAGCCCCTCGAAGAAGTCGGAGTGCGCATCGAAAAAGTCGTGGGGAGTGCGTGCATTGCTCAAAGCCTCTTCCAGTTGGGCGTTGATGATCTGCAACTGCGAATCGAGCAGCTCCGTGCGCAGCTCCTTCTCCCGGTGGTATTGGAAGCCGACGAAGCAGACGATGAGCAGCCACGAGAAGCCCAGCAGCCAGAGGAACGATTGCGTCTGATAGGAGTGTTTACTTTTCAAATCCATAGCCGTAGCCCAGGCGGGTCACCAGATGCGAGCCGTAGGGCCCGATTTTCTTGCGCAGGCGCGTGATGTTTACGTCGATCGTGCGGTCCAGGACGATCACTTCGTTGTTCCAGACCCGGGCGAGGATCTGTTCGCGCGAGAAGATCACCCTAGGGTGGGAAAGGAGCAGGGTGAGGATTTCGAACTCCTTTTTGGTCAGGGGAACCTCCTGTCCGTTCACCCGGCAGACCTTGCTCTGCAGGTCGAGGCAGAGCCCTTCGAAACAGATGGCTTCCTCCTCCTGCCGGGCTTGCGAGCGGCGCAGCACGCTCCGTACCCGGGCCGTCACTTCGCGCATCGAGAAGGGTTTGGAGATATAGTCGTCGGCACCCAGGTTCAAGCCCGCAACGGTGTCGTCTTCGGTGTCTTTGGCCGTGCAGAAGATGATCGGCACGGCAGCCGTTTCGGGCGAGGACTTGAGCATACGGGCCATTTTGAAGCCGCTGATCTCTCCCATCATTACGTCGAGCAGCAGCAGCGAATAACGTTCGGGATGCATCGCCAGCGCTTGTTCGGCGCTGTAAGCCACATCCACTTCGTATCCTTCGAGTTCGAGGTTGAATTTCAGGATTTCACACAGCGACTCTTCGTCGTCCACCACCAGAATTTTGTATTTCCCCATGACCTTCGTATTGATTCGACGCGTCAAAATTAGGGAATAAAACGGTTTCGCAAATCCGGAAGGATCGAAATTTCACGGAATTGTAACAGACGGTTCATAAAAACGAGGCATTTCCCGGATTTTGTAACGGGTTTGTAACAGGTTTGAAACGTCGTTATCATTTCCGCCCGGTACTTTTGTTCCCGAATGATAACTTTAGGCGTAAAACCAATTAAAAAAGTATGGAATCAATCTATTTAGGCATTGTCCTCTTCCTCTTTCTGCTGGCGATTTTCGATCTGGTGGTGGGTGTCAGCAACGATGCCGTGAATTTCCTGGGGTCGGCCGTCGGCGCCCGGGCCGCTTCGTTCAAGTGGATCATGGGTGTAGCTGCGGTGGGTATCCTGTGCGGCGCCGTCATGAGCAACGGTATGATGGATGTCGCCCGGCACGGGATTTTCAGGCCCGAACAGTTCTATTTCCAGGATATCATGTGTATCTGCCTGGCGGTCATGGCAATCGACGTGATTCTTCTGGACACCTTCAATACCCTGGGGCTGCCGACTTCGACTACCGTGTCGATCGTTTTCGAGTTGCTGGGAGGTGCGTTCGCTCTGGCGATGGTCAAGCTGGCCGCAGACGATACGGGGCTTACCTTTGCCGATATGCTGAATTCGGAAAAGGCTTTGTCGGTCATCATGGCCATCTTCCTTTCGGTGGCGATCGCATTCGTATTCGGCGCAGTGGTGCAATATATCGCCCGATTGATCTTTACTTTCAATTATAAGTCGCACATGAAGTGGTCCGCCGCGCTGTTCGGCGGTGTGGCGATGACGGCGATCATCTATTTCATTCTGATCAAGGGTATGAAGGATTCGTCGTTCATGACACCCGAACTGTCGGAGTGGATTTCTACCTATACCCGTCACCTGGTGGCCGGCTGCTTCATCTTCTTCTGCCTTCTCTCGCAGGTGCTCCACTGGTGTCGGATCAATATTTTCAAGGTAGTCACGCTGCTGGGAACTTTCGCCCTGGCACTGGCCTTCGCCGGAAACGACCTGGTGAATTTCGTGGGCGTACCTCTGACGGGCTACTCTTCCTATATGGATTACGTCGCCAACGGCAACGGATCCGAAACCTTCCTGATGGATTCGCTGAACGCGCCTGCCCGGACGCCCTTCATTTTCCTGGCTCTTTCGGGCGTGGTGATGATCGTCGCCCTGACCACTTCGCGGAAGGCCCGGGGCGTTATCAAGACCTCGGTGGATCTGGCCCGTCAGGATGCCGGCGACGAGATGTTCGGTTCGTCGGGGCTGGCCCGGAGTATCGTGCGTGCTTCGTCGTCCCTCGCTACCGGAATCGACAATGCGATGCCGCAGGGACTGAAGCGCTGGCTCGGGAAACGCTTCGATAAGGACGAGGCGATTCTGGAGAACGGTGCCGCTTTCGATATGGTACGTGCGGCGGTCAATCTGCTGCTGGCCAGCTTGCTGATCGCATTGGGCACCTCGCTCAAGTTGCCTCTTTCGACTACTTACGTGGCCTTTATGGTGGCGATGGGTTCTTCGCTGGCCGATAAGGCCTGGGGCCGCGAGAGCGCCGTATTCCGCATTACGGGTGTGATTTCCGTGATCGGCGGCTGGTTCATTACGGCCGGTGCGGCTTTCGTGGCGACGTTCCTGCTCGCGCTTGCTATCTATTACGGCGGTACGATCGCTATGGTCGTGGTCGTAGCGCTGACGATTCTCTTCCTGATACGCAGCAATATCCGCTACCGCCGGAAGATGAAGGCCGAGCACGATGATGTTTTCAAGGGGATGATGACTTCCCGCGACAAGGCCGAAGTGTGGACGTTGCTCCGCCGACATATGACCGAGTCGCTCATGGCATCGGTAACGTTCGCCGAATCGACCTTCCGTCAGATTACCGACGGTTTGCTGAAGGAGGATATCAAGAGCCTGCGCAAAGCTGAACGGGCGCTCGGAGGAGAAAAAGACCTGCTCAAGCGGGTGCGTCGTCGGCAGATGCTCGCCATGCGCCGTATCGACCGCAACCTGGCGCTCGAAAAGAACACCTGGTTCCACACGGCGAGCAATGCTTCCGAGCAACTTTATTACTGTCTCAAACGTCTTTGCGAGCCGTGCAAGGAGCATGTCGGCAATAACTTCAACCCGATGCCCAAAGTTTATCTGCGGGAGTTCCTGCCCATTCGGACCCGGATTTTCAACCTGATGGTCGAGATTCGCCGCATGATGGAGCAGAACGACTATTCGGATATCGAGAACGTGCTGATCGAAGCCGAAGGGTTGCGCGAATCCATCTCGACCGAGCGCAAGACCCAGATGTACCGGGTGCAGGAGGAGGGCAACAGCCTGCATGTTTCGCTCGTCTATCTGATTACGCTGCAGGAGTCCCAGGAATTAGTCGATACGTTGCGTCAGTTGCTGAAGGCTTGTAATAAGTTTACCAAATAAGTAATAAGTCGTATTTTGAACCTGCGATAGACAAAAACAGTGTCATTTGCACTGTTTTTGTCTATATTTGCGGAACACGAGATATTTTGAAAGGGTTAAATAGGTTTCAATCAATGTATTATGCCTGTGGCCCGTATCTGACGACAAGATAAAAGAGAATAGAGTTGCCTATGGAGAATTTTACCCGCAGAGTGGCCGGATGGTTTTTATTATGCCTTGCGATGAGTATGTCGTTGTCCGCAGCGGCCCAGCAACCTCCGGTGGAGAGGGTGGATGTGGAAACGATACCCGTGCAGGACGATCTGGAAGAGATGGTCATCGAGTCGCAGCCGGAGAGTACGAATCACCCGAAACAGGAAAAAGATGTCGATACGGATGACGACGATCGTGCCGCTGCGGTGCGGACGGATGCCGGGCAGGACGAGAACGTCGGGCAGGGCGAGCTTTCGCAGAAGGACAGGAGGCGTGACAAGGGCGACGGTCGTGAGAACGACGATGAGGATGATGACGAAGATGAGGATGATGACGAGGACGAAGGAGTCCGAGTTCAGACTCATTTCGAAATTTCGGCAGCTTCGGGAGCACAAAAGGAGGAGAAAAAGGCTCCACCCGTGACGATCGACCTGTTGGGAACGCTCCGGGCCAAATTCGAGTACCAGCCCGGCGAGGGCGATGCCCGCTTCCAGGTTCGCAACGCCCGCTTCGGCGTGGCCGGCGAGATCTATTCGAAACTGGCTTACTGTATGGAGATCGACCTCTCGGACGAGGGAAAGATCAAGATGGTCAATGCGTATCTGGGGACCAAACTCTATAAGGGACTCGGTTTCACGATCGGATTTATGCGGGTCCCGTTTACCATCGATGCTCACCGTTCCCCCCATACGCAGTATTTTGCGAACCGTTCGTTCATCGCCAAGCAGGTGGGCAGCGTCCGCGATGTCGGAGCCACCCTGGGCTGGAAATTCGGCGAGAAGGTTCCGATCAACCTGCAAGTCGGTATGTTCAACGGGTCGGGTATCGACGACCAGAAGGATTTCTGGACCGACAAATTCAACTATGCGGCAAAGGCGCAGTTCGGTTTTGCCGAGGGGATGAATTTCGTGGTGAGCTACCAGACGACCCGTCCTGCCGATACGCGGATTCACCTTTACGACGTGGGGTGCTCCTACCGCTTGGGCGGTTGGTTCTTCGAGGCCGAGTATCTGCGTAAGGAGTATGCCCGCAATTCGTTCGCGGGCGTGAATGCCTTCGACGGATTTTTCTGTTATGACCTGCCTTTGCGCCGTGTCTTCAAAAAGATGTCGTTCGCAGGCCGTTACGACTATATGTCCGATCACAGCAACGGCATTCCCGACGACAACGGTCTGCTGTTCGTCAATGATCTGGAGCGTCATCGCGTCACGGCAGGCATTACGTTCAGCTTCGGATTGCCTTTTATGGCCGATATCCGGCTCAACTATGAGATGTATTTTTACGACAAGGGTGTCGTCCCCAAAGTTTCCGAACACGACAAGATCGTCCTGGAATTTATGGCTCACTTTTAGCCGTTTTAAGGATTTGAGAAAAGAAAACCCCGCATTCTATATGTGCGGGGTTTTCTTTTGCCGGTTCGGAAACATTTCGTAGCTCGTGTCGGAGAAGTCCGGAAGGGAGGGTAGAGGAGTAGGAGTAGGAGTAGGAGTAGGAGTAGGAGTAGGAGTAGGAGTAGGAGTAGGAGTGTCGGTAATCGCCCCGTTTTTTCTGTTTCGGCTTGGTTTCCGATTCCCGCTCTTGCGACCTCTTTTTTGGCGCTCGATCGTGGGCTTGGCCCTGTTTGTCCTGTATCTTTCTGTTTTTTTGTTTTTTATCCCGAGGCTCTTTCCGAACCGGCGAATAAAAAGACGGTGTATCATAACAGGCAAACCGCTTCGTTATTATCGGTATCGCGGCTCGATTATGTACGGTCAGGACACGTTCTTCGCCGTGAACCTCGATGTCTGTTCTTACATACCTGAAAGGGGATGCGCCAAATTTCTCAATTTGACACATCCCCTTCGGGAATGAATCCTTCCTGAAATTAGTATCCCAGGGTTTTCGCAGCCGCGTAGGAAATTTTCAGGGCATTCGCGCGGCGAAGTTCCTGCTTGATCTCCGTGATACGGCCCATAGTCGTATATCGGTCGGCCTTCAGACAGATCGTCATCAAGGCACGCTCCGACTCATTGAGCTTGTCACGCTCGGCAGCTACGAACTGGCCGATATCCTGAGCGGTTTTGAAGGCATCGTTGAGCTGAATACGGGGTGCAGGACCGTACTGTTCCCGCCAAACGCCGATCGGCTCTCCGATGTGGATGTAACTTACGAGTGATTTCTTCTCCAGTTTCTGCACCTCGGTTGCTTCTGGAACTTGGTATTTTACATGTAATTCCTGATCGCGCATGGTCGTAGATACCATGAAGAAGAACAGGATCATGAAGATCACGTCCGGCAGCGAGGCGGTAGAGATCGGGGGCAAACTTTTGTTGCCTTTCTTTTTAATTACTGCCATACTACTTTTTTCCTCCTAAATCTCTGGGTTCTGCTTCCGAGATACTCATGGGAACGGCTTTGGCTACGATACCGCGCTCCGCTTCTCCGAGATCCGAGAATTTCATTTGGAATTTATTCTTCGAAACTTCGTCACGGATTTCGTTGATCGCACGCGTCAGCTCGTTCTGTACCATGATGTAGATCTGATATTGGGTATCTTTGGTCGTTTGCAGCGAGAGTACGCCTTTTCCGACCGGATAGCTCCATTTGCTGCCGTCGGGGAGCTCGAACTCCTCGACCTCTTTTTCGGGCAGGTTGGGATCGTCCATCACATTGAGGAGGAAGTCCTTCGCCCGGTCCTTCAACTGGTGGATATCGACGTACTCCTGTTCGCCGGCCCTGCCCACGAAGATATCGCCGCGGCCGTTCACCAGAACGGGCAGAAGGTTACGTATCTTCACCTTCATATCCTCGACCTTTTGATCCTCGGGGGGCATCGGCGGCAGGTTACGGGCGATACCCGTATCGACGTTCATCGTCGTAGCCACCAGGAAGAATATGAGCAGCAAGAAAGCGATGTCGGCCATTGAACCGGCATTGATCTCCTGTACTTTTCTTTTATCTATAGGCATCGTTCAAACTCTATTTGAAAGCTTTGTATATCTCTGTGAAAATAGCTGTCAGAACAGCGGCACCCAGAGCTACGTAGGTTACCAGAATGCTGGCTTCCGTGATAACGGTTTCAGGATGCGGGAAGAAGCCTCCGTTCGCGACGTCCGGAATTTCGATCGTATGTCCGCGGGCGATCAGGTAGGCTGCCGCGACGATGACGATGATCAGAAGTGTCGAAAGCAGCGTTCCTTTGATGCCTTTGGAACTGTTGACCATACCCCAAACGGCCGTGAACAGTGCTGTTGCAATACCGACTGCGATCAGGATATAACTCCAGATGAGGTTCAGGTTGATCGCCTCGTTGCTGCCGCCGGCCACCATTGCATATACGGTCAGAATCACCGTAATCAGCAGGATGACGCCCAGCAATATGTTTAATATTTTTTTCATAATAGGGAATAAAGTCTTTATAAGTGCGAATTATTTCTTGTAAGCCGTCAGGATATCCATCAGGGTGATGGACGAATCCTCCATATCGTTTACGAGCGAGTCGATCTTGGAAACGATATAGTTGTAGAACAACTGAAGAATAACCGCAGCGATAAGACCCAGCAGGGTGGTCAGCAGGGCGACCTTGATACCGCCGGCAACCAGCGTCGGAGAGATATCGCCCGCAGCCTGGATGGCGTCGAACGCCTCGATCATACCCACGACGGTACCCATAAATCCGAGCATCGGGCTAAGTGCGATGAACAGACCGATCCAGCTCAAGCCCGACTCCATGCGGCCGGTCTGTACCGAACCGTAGGAAACGACGGCTTTCTCGACACTGTCCAAACCCTGGTTGTAACGATCCAGACCCTGATAGAAGATCGATGCGACCGGACCGCGCTTGTTGCGGCAAACTTCCTTGGCAGCTTCGATACCGCCCTTTTTCAGCGCTTCTTCGACCTGTGCGATCAGTTTCTTGGAGTTGATGGTGGAAAGGCTCAGGTAAAGCATACGCTCGATGGCAATGGCAAGACCGAATACCAAGCAGAGGAGCACCGGAAGCATCCACTCCCAACCGCCTTCGAGGAACTTCTGCATCAGCACCTGGTGCATCGGCTTAGCTTCGGCAAGCTGAGTGTCCGAAGCCGGAACTTCGTCCACTACGGTTTCTTCAACGACTGCGGTCTCCTCGGTTGCAGGCGTAGTCGTCTCCTGGGCGAAAGCGTTAACAGTACCAAGCGAGAAGATGGCGACTGCTACAATCAAAAAAAGTTTTTTCATGGTTGTTTAATTAAAATTTTGATTAGTTGATCGTTTTTTCGTTTGCGTTTTTTATTTCAAAAAATGTAATTTTTTTTTGTCCTGTCTGGCTTATCGCGGTTCAAATTCGTTTTATTTTAGCTTTTTTCGACAATCCGGCTGTCTGGTCGGAAAAATGCCCCGGTTTCTCTTTTCGGCAGTAATATTCTCTGCAATGAATTGAGCGGTAATGTTTTATCCTTTTTCGGACAGTCTGCGTGCCTCTCTCCGAGACCCTGTCGATGCGATTTTTAGCTCCGAAATATACAAAATTATTTTCGTACGCACAATGTTTTAGTCGGTAAATTCTCCTTTGAGGGGCGTGCGGAGCAGGTCGAGCGTTTGCTCGCGGGGCAGTTCGAGTCCGAGGACGTACATCAATTTTGTGACGGCCGCTTCGGTGGTCATGTCGTGGCCGCAGAGCACGCCGATCCGCTGCAGGCGGAGTCCCGTTTCGTAGAGTTCCATCATGACCCGACCGCCCCGGCACTGCGTGACGTTGAGGACGATCAGTCCCCGGTCGATCGCCTCTTCGAGCACGCGGATGAACCATTCGCTGGTCGGGGCGTTTCCTGCGCCGAAGGTTTCGAGCACGACGCCCCGGAGCCCTTCGGCCGAGAGCATCGCGCGCAGGGTCCGTTCCTCGATGCCGGGGAAGAGCTTGACGACGGCGATACCTCCGCTCAGGCGGGCGGCGATGTGCAGGGGTTCGTCGTAGCGCTCCGGCTGGAGAATGTATTCGGTGTGGTAGGTGATATTGACGCCCACGTCGGCCAGGGCCGGATAGTTGTACGACCAGAAGGCGCTCAAGTCTTCCGAACTGCGTTTGGTCGTGCGGTTGGCGCGGAACAGACAGTTCTGGAAATAGAGCGACACTTCGGGAACGGCGGGGCGGCCGTCGATGCGGGCCGAAGCGATTTCGATGGCCGTCATCAGGTTTTCGCGCCCGTCGGTGCGCAGCACGCCGATCGGAATCTGGCTGCCGGTGAAGACGACGGGTTTGGCCAGGTTTTCGAGCAGGAAGCTCAGGGCCGAAGCGGTGTAGGACATCGTGTCGGTGCCGTGCAGCACGACGAACCCGTCGTAGCGGGCGTAGTTGTCGCGGATGATCGCCGCCAGGTCGAGCCAGTTGCGGGGGCTGACGTTCGATGAGTCGATCACGGGGTCCATCGTGAATACCTCGATGCCGATGTTCAGGCTTTGGAGGGTCGGGAACTCCTCGAAGATGCCGCTGAAGTCGAACGGTACGAGGGCGCCGGTCGTCGGGTCGGGCTTCATGCCGATCGTGCCGCCGGTATAGATAATCAGGATCGAAGGTTTCATATCGATTCGGTAGGGCTTGAATGGTCGTTTGTCGTCTGTCGCGCCGCGTCGAAGCCGAACATCCGCCGGGCGTTGCGGGTCGTGGCTGCCGCTACCTCTTCGGGTGTCGTGCCTTTCAGCGCTGCGATTTTGTTGCAAATATAAGGAATATATCCGGATTCGTTTCGCTGGCCGCGATAGGGAACCGGCGTCAGGTAGGGACAGTCGGTTTCGAGCACCAGGTCGTCGAGCTCCATTTCGCGTACGGTATCGGCCAGCCGGCTCTTTTTGAAGGTCACCACACCGCCGATGCCGAACAGGAAGTCGCCGCACTCCTTCAACTGCCGGTAGGTGTCGGCGTCTTCGGCGAAGGCGTGGAAAACACCCCGCAGGCGCAGCCCTTTTTCGCGGGCGGCCTTCGTTTCCGTTTCGACAGTGCGGCACATATCTTTCCAGGCCGCCCGCGTATGGATGGCGACGGGAAGGTCATAGGTCGCGGCCAGGCGGCACTGTTTCGTGAATGCCTCGAGCTGTTCGGCCTTGAAGCGGTCGTCCCAGTAGTAGTCGAGTCCGATTTCGCCCACGGCGCAGAATCGTCCGACGCCTTCGGGTGGCGAGCAGAGGTAGCGTTCGACCAACGCCAGCTCTTCCCGCCAACGGGGATTGTCGTTGATGGAGGTCGGGTGCAGCCCCATCATCGGGGTGCAGTGGTCCGGATAGCGGCGCACGGTGTCGAAGAGGCGCCCGTGGCTCTCGGAGTCGATCGCCGGCAGCAGCAGCCGCTCCACCCCGGCTTCGCGGGCGCGGCGGATCGCCTCGTCGCGGTCGGCGTCGAACTCTTCGGCGTAGATATGCGAGTGGGTGTCGATCAGATAATTCAATGTTTCGGAAATTTTGTCTTAAAATATTTTGTTTATAGAGTTGGTGTCTCGTTGTTCTGATTCGGTGGGTATATTATTTAATTCGGATTTTTTTGCTTTTATTTCATCAATAATGTTGTTTATTTCCTGAATTGAATCTACATCTTTACTCAACAAGTAGTGAGTTGTACTTGATGTACTGCCATATCCGTTTCCGCTGCTTCCAGATACTTTTACATATGCTTGCTCGAATTTCCAACCCAATGCGGACATAATGTTAAGTGCTTCCACCCGGGAATAGAAGATTTCAGCTTTTTCATTTTCGTTTTCGAGTCTGATATCTTTCTTTTTATTGCGTTCTTGCCCGTAATCGAGGTATATTCGAGTTTTTTTCTGACTTACGATTTGTTCAATAATTTCACAGAAAATTTTGTTTTGTGCAAAAGTGAAACTGATTGGGCTGATAGTAAATAAAAGAAATAAGATGACGAATTGTTTCATAGGATTGGGATAGTGTATTTTGTATTTATTTTTTATTAGCGTAGTTTCATATATCGGTTCCCCGGAAGCTGCCGGACGGCTCCGGCCATTTCGAGTCCCAGCAGCAGGGCCGAAAGTTCGCCGAATCCGAGCCCCGAGAGTTCGCAAAGCTCTTCTGCGGATATCGGGTCGTCGGTGCGGAAGCAGCCCAGCAGCCCCTCTTCGTCGCGCGTGAGTGCTGCGGGAGCCGCTGTCGGCCGGTCGATCAGATCGCCGGGGCGGTTCTGGTCCCACATCATTTCCCGCACGATATCTTCGCCCGTGCATACCATTTGGGCACGCTGGGTCCGAATCAGCAGATTGGCTCCGGCCGAGGCGAAGTCCGTCGCGCGTCCAGGGACGGCCATCAGCGTGCGGTTGTAGCCGTCCGCCAGCCGTGCCGTATCCATCGACCCGCCTTCGACGGGCGATTCTACGACGACCGTACCGCCGCTTATGCCTGCCAGCAGACGGTTGCGGGAGTGGTAAAAGTTGCCGTTCTGCCTGGTTTGGGAGTGCAGCTCCGAAACGACGGCTCCGCCGTGTTCGATCATATCCCGGGCGACGGCCGTGTGCTGTGCGGGCGTGATGCCGGGAAGGGCCGAGGCGATGATGCCGACGGTCGGCATGCCGAAAGCGAGCGCCGCACGGTGACAGGCCGTATCGATGCCGAAGGCTAGGCCGCTCACGATCACCGTATCCGCCACCCGGTCTGCCAGTTCGCCGATCAGCCGGTCGGCCATCTGTTGCCCGTACGGAGTCATCCGACGCGTGCCGACCATCGTAAGCGTCGTCTTGCCGAGCGCTTCCGGGGAACCCAGAACATACAGCACATGCGGGTAGTCGGCGGTTTCGCGCAGCAGGGCCGGGTATTGTGCGTCGGTGGAGGCGATGATCTCGATCCCGTGTTTGCGGCAATGTTTGACTTCGCGCTCTGCGTCTGCGAACGCTTTCTTTTGGAGGATCGCCCGCGCGAGTTCCGGTCGGAGTCGGGCTTTTTCGATGAGTTCGTCGGCCGAAGCGGAGAAAACCGCCTCTGCCGAACCGAATACGTCGAGCAGATGGACCGCCCCTTTCGGGCCTATTCCCGGCGTGAGGGTAAGGGCTATGTCTGGAATTTCGCGCTTCATTTTCCGTATCCGGCAATCCCCGAATGAGTTCGGCTCCGCCTCTTTTGGGCGAAACCGTAGGTTCCGGACCCGCTTCGGGGCTTCGGTTAGCGGTTGTAAAGATAGGTTTTTGCCGATAAAAATGCAAAGTTGCCCGGAAGTTTTGCAGAAAAGAGAAATCTTCGTATATTTGCAAACCCGATCCAGGGAATCAGGGTCTGATGGCCGAGTGGCTAGGCAAAGGTCTGCAAAACCTTGTACAGCGGTTCGAATCCGCTTCAGACCTCATATAAACCGCGTTGCAGCTATCTGCAACGCGGTTTTCGTTTGATTTTGTCATACATTTGTAATACGGCTTATACGATAAAATCGTTCAATTCCTCTTTCAGTAATTTCCAATTCGGGAAATAGCGACTCAGTAGAGTTGTAAATTCTTCATTGTGCAACCGCACCTTAATATGCAGTAATTCATGGACGACGATATATTCGATACAGTGTAGCGGTTTCTTGATCAGTTCCAGATTGAAAATAAGGTTTTGCGTTCGATGATTACAACTGCCCCACAAAGTTTTCATTTGTTTAACCTCCCATTTATTTGCCCGAACATCCAGAATTTTTTCCCATTTGGCAATTAAAGCGGGCAACAGTTTTTTCAACTCTGCACGATACCACTCTTTAAGTATTTCGGCTCTACGTTCCAACGGGCAGTTTTCGCGAACATGCAAAACAAGATATTCATTCCCTTGCACTTCGACTTTTGCAGGAATATGATCGTAAACGACTTTCAAACGATACCGTTGTCCTTTGTAATAGTGATTTTCTCCCGAAACATATTCGCGAGGCGTCTGGCGGTTTTGATCGAGAATCTGCGACACACGTTGCCTAATCCATGGAAGTTTAGTTATCAGAAATAACCGGACTGCATCTTCCGTCATGGCAAGCGGGGCAGAAACATGTATTCGCGCATCGGGCGGGTAGATGGTCAAATGCACGTTTTTGATAGCCTTCCACTCAATCTCGGCAGACAGATCGGATAGGGTGATAACAGTCATCAATACTCTTTTTGTGAGATGATAATTTGCATAATATCATCAATCTTGTCTTCTGTCGTGTCAGGTAAAGCATTGCGGACGGCTTTACGCACTGCTTTCATCTTCAATCCGCTGCCGCTTACATCCCTGAAGCCATCTCGGGCATTAGCTTTTACGGCATTGTGTACGCGAATTGCGAGTTCCTCGTTATGATTCAGATTATCGTACAGGGCACGTTTTCCTTTGGTATCGAGCGTTGTCGGATATTTCGTCCGTGTTTCCGAGCGCATTTCTTTGAGCTTCTCGATAAGCCGTTCGATCAACTCTTTATATTGCAATTTTCCATCGTGCTGTTCCTGTAATAATTGATTCAGCAAATCTGACATTCTGTCGAAATAAGCGGGATTGTTTGGTCGCTCGCTGATAATCATCTTGCGCATGTTAGCCGCCAATACCTCGGCAACGGAACGTTCGTTCCGTCGGATATTTTTCGGAAGGGCGTCGATGGCCTCATTTCCGCCGAGATCGAGTAAGTCAAGGAACGACACATCCTCTAAATCCACGAGTTTCTCGCTATCTTCTGCCCGTACATAATTATCGATCAGTTGACGCATAGCTGGGTCGTAGAGTTTCAAATCGAGGACGTCACCGCTTTTGAGTTTTATCTCATCTTTTAGGTCGTTGAAATAATCGACTTGCCGTTTGATTTGTTCCGCTTCCTCTTTCGTATATCCTGCTGCTGTCATTTCATTGGCGATATCTATGTAACGACGGACGAGGGTCGATACTAACTTGTAAAATGTTTCGCGTTTTGCACTATTCGCTTCGCATTCATCCTGTTGTTCCTTGATTGGCGTTGTTTCCGAATAAACGAAATAGGCGAAATATCCGGCTTGCGTTTGCGGATTTACGGGTTCGCACAATGTATATACCGCTTGTATGGCTTCTTCTAACCCTTTGCGTCCCTCGGTCAGACGATTGGTCAGTAAGCCTTGAATATCCGCAGCCTCATATTGATCGAACGCCCCGTTCGTATAATCTTCGATTGCGTTTTTGATAGCACCAAACAAATCTTGATAATCAATAATATAACCGAAATCCTTTTCGTCGCTATCCACTCTGTTCACGCGACAAATCGCCTGAAACAGGTTGTGGTCACGCATCTTTTTGTCGATATACAGGTAGGTAGCCGACGGCGCATCGAATCCGGTGAGCAATTTATCCACGACGATCAGCAGTTTCATATCTGCCGGATGCTCTATGAATTCCTTCTTCGCCCACGCTTCGAACTGTTCGGGCGTGCGGTCGCCGATCATTCTTTTGTAGATTTCGTATTTGGTAAAATCTTCCGTTTCGCCTTCGCCGACGTATTCGTCCTTTACTGACGAACTGTTCGCATCGTAGCTCGTCACAACGGCGCAGTGCCCTTTCAATTCCGTAGATTGGAATACCTCCCAATAGCGACAGGCCTGATAAATAGAGTCGGCTACAAGCATCGCATTGCCGTATCCGCCGGACAAGGCACGCTTGGTGTCCATATCTTGACATATATCCGCCACGATGCGATGGATACGTTCCTTGCTGCTGAACAATTTTTCCATCTTCGCCCAGCGTGCTTTCAGTAGCGACCGGGCGACCTTGCTCAACCCTGCTGTCTTGGAATCGAACCACTCATCGATCTTTTCGCGCTTGCCGAGGAATTGCTCCACATTCCGGGCTTCGTAGCGTAGGTCGAGGATAACCTTGTCCCGAACGGCTTCGTGGAATTTATAGCTGTGTATGTATGAACCGAATGTCTCGATGGATTTCTTCTTGTCCGTATGCAACAATGGGGTTCCGGTAAAACCGATTAACATGACACGTTCACCCATGATATGCTTCATCGCTTCGTGCAGCATGCCGCCCTGCGAACGATGGCACTCGTCGATAAAGACGTAGATATTGCCTTTGGCTTGAAACCCCTGCGGAAGGTTCTTTGCGACCTCCTCCAAATAGAAATCGAGCGATTTTACCGCTTTCTTCCCTCCGACCGATATGCCGTCGTTGTCGTTTCGGTTGCCGAATTTATGGATGAGGGTGCAAATCAGCCACGGTTCGGCTTCATTGAGCATCGAGACCAATTGTGCTCCGCTTCGGGTGCGTCGGATTTTCTCACCCGCATCCTTGAATCCGGTTTCGATCTGTTTGTCCAGTTCGTCACGATCGGTGATGACGACCACACGGGCATCCACAACATTTTCGCGAATCCACTGTGCCAACCAAACCATCGTAAGACTTTTCCCTGCACCTTGCGAATGCCAGATAATGCCGTTTTCTTTATTACGCACACGTGGTTGCGCCGCCTTGATTGCAAAATATTGATTCGGTCGGGCTGTCTTTTTGCGGCCGCCGTCGAAAATAATAAAATCGTGTATGTATTCCAACAGCCGATGCGGTTCGAAAAATTGCAAAACGCTGCGATCCAGTTCATTTGGATAACGATCTGGTGTAAACAGGGAGGGTTCGCACGGTTCGCCGCACGGTTCTTTCCAACGAAGCCAGAACTTTTCGGGTGTTTTGATTACTCCGTAATGCAGCCCCTCGGTATCATTACCTGCGAACAACAATTGTACGGTCGTAAAGAATCGGGGAATATATTCGTCTTCTTGATTGCGGATGTTCTGACGAATCCCTTCATGAACGAACACCTTGCTGCGTTTGAGCTCGATGACGGCCACGGCGATTCCGTTGACATAAACGACCAGATCGGGGCGGCGGTCGCTTTTGCCTTGTACAGTCACCTCTTCGGCAATCTGAAAATCATTCTCCATCGGGTTCGCCCAATCGATAAGGTGTACCATCTTTTTGTGCTCCGATACTTCCGACTGCACGTTTACACCATAACGCAGCAATGTATAGACCTCATGGTTGGCGTTGTACAAACCTATGCCGATATTGGCCGCTGCTTGTTTGAGTTTCGCAACGGCCTTGCCGATCTCCTTATCGGCATAACTCCGTCTCTTCAAATAACGACGCAACAACGCCTCCTCTACATTCGCATTGTCTTCGCGGTATTCCCAATTACCGAGATAATCGTATTTCAACACATTCTGAAATAATCCGATCAGCCGCTTCTGCGTTACCCGTTCCTTCGCCCCGATGTTTGAGTCCATAGTTTTTATTTTTTGCCGAATAAATAACCTAATGATAAGGTAATGATAGGAAATAACCCTCCCCACATTTTTGCGACAAATGAAATATCGTCTTTACAAAAATAGACAATACAAGATATAATTGATACTCCTGCGGTAAGAAGAATACATATTGCCGCTGTTATGTTTCGAGAGGAATTCTCCTGTGAGCCAAACAAACGGCCAAACCAGCCTAATGATTGATTGTTTATATTTACCTCATGCTGGCATTCTTTATCTTTAATAGTTTGTTCATTTTCATATCTTAACTTAGCCATTTTTTCTTCATGATCATGTTCTTCTTTTAGTTGAACCTGTTCATGTGTGTTTTGCAGCTCTATCTTACGTATCGTTGCCGTTGAATAAGTATTTCCAGTTGATGTATTATAAGAATCTCCCATATAATCAACGATTATTCTTGTGGAACATTATTTGCCGTTTGTATTGATACTTCTTTCCCTAAATACCAAGTATAGAAAAAGATTTTATCACTACTACCATCCCTATTATTAATTGCTTGTACGCTGAATTTTAACCTAAGAGGTTTTCCGTCAAATGTTGCCACATCCAAAAAATCGGTAGTGCTTGAAAAAAAAGCTGTATTCTGATTATACAATGATATTTTAAAATATGCATTAGGGGTATCTGGCTCAATTACACTGGTAGAAATTCGTCCTTTTCGATTAACACCTTCGACTACAGGTTCATCTATAAATTCAACTCTAAATTTAAGATCTCTTATCTGGAATTCAAGATATTCTCCCATTTGCAGTACAATGCTACCAGAATCTATGATATTATAGTTTCCAGTTAAAAGTTTAACCTTTGGCAATTCTGAACTCGTCATATTTGTAAATATTAGTTGATTATTTTAATCTTATTTGTCCGGTTAATAATTTATGCATCATACCGCTTTTGATAAGTTTGTACTTATCGCGGCGTGCTTCCAAATCTGCAATTTCCTTGTCTATATCGGAAAGGATTGTTGCTATTGTTTGTTGCTCCTTATAATCAGTTGGTAGATATAATTCCAAATCCTGTACAAGTTGTTTGCTTAAATTTGTCTGGGTACCGGTTTGACCGAATTCTTTCACTGTTTCTTCAATGTAAGACAGAATATAATACAAATATTCCGTATTGACATTCTTCGATGGAGTAATACCCAAAATAGCCTGACTGCAAGATAATGAAATATCTGCAATGCCACACTTTCCTAACGACGCGTACATCGCATACATAATTGTTTTGATAGGAAATATACGAGCAGAACTATATCTTAATCCTTTTTCTGTAATTGTTTTTTCTGTTCGACTTATATATTTGTTTGTCGATGTAATGTCGCTTATAGATAAAAACGGAATATCTCCTCCATAATATTCCGAATTGGAAGAATCCGGAGTCCCTCCGCTATTCATCTTTGCAAGACCTCCCAACTTCTTTATTGTCCACTCATCCGAGAAGCCATACAAACGTTTTTTGCCAGTCAGAAGTTGTTGCATTGCACCTTGCTTGATAAGGCGCTTTTTTGCGATTTTCTTATTGAGTGCCGCAATCAATGCATCTACATCGCTCAATGCTTCGGCAATCTTATTTTGCTCCTCAATAGTTGCAGGACAATAAATCGGCAACCTCCTAACAATCTCAGCTGTATAGCTTTGTTGTTTTGTCCCTTGACAATATTTGAAAGCCAAATAATTTCCCCACATTCGATAGAACCAGAATAGATATTCTACACACATTCTATCCGACCCATTGATTGCAAGACAAGACTGATTGGTTGTAGCTGAAGCACCTACAATGGCGCACTTCCCGCGCGTACCTTCAGCCTCAAGCCCAGTAATAGCCATTAAAAACGTTCCGGGATTGTGTATGTGGAGATTGGTGTTTCTAACAGCAATTGCTGAAATATGTTCAAGCGTATCATAGATAACATTAAAATTCAACTCGCCACTTGAAATCCAACGAATACTGCCAATATAATATTCAGGAATACCTCGATAAGGTGTTGCACCGCTTGAAAATGTTGTCAAAACGTCTTTAAATGCACACAATACCCAGTCGCTTGGTATTAAGCCAAACTCCGTATGTTTATATCCTTGCGGTATGTTCATTTTATTATTTACCCCCCCCCTGTTTTATTTGCAGCCAAACCTCTATTGGCATTTCTGGTTATTCTAATGTAGAAGAAACTGCTGTTTGCTTTACATGTTCAGATTGTCGTGTAAAGAAAACTGCTGTTTGCTTTACATGTTTAAATGATTGTGCTAATAGATTCGATGGACTCGAAACTATCGACATTCTTGTTATCGCTATGATTAATAAACAATCGAGTCAATTCCGGATTCAAATAAAAATTACTTTTCCCCATTTTGATTCGATTGAGCATATTGTTCGAAACCATTAAATTCAAATATTTGGTTGCAGTGACTCGTGAAACATGAAGATCTTGCATTACAAAATCTATTTTGGTATAAGGATGTTTGAATATGTTGTTTAACAATTCATGGCTATATTGGCGCCCCAGTACTTCTCTCATTTTTATTTTATATTCCTGCATCAGGATATTGATCTGTTTTACAAGAATAATAGTCTCTTCAGCAGTTTCTTCTACACCTTTCAATATATACAAAATCCACTGTTCCCATTCATTAGTGTCGCGCACGGCCTGTATTAAGCGATAATAATCCGCCTTGTTCTTAATGATATATCGGCTTAAATATAGAATAGGTAAATCTAATAAACCTTTCAATATTAAGAATAGAGAATTGATAATTCGCCCAGTTCGTCCGTTACCATCATAAAACGGATGGATACTTTCGAACTGATGATGAATGATCGCTAACTTGATTAACGGGTCCACATCGCTTAATGTATCGTCATTGATGTAAGCAACTAAATTCTCCATATGGCACTGTATATCGTCAAATCGTTGAGGCGGAACGTAAACAATCTCCTTTCGTGCGTTTTGTAGATTGGTCCCGGGAACCTTGCGAAAGCCCGCCTTGTTCTTTTCCAATACCTCTTGAATCTCTTTGATGTGGTTCAATGATAATATTTTATTATTACGAATCAAATCGAAACCTCGTTTCAGGGCGTCGGAATACAATACGACCTCTTTTGTTGAGGATGACACAGCAAATGCAGTCAGCCCTGCATCAGCTTTATATAAATCGTCGTGCGTAGTAATGATATTCTCAACAGCAGAGCTTTCTTTTGCTTCCTGCAAAATAAGCGTATTGATTAAAATGCTTTCATTAGGAATAGTCAATGCAACACCTTTCAATTCGGCCAATTTTTTATTGGACAGATTCAACTGGCGTAATACAGCCTTGCTTTCAAGGTCGATTTGCAACGGGAGAGTTGGTATTGTATACATAATAAGTCTGTTAAAAACCCATCTGTTTCAAGTGTGCGGCGACCTTGGATTCGAGGTCGGCGATTTCAGCGTCGATTTCCGGAAGCGTTTGTGCATAACGCTCAGCAAGAGCCGAAACTTCCGAGGTCAACTGTTGGCCGATGCGTTGCATTTCGCTGTCGAGCAGGGCAGAAAGAGTCGCGAACCATTTTCGCTCGATGACCAGCCGTTTGATATCATCCTCCGTCAGATTGGCGTATTTAACCGTCAAAGCCGTCAGCAGATTATATTTCAACGTCTTCAAAGTTTTCTTTGTCAGCGAAATATCTTCTTTCAGTTTGAGGTATTGCGTCAGAACAGCGATTTCGTCGGCATCCGATTTTTTATCGAGGGTTTTGATTCGTTTTTTAACATTGCCGTCGGTAAGTTTGTTATCCGCAAAATTGCCTTCGTCTAATATGCCTTCCGAGTGCTCTTCCAGCATTTCATTTAATTGGTTTTCTTTGTCGCTTAATAACTCTTCGGAAGCCGTAATAAGATGCTTCTCTTTCGCGAAATACTCGTCGATCACAATCGAAACGGGCAATAAGTCGCACACGACATCCTCCGGTGCGGAAGCTTTCTTCTCTTTCGGCTTCGCATCTCTCTTTTTAGCCGCCGGCTGCGGCGTATATAGCTCCGCTTTCCATCCGTTGGCAGCGATCAGATAACAATCGTCCTGCATGGTTTCGCTCCAATAGTTCATCAGGCAGTCATACACATCATAGGCATCAACCAGTGATTCATCCCGCTTGAAAATAGTGAGTAGCGAATCGCTCAATTCTTCGATAAGATGTTTCGGCGCAAACCCCGTAGCAAGGGCGTAAAGGTTTGCACGGTGTCGATCGCACCATTCGGTATAACTTCGATAAAAAATTTCGGTCTGATTACGGAAATCGGTGTTGGCCATAATTGTATCGTGCACGGCCGACGATTCGCATTTCAACGTGAAATATCCCGTGCGAGAGACATGCGGTCGGAAAAGATCTTCGCGTAAAGAGGGACAGACCAGCCAATAGTCGGAAAGTTGTTCAATATCATGCGCAGGCAGTCCACCATGCAAATGCGCGTCGATGTCTTGCAAAATTTCGGTGTCGGGAGCTGAAATATAACGCGGAATATTCAGATTGTAATCATTACGTTCGATCTCTTCCATCGGAACGAATCGGGCGAAATGTGGGACATCGCGTTGGGTCTGCCAAACGTCTACGATACGACGGATATCCTGTTCGCGCAGCCGGTTTTTCGCTCCGTCTTTCATGAAGCCGAATTTTGCATCGATCATAAAAACTCCTTTGCGGTTGGAGGCTTCGGATTTTTCGATAAGGATAATGCAGGCCGGTATTCCGGTCCCGAAGAAAAGGTTGGCAGGCAAGCCGATAATGCCTTTGATATATCGCTTTTCGGCTACGAGATATTTACGGATTTGCGCTTCGGCATTGCCTCTGAATAGCACGCCGTGCGGAAGGATACAAGCACCGCATCCTGTTTGTTTGATCGATCGAACGATATGGAGTAGAAAGGCGTAGTCGCCGTTTTTCTCCGGAGGAATGCCGATTGACGATCCCCAGCGCTTATATTGATCCTCTTCTTTTGCTCCTTTCAACCATGATTTGGTAGAAAAAGGAGGATTGGCAACCACGAAATCGAATGTCTGCAAATTTCCCGAATCGTCTTTATATTGAGGGTCGTTGAGCGTGTCGCCCTGTTTGATCGTTGCATAGGGGTCGTTGTGAAGAATCATGTTCATTTTCGCCAGCCCGACTGTGGCATTGTCTTTTTCCTGTCCGTACAAGGTCGCATCCGTGGGAGTTTCGGCTTTGGCGCGAAGAAGCAACGAACCGGAACCGCATGTCGGGTCGTAGATGGTGGTACGGATACTGTTCACCTTGTTGAGCCCCAAAACCTTTGCGATGACGCGGCTAACCTCCGCTGGAGTATAGAATTGACCTTTGCTTTTTCCGCTTTCGGTTGCGAAATTCTTCATCAAATACTCATAGGCATCGCCTATAAGATCGTCATCAGCCGCGCGGTTTTTGCTGAAATCGAGATCTGATGTCTGGAATATGCCGATAAGTCCGCTTAATGTTTCAACCTTATCCTTGCCCTTGCCGAGTTTGGTTTCATCATCGAAATCCGCGATAAACACTCCGTCCAACTGATTAGCTTCGGACAAAGCCGCCATTTTCTTGTTCATCTCTTCGCCGATATTGGCATGGCCTTTCAAAGCGACAAAATCCTCGAAGTGGCAGCCGGCGGGAATATCTATCATGAAATTAAGGTCGTTGCGGCTTTTGTCGCTGATATATTTCACGAACAGAATCACCAATACATAATCCTTGTATTGGCTTGCATCCATACCTCCGCGTAACTCGTCGCAACATTTCCAAAGGGTACTATATAATTCCGATTTCTTGATTGCCATATTACATTATTTGCTACTGATTAAATCTTTAGGGTTGACTTGAAGAATGCGTGCAATTTCAAAGAGCAATTCCAGATTAGGTTGACGACGATTGCAGGCATAGGCATTTATCATACTGAAACTCTTACCGAGCTGTTCGGCCAGCCATGTCTGTTTAATACCCTTTTCTTCAAGCACTTCCTTAATCCTGTTCATATATTTTGATCGACAAAATGAAACATATTTCGCATAAAGATATGAAATTGTTAGCTATAACTCCAAAAGACCTAATGTTCTCTTTTTAATCGAGAAGCTTTTTTGTTAAGTTTTTCGACTTCCCGTTCTTTCAGTCTCGTCTGTTCTTCGAGTTCGATTTTCTGGCGGATAGTGTGTTCATATTCTTCGACGTCTTTTTTCATCTGACGGATTTTTGCGTTGTCGCGGTTTAGTTCGAATAGCTCTTCCAATTCGGCGATGCGTTCGGGTGTCGCGTCGCCTTTCATCTTTATATAGCGGTATTTCAGATCGTTGTCGATGCGGTCGCGGTTCGGTCGGGTAGCGAAATAGAGTGCCGACGACAAAATCATGCAGCTTATAAAAAGAAATAGCACCAAATAAATGACGAATGGGGATTCGGAGCTGAAAATCACTCGGTGTCGGATTATTCTCGGCGGCAGTTCGGCGGGGATTTTGATTGCCTCGACAGATGCTTGCAGATTATCGATACCGGTTTGCGTTTTGGTATAGTTCTGCTCTATGCTCTCCAATCGTCCGGCAAGCTGGATTATTATCGCCTGATGCCGCTCTTGTTCTGTATATACGATTTGCTCCAATCGTTGCGACAAGTCATTGTCGCTTGATTGATTATTGTTTGCTGTTTTTGCCGCTAGTTCGGTCTTGATGGTTTTGACCATCGTCTCCTTGAAGTCCTCATACATTTCGTAGGACATCATATTATTCTCTTTCATGGTTGTATCGCTTCCTGTTTACAATTTCTGCTTGGATTTGGTCATGCGTTCTCGCAAGCGACGTTCCCGCTCCATTGCGGCAATCGCCATCGCTTCGGCGACGGTATTGAGCAATGCCGTGATGCGGGCGAGGTACTCTTCGGGACTCTCGCCGGGTTTGCGTTGCAATTGGGCTTCGGACAATTCGACCGGCGAACTATTCGGCGGCAACGGAAGTTCGCCGATATTACCGCCGAAATTGACCGTCGGCCTATCCGTGTTGGTCTTTCCGCCACCCGTTCCGAACAGATCGGAGAAGGCCGAACGGTAGGAACCTGCCGCCGCATGGAAGTCTTTGACAATAGCGCTTCGATGTCGGGTTTGCTGTTGTGCGTACGCAAAATGCAGATTCAGTTTCGAGAAGCTGAATTGCCGGTCGATCTTCGACCCCGAAAACTCGAAGTCGTTTTTTGAAAATAGAACGCCTTGTTTTCGGTCGGTATTTCCGCAATACTTATAGCGGACGTTGATGCCTTGCTCTTTTAATCTACCTTCCAGATCGTTCCAACTCTTACATTTGGGCAGACATCCTTTGATCGCATCATATATTTCGTATTTGGTCTTGTCCGGTTCGCGCAATCGCTCCCGCCGCACGCTGTCCTTTCCCGGCGCAAGATGCAACCCGTATTTCTCGGTTAGTTCCCGGCAGACTTTCGTATTGCGTATTTTAACCTACATTATTCATAGTGGATTCATTTCAGGTTATCAAAACAGATATGG
>ERZ773218.1309-NODE-1309-length-24491-cov-4.393681_pt1 | contig 24491 bp, 23 predicted proteins | sample MGYA00580527_ERZ773218 | MGnify/ENA primary metagenome ERZ773218 (study PRJEB29015, sample SAMEA2737763) | human gut metagenome | biome: human gut; feature: human-associated habitat; material: faeces | place: China | collected 2012 ...
ATACGGCTGGCAGGAGCACAGCTACGTCGCCTGCTGCGGGACATCCATCCAACCGGTGCTGGAACGACTGCGGCAGAATCCAAAGCTGGACACGGTGTACCTCTGCCTCGACAACGATGACGCGGGCAATGACGCCTGCGACCGCATGACGGATACGCTGGAGAACATGGGCTTGGAGGTACAGCGGCTCTGCCCTGTGCGCAAGGACTGGAACGACGATCTCCGGGCCAAATTCGAGAGAAAGGAGAACCTACCATGAACGGGGATACCTGGATCTTCCTCGCCCTCTGCGGCGCTCTGCTGGCGTTCTTGCTGGCGGCGTCCTTCCTCTCCAAAAGCTACTCCCTCAACAACATCAAGAGCAAGACGGTGGGCGACGGTCAGCACGGCACGGCGCGGTGGGCGACGCCCAAGGAGATCAGCAAGACCTATCACACCGTGCCCTTCCGCCCCCGCCGCTGGCGCAAGGGGAAGGAGCTGCCCACGGAGCAGGGGCTCATCCTCGGCAGCGTGGGCGGCGGCAAGCGTAAAAACAAGAGAGGATCTCTGCTGAAAATCTCCCGCAAGCTGCTGGAAAAGCTGCGCCGTCCTGTGGCGGGAAAGCAGAAACGTAAACCGAAGAAAAAATCAAAGGTGCTTTCAAAAGTCAAAAAGATGATCGAGGAGCAGGGGGATATCCGGGCGCTGGTGGACAGCGACGACATCCACTGTCTGATGATCGGCGCCTCCGGCGTGGGCAAGACGGCGTTTTTTCTCTACCCCAATCTGGAATATGCCTGTGCCTGCGGCATGAGCTATCTGGCGTTGGATACCAAGGGGGATCTGGCGCGGAACTACGGTGCCATCGCCTCCCGGTACTACGGCTACCGGGTTTCCGTCATCGACCTGCGCAACCCAACCCGCTCGGATGGCTTCAACTTCCTGACGCTAATGAATCACTACATGGATCTGGCGAGAGCAGATCCGTCCAACTTGGCGGCGCGGGCCAAGGCGGAAAAATATGCCAAGATCCTTGCCAAGACCATCATCAGCCCGGACGGTGACGCCTCCCAATACGGTGATAACGCCTACTTCTATGACAGCGCCGAGGGATTGCTGACGGCCGTTGTGCTGCTGCTGGCGGAATTCGTGCCGCCAAAGGACGGAGAGCCGGAAAAGCGGCATATCGTGTCGGCCTTCAAGCTGGTGCAGGATCTGCTGGCAATGCCGAGCTCACGGGGCAGGAACGGCTTTCAGCTGCTGGTGGACATTCTGCCGCCGGAGCATAAGGCGCGGTGGCTGGCGGGCGCGGCGCTGACGGCGGCGGATCAGGCGATGGCCTCGGTCATGTCCACCGTCCTCTCCCGTCTCAACGCCTTTCTGGACACGGAGCTGGAGCAGGTCATCTGCTACGACAGCCCCATCAACGCGGAGATGTTCGCCTCGGAGAAGTGCGCCATCTTCCTGATCCTGCCGGAGGAAGACCCCGCCAAGAATTTCATCGCGGGCCTTATGATCCAGAACCTCTCCCGTGAGCTGTTCTCCGTGGCGGACGAGCATGACGGCAGGCTCAAGAACCGCGTGGTGCTGTTCTGCGATGAGCTGGGCACCATGCCGCCCTTCGACATCCTGCCCCTGTTCAGTGCGGGCCGCTCCCGCGGGCTGACGCTGGTTCCCATCATCCAGAGCCTTGCCCAACTGGAAAAGAACTACGGAAAAGAGGGCGCGGAGATCATTTGCGACAACTGCCAGGACACCATCTTTGGCGGATTCTCCCCTCAGAGCAAGACGGCCGAGGCCCTCTCCGCCGCCCTTGGCAGCCGCACGGTGCTCTCCGGCTCCGTCAGTCAGGGCAAGGAGAGCAGCCAGTCCTTGCAGATGATGGAGCGCCCGCTCATGACGCCAGACGAATTGAAGTCCATCCCCAAGGGCGAATTTGTGGTGATGAAAACAGGAACACATCCCATGCGGACGAGACTGCGCCTGTTTTTGGATTGGGGCATCACCTTCGATCCCGATGGGTACCGGATGCCGGAGCGGGCGGCCAGAAAAATCTCCTATGTGAACCGCGACGAGCTGGCCCGCAATATTCAGAACCGCCGCGAAAACAGCCCTTACAACACGGAGGATAGCAAATGAGCAAATTTAACTTTATTTACGCCGAGGATCTGAGCCATCGGGAAAAGACGGTCTACATCTACCTCCGGGATCGCGCGGATGCCTCCGGCGTCTGCTGGCCGGGGATCAAGACCATCGCCGGTGAGTTGGGCCTCTCACCCCGCACCGTCCAGCGGGCCTTGGCAGATCTGGAACACAGGCAGCTCATTGAGAAGCGGCAGCGCCACCGCGCCAACGGCAGCCTGACCAGTAATCTGTACCGCCTGACAGCGGCAAAAAAGTCACAGCCTCCCGCCAAGGGGGGACTGTGACCTTTTTTACAGGGGTACCCCGCAAAGTCGAGAGACTTTATGGGGAGAGGAAACGCGGCGGAGCGGGTGAGGTTTCGCAACCGCGCGGAAACGAATGACGCGAAGCTTGCGTTGACGATGTCTATAGGGTGGCGTCATCATGGCGCATCCAGAAGAACCTACTCTACCGGAGAATATACCAGTACAGAGAAAGGACAAGAATATAAACAATGCGTGCTTGCCGAACCTCCTCCTTGACCTGATAATCCGAATCGACCATGATGTTGATCCGCTTCACGCCAAGGGCGTCCAGTTCCTCAAGAGCACGCTCATACTGAGCGTAACTTGGAATGCCGGTAAGACCCACGAAGCCGCAGGCATAAGGTGATCCCAGAGCAAAGCTGTATGGGAGGTCGGATTTCATAATGCCTTCCGTAAGGCACACCGCTTCATCTCCTTCATGAACGCCGACGTAGTGCGGGCAGCACTTGGACTGCGTTCCGTAATACTGGTCAACGCTCGTCAGGTTATAGAACTTCTGGTTATAAACCCTGTCGAGACGAATTTGAATGGCCTCGATCTGACCATGCGGATTTCGATCCGGCAGCATGATTCCGGAACCCCGGATATCCAATAGCCACTGGCCGGTGTCTTTCTGACAGTAAAAGCCGGGGACTCCTTCAAGAATGCAGCCGCGCTCCAGCAGCTCAGTGACGATCCGCTTCAGACGCGTTGTAGGCGTTGTCCGATACCGGCAAATTCTTTTGGAAGACCGGCGAAAAGTCCAGCCAGAAAGTCTACCAGCCCAGCACGTTGATGGAAGCTTCCTGATAATTCATTGAGATAAGACCGCACTAAGAGCAGAGCAGCTGCCACAAGTAAGCGAAAAGGCTTATTTTTGTGGCAGTTGCTTTTTTTCACGCGAGACAAGGCCGGGCGGTCGGAGTGCATCTGTGATCGCACGATATTATGAGATGTTTAAGAAAACCGGTATTGAAAAGCTACGGTGGAAGTGGAGCTTTGATAACGCTTATATTGTCGTTTCAGGCTAATCGGTGATAGGTGTTTAGACAATATAAACATTTACTGCAAAAATGAATCACAAGTTCAAGCTCAGGTGTATCAATATTGATACACCTGAGCTTGAACTTCGATAAAAGTGACCGGTATCGTGTAGAATAGAGAGTACAGAAGAAAAGATAACGGTCATTATAAACAAATTTTAAGGAAGTATAATTAGCGAAACAAACAAAGTATTTTTCAAAATATATAGTTTATTCTCAAAAACAAAAACTGGCACAATAATTGCTATGTTAATCAACAGAAACTGATGATCATCTAAAAAAACATAAACATTTTATAGAGGTGATAGACCATGGAAAAGAAAGTCGTGCTCGGCATCATTCTAGGTGACCATGCTGGCAGCAGTCCGGAAATGGTTGCCAAAGCGGTTCTTGCTAATGAGGAGACGTATATTCCGGTGCTGACAGGAAATCTGGAGCGGTTTTGCATTTCCTGCCAGCATGTTGCGGGTGCCGACCGACTGGACATCCGACCTTTGGATGGCCGTCCTTTGGAGGGCGGTGCCAATGTGGTGTATTTCTGCGATGTCCCGGCGGGGCCGGATATCCATTTCTCTACAGTGACTAAAGACAGCGGCCGCCTTCAGTATGACAGCATGGAGAAGATGATGGAACTGGAGCGGGCCGGAATTGTAGATGGCTACTCCATGGCACCCATCACAAAGGCGGGATTCCATGCGGCAGGGTTGGACTTCAGTTCTGAGTTTGAAGTTTTCGCGAAATTCTACGGCGTTCCCAAATGTGCTTCCGTTATTAAATGCGAGAATATTTTCCGATCCACCGTGGTGGGACACTGCGCGTTCCGGGAGATCGTGGAGCGGCTGACGCCGGATGGGATTGTGGACACAGCTCACGCCCTGTTGGATACCATGGCCATCTTTCTGGGACGGGAAAACTGCCGTATAGCGGTGGCGGCGCTGAATCCACACGCTGGGGAGGATGGACTGTTCGGCAACGAAGAGGCCACCATTATTCAGCCCGCCATTGACCGTCCGCTGGCGGAAGGAAATCAGGTCATCGGCCCCTGCCCGGCAGATACGGTGTTTCTTAAGGCCCGCAGCGGTGAAGTGGGCGGCGTGGTGTTTTTGTACCACGATCAGGGTAATATTGCCATGAAGAGTTGTTTTTTCGGTGACGGTGTACTGATTTACACTGGCATCCCCGCCAATGTGGTCTCTGTTGGCCATGGTCCGGCCTACGGCAAGGCGGGCAAGGGAACCGCCGATCCCAAGAACCTGATTTCAAGTGTGGAGGTTCTGCGGGAGCTGGTCCTAAAAAAGAAGACATGATGGATATACAGACCTTTATCCACCCGTACTTACAGATTTATACCAAGTGTTTCTTGATCCGAACAGATCATTGCAACGTGTGGATTGACACTGGGCTTCGGGGCGGATGGGACAGCGTGCAGTCCGCCTGCCTGACCAATGGACGGCGGAACGCGGCGCTGTTGACACATGGGCACTGGGACCATATCGGCGGCGTGAACAGAATCCATCGGGGTGGCGGATTGGTGTATGGCAATGAGGCTGACCGCCGGGAGTTGACGGAGCCAGACTGGCAGTGGCTGTGGCAGTTCGGACAATTGACGGGGGATTTTGAGTTGCCACCCGCCCGGAAAGAAGTATTCTATGATTCCATAGAGCCGCCGATGAACCTGGACTATACGGTGACAGATGGCGATGTGTTGGCGTTTGATGGACTGCGATTCCGGGTGATTGCGGTGCCCGGACACTCGGCTGGCAGTGTTTGCTATTTGGAGGAGAGCAGCGGTACGCTCTTTACCGGCGACGCTATCATGGGCAGCGGCTTTTTTACCGGTACACCGCAGATTTCCGACTTTGAAGCCTACGATCATTCCATGGAACGGGTGAAGGGACTGTGTGTCAGCCGGGTCTTCACAGCCCACACTGACCCAGTGAATGGAAGGGATCTTCCGCGGCTGGCTCAGGCCAGCCAGGACTGCGCCGTGCGGATGCGCCGTGCGGTGGAGGTCTATGTGAATAGCACCGATGGGCCGGTTACAGTCCGGGACGCCGCCAGAGCCATTGCCCGGACGGAGGGAAAAAACGTTGGCGGTGGTACCTGCGTGTCTGCGCTGGCAGCCCTATGGCAAATGGATGATCCGCGAGCGAAGGCTTGCGCTTCAGGATACATCTGCGGGACCTGATCGCCCCTGCATATTCCTTCGCACAGATCAAAAATAAAAATTTTAGGAGGATCACATGAAAAAGGTATTTGCAATGCTTCTTGCGCTGACCATGACCCTGAGCCTGGCCGCCTGCGGCCAGAAGACCGAGGAACCCGCAAAGTCCGATAATCCCGCAAAGACCGAAGCACCTGCCGCAAACGACAATGCGGATGTGAAAAAGGTTACCATGAAGTTTGCCGGTACTACCACCGCCGATCCGGCACTGGGTGAGTATCAGGCTATGCTGATGGTGGAAGAGTTGGTGGAGAAATATTCCGAAGGCACCATTGATGTGGAGGTCTACCCCGCTTCCCAGTTGGGCAGCAACGTTGAATTCTCCGAGGGCGTTGCTCTGGGAGAAATCGAGGCGGCTGTCTGCGGCTTTGACGGTTTGGGCAACTATGCACCTGTGGCCAATGCACTCTGTATGCCCTATCTGTTTACCTCCAACGAGGATGCCATGAGTAAGATCTGGGGAGACACCGACGTGCACAAGGCTCTGGATGAAGCCTTTGCTGGCATTAACATGCAGATCGTGGGCTATGTGAACCGCCCCTTCCGTGTGGTCTGCAACAACGTCCGCAGCGTCAAGAGCCCTGCCGATATGAAGGGCCTGATTCTGCGTAGTCCTACCTCCGCTGTGAACACCGCCATCAACTCCGCCATGGGCGCAACTCCTGTTACTATCTCCTGGGGCGAAGTCTACACTTCCATGAGTCAGGGAGCCTGCGACGCCGTTGAGAATGCCATCACCGAACTGAAATCCATCAACTTGGAGCAGCAGTGCAAGTACATCTCCGAAACCAACCACACCGGTGGCCTGATCCCTATGTTTGTCTGCAAGTCCTGGTTTGACGGTCTGGCCCCCATTCAGCAGGAGGCAATTATCAAGGGTTTCGCTGAGGTCACCGAATGGCGCAGCGCCGCTCTGGAGGAGGAAGTTAACGCCGCCTGGCAGGCCTTTGCCGATGCCGGTGCCGAAGTGCTGCGCTATGAGGACATTGACAGCGAGGCATTCAAGAAAGCTTGCTCCGGCGTTGCAGATGAGTTCATTGCCAAGGGCGACTTCACTCAGGAGTTCTATGATGCCCTGAAGGGCTGAACTTTGGTACCAAAAAGCAGCGCTTCCAAGACTGAACCATCCGGGAAGGGGCATTCGCTCCTTCCCGGGTCGGAATTTGCCAAAGGGCTTCACTTGATAAAAGGCCACAGTGGGGACTGAGGCTTGTTATCAGGTGAAACCCGGGTGTAAGTGAAATAGGAAAAGGAAGGGGTTCTGATATGACCAAATTCATGAAGTTCAAGGACTGCGTGGACACAATCTTTGACTGGATATCTACAGCCGCGAAATTTTTCTCAGCCTGTCTCCTGATTGTAATGATCTGCGCGGTCTCCGTACAAGTGGTGGGGCGTGTGCTGGAGTTCCGGGTACCCGTCACCGAGGAGATTGGTACGTATTCCCTGATCTGGATGACCTACATTGCGTCCATTGCCGTCATCATCAAGGGTGAGCATCTGTCGGTTGACCTGTTTCTGAACCGCTATAAGCCCGGCCAGCGCCGGGTGGTTCGGGTTTTTATTGATGTGCTGCTGATTGTTTTCTGCGGCATGCTGATGCTGTTTGGCTTTCAGCTTTGCCAGAATCCTATCATTATTAACGGACGGACGCCGGCGTTGCAAATGTCCCGTCTATATGTGTATCTGAGTGTTCCCATCGCAATGACCTTTGCAACTCTCTTTGCGGTATATGACCTGATCGTGGCTGTGGCGGATATTGCTTTCAAGGGCGGCCTAACGGAGGAGGAAAACCGGAGAAAGGCCATTGAAGAGGCCAAACACGAAAAGGAACTGGAAGCCGAAGAGGCGGAATTCAAAAAGGTGTTCCTTGCTAATGAGGAACATAAAGAAAAGGAGGAGAACCAGTAATGATCGGTGCTGTTATGTTTTTCCTACTGATCGGACTGATGTTCATCGGTGTGCCCATCGCGTTTTCTATGGGACTTTCCGCCATCATCATGCTGCTGATCAACGCAACAGCCACACCTGTGGCCATCACTACCCGTGCAGTGAACAGTTTGGACTCCTTCACCACCATGGCCATTCCTTTTTTTATGATGGCATCCTCCATCCTCTCCGGTTCCAACGTAGGCGTGAAGATCTTTCGTTTTGCCGGCACGCTGGTGCGGCATTTGTGGGGTGGTCTGGCCCATGTGAACGTGCTGACCAGTATGATCATGGCAGGCATGTCTGGCTCTGCCGTGTCGGATGTGTCCGGTATCGGTCGTATGGAGATCGACGCCATGGAGGAAGCCGGTTATGACACCGACTTTTCCGCTGCGGTGACAGCGGCATCCTCTACCATTGCTCCCATCATTCCGCCCAGCACCTCCGCTGTGCTGTACGGCTCCATCACCGGTGTATCCATTGGCGCGCTGCTGATTGGAGGCCTGGTGCCCGGTATACTGATGGGTATTTTACAAATGATCATCTGCTGGTTTACCTCCAAAAAGCGGGGCTATCCCCTGCAGCCAAAGGCCAGCGGACGGGAGATTTGGATCTCCTTCAAGGACAGCTTCGCAGCACTGATGATGCCTGTTATCCTGATTTCCGGCATTCTATCCGGATACTTTACCCCCACGGAGGGTGCCTGCGTAGCGACAGTGTATTCCATTCTTATCGGGCTATTCGTGTATAGGACATTGACGCTGAAAAAGCTCTTCAAAATTTTGATGAATACCTCCGTGTTTGCCGGCGCGACATTGTTTGTATTGTCAATGGCCTCCATTTTCGGCCTGGTGCTGACTCACAACCAGATCCCCACCAAGCTGACGGCTTTCTTCCTGAGCCTTTCCGACAATAAGTACATCATCCTATTCCTCATTAATATCCTGCTGCTGATTCTGGGTATGCTGATGGAAGGCAATGCTATCTACATGATCATGGGGCCCATTCTGGGTATGATGGCGGTGGAACTGGGCTGCCACCCTATTCACTTTGGCATCATGGTGATCTTCAACCTGACTCTGGGCCTCATTACTCCTCCGGTAGGCCTGTGCCTGTTCCTAACGCAGAAGGTAGCGAAGATTACCACAGCGCAGATGATCAAGTCGATTATGCCATTTGTTATTATGATGATTATCTGCCTCTTTATCATTACCTATTTTCCGCCAATCGTCACTTGGCTGCCAACACTGTTCAAACTTTGCTGAAGGAGGTACGCTATGTTTGACTTTACCGGTCAGGTCATTGCCATTACCGGTGCCTCCAGCGGCATTGGGTTGGAAATTGCCCGCAAGTTCTATCTGGCGGGCGCCCGACTGGCGCTGTGTAGCCGCTCGGAGGAGCGGGTTCGCAGCGCAGTGGCAGATTGGGCGGATACCAGCGACGCGAGACTGTTGATTATTTCCGCAGACACATCTATAATTAAAGATATTTACAGATTTCGGGATGCCGCCGTGGAGAGGTTCGGCCGCATCGATGTGTGGGTCAATAATGCTGGGATTGAACATCCAATGCCCACTGTGGAAATGACACAGGAGATTTTTGATGCAGTGGTGAACACCAACTTCCGGGGCTATTACTTCGGCTGTCAAAGTGCGGCACAGGATATGCTCCGCCGAGGTGAGGGGGGGACGATTGTCAACATCGGCTCCGTCAATGCAGTTACGGTGGTGCCGGGGCAGGCGGTGTATGCCGCCACTAAGGCTGCCATTTCCCAGATGACCAAGCTGTTTGCCAGAGAGTGGGGACGGGACGGTATCCGGGTCAACTGTGTTGGCCCCGGCAGCATTCCCACCCGGATCAATGAAGAGAAATATAAGGTTCCCGGAGCGGAGAAAGCCATGCGGGAGAAAATTCCCATGGGCCGCCGCGGCGATGTGAGCGAGGTGGCGGACGCAGTTCTGTATCTGGCCTCTGGTGAGGCATCCTACATCACGGGACAGACGCTCTTTGTGGACGGCGGCTTGACGCTGGTTCACGGCTGACGGTGTGCTTCGAGAAAGGGTGGTGCTTCATGCGAGAGTCATATGAGCGTCCATGGGTGGGCTTTGTTCTGGGAGACCAAGCGGGTATTGGCCCCGAGATTGTGCTGAAGTTGCTGAAACGGCCCCACCTGTATGATCTCTGCAAGCCTGTTATCATCGGAAATTTTGAATTGCTGTGCCGAACGGCACAGCACATCAATCCGGATTACCTGTTAGTCCCCTACCAACCGGAGGAATTCCGCGCCCTGTTCCCTTATGGCTCCCGGAAAGGTGGTGTCCCCGTGGTGAATATTGATGGGGACATCGATCATGTCATCACGGGGATGGTGAATACAGCGGCTGGCTGGATTGCTTACCATTCCATTGTGGAGGCATATGCCCTGCTGGAGCAGGGGATCATTGAGGGCATGGTGCTGGCACCTGTGACTAAGGAGGCGATCTCCAAGTGCGGTTGTGGCTTCCATTCGGAATATGAAATTCTGGCCAACTGTGCCGGTGTGGAAGAGGCTCAGACTGTGGTCAAGGGAGGCAGTATCCTCCGGGCCTCTGTGGCAGGGCATGTTCCCTTCCGGGAGATTGTCAGCTGCCTGTCTTTGGAGCGAGTGGTTACCACCGGCCGCCGTCTGGCGAACATGATTCGTCTGGTATACGGGCAAGCTCCCAGAATTCTTATTGCAGGACTGAATCCCTGTCTGGAGGACGGTATTCTGGAGCGGGAGGAACGAGACATCATCCTGCCTGGTATGCTGGAACTGCGAAAGCAGGGAATCGAGATAGACGGCCCCATGCCGGCAGATGAGATTTTCAACCATGCGCTGGAGGCGCACTATAACGGCATCCTCTATATGTACCACGATCAGGGCAATATTGCCATGAAAACGCGAATGTTCCAGACCACAGCCTGTATCTATACTAATGTGCCCTATCCCATTCTGTCTCCGGGACATGGCAGCGCACTGGATATTGCGGAACTGGGGGTGGCCAATCCTACCAATATTGCTTACGTTCTAACCACGCTGACGGATATTATCCGGATTAGACGCCAGCTGAGCACAGACGCTGAGCAGATCGCACAGGCGGAATAAGCAGAGAGGGGGCGGCAGGTTGATGACAGATAGGGAATTGCGGCAGATGCTGGAAGCCATGCGGATACCCATGATGATTGCCGACGGATCCGGCGGCGTATTGATGGAAAATATGGCTTGGGTCGACTTTCGGAAAACTCTGCAAGATGGGTTCGACGCGGAATTGAAAAACGCAGTTCTGCAGGCAGAAAGCACTGGCACCGAGCAGATCCTGAAAATCAGCCGACAGAAGCTGCTGGTCACGCCGCTGTCCCATGACCGTTTTCTGATCCAAATGCAAGGTGAGCCGATAGAGCACCTAAAGCGGCAGTACGAGGATACGGTGCAGACCACCTCTGCCTATCAGGAAACGCTTTCCAGCTTCGGTATCCACAACTGCATCGCCACCAGCGACAGTATGATTCGCATTTTTATGAAGGCTAAACAGGTGGCGGCCTATCCCACAACGATTCTCCTGCTGGGAGAGACCGGCGTGGGTAAGGAGGTGGTCTCATCCTACATCCACCACAACAGCGACCGCAACGACAAGCCTTTCATCAAAATCAACTGCAGCGCTATCCCAGAGCCGTTGATGGAAGCGGAGCTGTTCGGCTATGAACGCGGCGCTTTTACAGGCGCACGGGAAAAGGGAAAGATGGGGCTTTTTGAACTGGCCAACCACGGAACCATTCTGTTGGACGAGATTGGTGATATGAGCTTTGCCCTGCAAGCCAAGCTCCTGCGGACAATTCAGGAGAGCGAGATTATGCGGGTAGGCGGTACCCAGCCTATCCATCTGGATGTGCGGATTATTTCCGCTACTAGCCGGGATATTGAGGAAATGGTGTCCGCCGGCCGTTTTTTGGATGCCCTTTATTATCGCCTTAACGTGGTGGAGCTGCAAATCCCGCCTCTGCGGGAGAGAAGAGAGGACATTATTCCACTGGCTGAATTCTATTTGCAGCATTTTTGCGAGACCTACAAGCTGGAACGGGAGTTTTCACCGGACGTGCGCACCTGCTTTTTACAATATGACTGGCCCGGTAACGTAAGGGAGCTGCGGAACACCGTGGAAAATCTGGTGGTTTCCGCCATCAGTACGGTAATTAGCTGGGAGGATCTACCGACCCGCATCGCAAGATTGGGCAGAACCGTCCCCACTCGCACTGATATGCCGGGAGGTATCAGCATGAAGGCTGCGGTGGAGGCGCTGCAAAGAGAGATGATTCAGGCTGCAGTGGCCAGAGAGGGAAGCCTCCGTAAAGCAGCTGCCGTATTGGAAATGGACGCGACAACACTCTGCCGCCTGGCAAAAAAGCTGGGCGTGGAACCTTGAATTTGAGAAAGGATAAAATAGAATGAATAAAGTCGGTTTTATCGGTTTGGGAATCATGGGGGCTCCCATGTCCCGGAATTTGATGAAGGCTGGGTATCCGGTCATGGTGTTCAACCGTTCCCGCGGCCCCATGGAGGCTGCTGCCAGAGACGGCGCTGAGATGGCGGAGTCCTTGACACAGCTGGCAGCGTCTTGCAACGTAATTTTCACAATGCTTCCCAACAGCCCACAAGTGAAGGAGGTTGTGTTGGGAGAGGGGGGCATTGCGTCCGCAGCAAAGCCCGGAACCCTGATTATTGACATGACCTCTGGTGCACCCGGTGACTCTAAAGATATTTACGCCGCCCTAAAGAACAAGGATATCCATATCATTGACGCGCCGGTATCCGGCGGTGAGCCTATGGCTATCGCCGGAACACTGGCCATTATGGTGGGCGGCGACAAAACAGATTTTGAGCGGGCACTGCCCTATCTGAAGGCCGTGGGTAAGACCGCCACATGGGTGGGGCCCATCGGTAGCGGCAATACCTGCAAGCTGACCAATCAGGTCATCGTAGCCATCAATATTGCCGGCTTGGCTGAAGGGCTGATGCTGGCAGAGAAGGCTGGAGCCGATACACAGCTAGTATTTGAGGCCATTAAAGGGGGCCTAGCTGGTTCAAATGTAATGAATGCCAAGGCACCCATGATGCTGGCGGACAATTACAAGCCTGGCTTCAAAATTGACCTTCACATCAAGGATCTGACAAACGCTATGAACACTGGCTCTCTGTTTGAGGCACCGTTGCCTTTGACGGAGCAAATGCTGGACATTATGAGAGAACTCTCTGCCAGCGGAGATGGTTCCAGCGACCACAGTGCCGTCGCCAAGCACTATGAGGAACTGGGTGGCGTAAATTTCGCAAAGTGAACCAAGCAAAGAGGGGGGAAGCGGAGCTTTCCTCCTTTTTGTGAAAGGAGAGAGCCATGAGTAAATATGTTCTGATCCCGGACTCCTTTAAGGGTACTTTGTCATCAACTGCAATCTGCCGCATGATGTCCGAGGAGATTCGCGCTTTGGAACCCAGTGCGCAGATAATTTCTATTCCAGTTGCTGATGGCGGTGAGGGGACTGTGGAGGCATTTCTGACGGCAGTAGGAGGAGAACGTATTGAAGTCAGGTGCAAAGGACCGTACTTTGAAGATTTCACCGGCTATTTTGCCATGCTGCCGGGGGAGATTGCTGTGGTGGAAATGGCTGTTGCCGCCGGCCTGCCCTTGGTTGGGGAACGCCGAAATGCGGGAGCCACCACTACATATGGCGTGGGGCAGCTGATTGCTGCCGCGTTGGATCATGGTGCCAAGCAGGTGATTTTGGGACTGGGTGGCAGTGCAACCAATGACGGCGGCTGCGGTGCGGCTGCAGCTCTGGGTGTGGAGTTCCGCAATGCCGCAGGGGAGTTGTTTGTTCCTGTGGGCGGTACGCTGAAGGAGATTGTCTCCATTTCCTTGGCGCATGCGCACCCTTTAATCAAAAGAGTTCCCTTCACCGCCATGTGCGACATTGACAATCCATTGTGCGGGGAAAATGGTGCCAGTGCGGTATTCGGCCCGCAAAAGGGCGCTGACGATGCCATGGTGGTCTGCTTGGATGAGGGACTGAGGCATTTGGCGGATGTAGTGAATCGGGATTTGGGGCGCGATATATTGAACCTGCCGGGCAGTGGCGCGGCAGGCGGCTTCGGCGGCGGCAGCGTGGCGTTTTTCAACAGCTCACTGCGCATGGGCATTGATATCGTGCTGGACATTACGCGGTTTGACCATTTGGCAGCGGGTGCCGATATGGTGTTGACGGGCGAGGGCAAACTGGACAGCCAAAGCCTGCGGGGCAAGGTGGTCATCGGTGTGGCTCGCCGTGCGAAAAAGATAGATGTTCCCGTGGCAGCTTTGGTGGGTGCTAGCGAAACAAATATTGCCGAGGTATATGAGGAAGGCGTCAGCGGTGTTTTTCCCATTAACCCCATGCCCCAACCCTTTGAGGTAGTACGGGAACAAGCTGAAGAAAACCTGCGCTTTACTGTGCGCAATCTAATGCGGTACACAGAGAGGCTAAGATGAACGGTAAGGTTTTCGGCTATATGCCGGATGGCAGGCCAGTACATCAATACGAGATTCGCAATGAGCGTATGGTTGTACGCGTTGCCGAACTTGGTGCTACGCTGGTATCCTGTGCCATTGATGGACGTGATGTTGCGTTAGGCTATGATACGGCGGAGGAATATCTGAACAATGTGGGCAACATGGGCGCAACGGTTGGACGTTATGCGAACCGTATCCGCAATGGGCGTTTTACCCTCAATGGGAGAGCATATCAACTCTCCTGCAATCGCCCGCCGCACTGCCTTCATGGCGGCAAAATCGGTTTTCACCAAAAGCTATGGCGCGTAGTACAGTATACACCACAGCTTATTATATTGAAAATGCACAGCCCGGACGGAGACCAAGGCTTTCCGGGAAATCTGACGGTTACTGCGACCTATTCCTTGCACGGAACTGCATTGTTTTTGACTTATACAGCGATATCCGATGCCGACACGATTTGTTCTCTTGCCAATCACAGTTATTGGAACCTGGCGGGGCATAATGCAGGCCATGCGGCATTGTGTGAACATGTATTTACGCTTCCGTCTATTGCGCGATGTGAGTTAGATGGTGATACAGTTCCAACCGGTAGGCTGTGTCCGGTGGCAGGAACAGTATTTGACCTGCGAAGCGGTGTGCGGTTGGGTGATATGCTGGATAACCCGGCGCTGAAGCCTACACGCGGCTTTGACCACCCATATGCTCTTTCCGGAAAGTGGGGACGTGCTGCTGCCGTGCATTATTGGGATACTGCCATGGAAATATGGACAGATGCACCGTGTATGCAGGTATATTCCGGCAATGGATTGCCGAACATTTCGGGAAAGTGTGGCGCACAGTACGGGCCGCAGGTGGGCTTTTGCCTAGAGACCCAGCAGTTTCCCGATGCGCCTAACTGCGCGGCATTTCCAAGTGCTGTGCTGCACACTGGAGAAACAAAGGCATACCGTACGGAATATCGCTTTATGAAAGAACGGTGACGTTGTGAAAAAGCATGAAATGTTAACCATCCACAGTGCAGACGATACCGACATGGCCGGACATCTGCGGGGGGCGGCTAACTTTGAAAAGCTGGCATCGAATTGTCACATCCGCATTGGTATCAAACCGAATCTGACGATGGCAGCCGCAGATGGCGGTGGCGCGGCGAATCATCCATAAATCATGGAGGGGAATCTGCTTTCTTTACGATTATGAAAAGATATAGCCTTTGTTCTGACACGTGCCGCGCATCGAGTCAAGAAACTGGCGGAACATGCGAAAGCTGCACAGAGGACTGCCATATCTTGCAAGGGGGCGTCCGCAGCGGCAGATATTCTGGTATAAAAATAACTGGAAGTAGTGTCCTAAAAGGAGAATGTACATGAGCAGAATGTTGAAAAGCCCTGCTAAATATGTGCAGGGGAAAGGCGTCATGAGGGAACTTGACCAATATCTGCAAGGAATGGGTAAACATTTGATGATTCTGCAAACTGCGGGAGGTACCAAGCGCAATATGCAGATACTGAACACCTGTTTTGCAGATAAAGAATACAAAATTGACTATCAGGAGTTTTCAGGCGAGTGTACCCGCGGTAAGATTGAGAAGTGGGCAAGGTATTGCAAGGATGCTGACATCACCGCAGTGGTAGGCATTGGCGGCGGCAAGGTGTTGGATACTGCCAAAGGCATTGCGTATTATTCAGGCTTGCCAATGGTCATTGTCCCTACCGTCTGCGCTACGGATGCGCCTTGCTCGTCTTTAAGCGTCATGTATACTGACGAGGGCAAGTTTGATGCGTATCTTTTCCTGGATGCCTGCCCCGATGTGGTCATCGTTGATACGGAGGTCATCGCAAAAGCACCGGTTAGGATGCTCGTGGCTGGTATGGGAGATGCCATGGCAACATGGTTTGAGGCCCGTGCCTGCCGTGCTTCCGGCAGAAATAATCAGGTGAATGCCAAACCTACCTGCGCTGCCACTGGCCTTGCAAAAATGTGCTGGGAGATTCTGAAAGCAGATGGTCTTAATGCAAAACGGGCGGTAGAAGTAGGGGTTGTGACTCCGGCACTAGAAAATATAGTAGAAATCAACACTTATTTGTCTGGCGTAGGCTTCGAAAGCGGTGGATTGGCCGCAGCACATGGCATCCAAAAAGGGTTCACAGTGATTCGGGAATTGCACGAAGCGCTGCATGGGGAAAAAGTGGCTTTTTGCACCTTGACGCAATTGGTGCTTGAAAACGCACCTGTTACAGAAATTAATGAGGTGCTGAAATTCTGCCTGGAGATAGGCTTACCTGTTCGCTTTGCGGATTTGGGCTATGAGCGGGTGGAAGCTGAAGCGATTCGCTATGCGGCAGAAAAGGCTTGCGTGCCTGAATCTACCATCCACAATTTGCCTTTTGAGGTTACACCGGACATGATAACGGATGCCTTGATAGCTGCCGATGCACTGGGACGAGATTACAAAGAGAATCATTGATTAGCGAATAAAACTCTGCGCCATTCTCACCAACGCCCAACAGCTAAAATCCTGAAATCGATGGTGGAGAAATATATAGTAAACGTTCCCAAGCAATTAAAGCAGTCAGAGATTGCCTTAAAGTCAAGATTGCGTCTGCGTTTGACCTAACAGACGATATGGACTCATGACAAAAAGTATGGTCTGTGAGCTTGATTTCCTGACCGCCAAGCAGGTGATGTTGGAACTGCTGGCAGAGAGATGATTGGAAAATCGGTGGGGCTCCCAAAATGCAGAATTGGGGCTCCAAAAGTGCAGTTTCGGGGCCTCTGCATGGCGCACAACAAATACAGAATTAGGGCTCCCTACCGGGCCTCCTGGTGCTGGCTGGGCTATGTACTTTTTGGAGCTTCTGCATTTTTATCTTGACGAAACCAATGCCATGAGATCTACAAGTGTGCCAGAATACCTGTTTCTACTTTCCGGGCGAAAAAGTTATTCAACGGGAAGCGAAGGCCCATGCTGGACTGAATGGAACTTCGGGTCAATCCCAAATATTGTTTAAACGCTAAATTGTGGTGCAAAATAGAGCAAAAATGTTTTAAGGCGGGAGCGGAGCAAGCTGCTGCCGCCTTTTCTACAAAAATAACAGCGCTTCGAGGGGATGTCAAGGGCGGAGGCGTCAGCCTCCGTTCATCTCGACTCTTGACATTCCGGTTGCAGCCGGTCAGTCCGGCATGCGGTCGGCAAAGAACACCGCCAACTGTGCGTGAATTACGCTCCAGTCCTGCCGCCTTCCGGTCCACTTCTTCGTAATATCCATCATGGCCAGATACAGCATCTTCAGCAGACTGTCATCCGTAGGGAATACCGATTTTGCCTTGGTCACTTTCCGAAGCTGCCGGTTAAAGCCCTCAATTGCGTTGGTCGTATAGATCAGGCGGCGCACCTCCTGGGGATATTTGAAATAGGTACTCAGGTTGGACCAATTCTCCCGCCAGGACGGAGCGATCTTCGGGTATTTTTTGTCCCAGCGTTCGGAAAAGGCATCCAGAGCATCCAGCGCAGCAGCCTCATCGACTGCGGCGTAGACTGCCTTCAAATCTGCCATGAGTGCCTTTATGTCCTTGTAGGATACATATTTGCTGGAATTTCGGAGCTGATGGATAATACAATTCTGGATTTCCGTTTGGGGAAATACAGCTTCAATGGCAGTGGAAAACCCGGCCAAATTATCCGTGCAGGCGATGAAAATGTCCTCAATTCCGCGGTTTTTCAGGCTGTTGAGTACCGTTGCCCAGTATTTGGCGCTTTCATTTTCACCGACCCACATGCCCAGAACATCTTTCCTGCCGTCCAAATCAATGCCGATGGCGATATAGACTGCCTTCTTCACGATCTGCCCTTCGCTGCGGACATGGTAGTGGATGGCATCCATGAAAACCACCGCGTAAACGCTCTCCAACGGCCGCTGCTGCCATTCTTTCGCGATAGCGTAAATAGAATATTATTATCCGTGTCGATCCAAGTCAAGGTGCTTCTCGTGTTTTCCCAGTCCTTTGCTAAAATCACAATAGACATATCTGATGTAGGAGAAGATATAAATCAGACTCCATTCAATATTTCAGAACATCTCTTGATTGAATAAAAAATGTTGTGTGCTGTTCAAACTGCATGGAGCGGCCCTTTTCAACCGAGTGGAAGGACGCAATCTTATTTGAAGTATCTACCCATACGCAATTGGCACGGCAATATACGAATCAATCTCAGCCACTTATTTTGAGTGGCTGAGATTGATTTTTTCCGCATTAACCTTTCCTCGCAAAGAACTCCGACATGGTAATGCCCAACCCATCGCAGATCCGCTCAATCGTGTCGACAGATAATTGTCCGCCGCGGCGTTCGCTGTTTTTCAGGGTCGAATGAGATACATCGCATATCTGAGACAGCTTAAAAAACGTAAGACTCCGCTCATCTGCCAACTCTCTCACGATTGCAATCGTGTTCATCAAATCCCCGCCTTTCAGCATCTTAATTTTCAAAGTTTCTTACAGCACACGCCCAATGACTCGAAATCCTCGTTCCGGGCTGATGATCCTATCAGAATAGTCTTTGTTATACGAAATCAGAACCGGCTGCATGTGGAGCCTTCCGTAGCTGTCCGTAAATGCGTCACGGTCGCTCTCGTCAGGCTCCCGCTCCCCATAGGATTTCAAATAGCCCTCACCGTCATAGACGAACACACCGACCTGGCCTATCGAGAGCGTCTCGCACCGCTCTACCCAGACGATCTGCCCGTCATGGTAGACCGGCTCCATACTGTTGCCGGATACTCTAACGCCAAAATCCGCTTCCGCCGGGACCGCGTTTTCCGGAAAGCTGACCATCTCAAAGTTGTCCTCATCCAAGAAACTGCCTGTACCGGCTGAGACTCTGAGATTGCTGACGGGCTTATCGATATAGCGGATCGTATTCGTGGGCGTTGGCATGGGATTGTATTTACCGGTAGCGATCAGATCCTCTCGGTAAGCACGAACCTTTTCCGCCCCCACTTCGTTGAGCAGAGGCGTGTGTTCTCCGGTAAAGGCAGCAAGGCCATCCTCAAGATCCAGCGCATAGCAGATCGCCAGCAGTTGGTATGCATTGGGAACAGTCAGGCCATTCGTCCACTTCCCCAGCGCGGATTGGCTTACATCTACACCAAAGTCCTTCAATGTTGTGCAGAATTCTTTTTTACTCAGCTTTCGGTTTTTGAGTTCTTCCGAAAGCCTTGTGCCAATTACATTGTTCTGCTTCTCAGTCTTAGCACTGTATCTCACACCGTTCTTTGAAGGAGCCGGAAACGGGATAACCGTTGTTTTATGACTGTTCATAAAGAAACCCTCCGTCTTAGGATGATCCCATTATACACGGGGATAGCTATTCTTGTCAATCGCAAATAGCTTGTTACGCTACAAATGCGACATTGACATAGCTTTATAAGATTGCTATGATGGAGCCATAGCCAAGGGAACACCTTCCCTTCCATGACAGCTAAGATGTGAGGAGGAACGCGGATGCCGATTTTATCTCGGAAAGATCTTGAACGGATATCACGCAGAGTGCTGTTCCGCTATCTGACGCTGTCAGACCGCAAAATGGATCGCATCGACCCGGTCGACTTTGCGGAAAAGATCTGCGGTCTTCATTTCGCGTTTGCGGATATGAGCGTAACGGGCTCGATCCTTGGGCTGACCTCCTATAGCGACGTCGATCTCACCATATCCGTTCCCCGTGGAAACGGGTCAGTCCAGGAATTTCACTTGAACGGCAATATCGCCTATGTGGATCAAAACCTCGCAAATGCGGGATCGGTGGGACGGTTGAATTTCACTCTGGTACATGAAGCCGCGCATCAGATCCTCGGTATGCTTTACCCGGAGGAATACAATCCAAGCGCGCAGCCGTTCATCTGCCGCCTTGCGGATGAACGCTGCACATACCCCATCACCGACTGGGTAGAATGGCAAACGAATGTGCTGACGGCGTATCTCCTACTCCCCCGTGAGCTGATCGACCGCTACATGGATGAGCTTGGCCTTGGCCGGCAGATCAAACTCCTGAACAAAGTATTTGCCCCCAAGGAATATGCTCTGTTTTCTGAAATGGCAAAGCGTTTGGGCGTCTCGAAAACAGCATTATCCATTCGTCTGGACAATCTTGGCATGATCGGCCGAAATGATTTTAGTAATCCGTATGCGCCCATCCATATTTATGCGGATGACTTTGACACAGCATAGGAGGTAGTTGTTATTATGGCAAAAATCAATTCCAAGGCGCTTGACCCGCAGCGGTATGCCTGCATCCAAGCCGAACAGCAGGAGCTTGAGCAGCAGTACTCCACCCATATCACCATGGCACGGCTTTGCCCGTATTGTAAGCTGCGGCTTGAAACGCTCTGCAAAGGGGCCCACGGCGCGACATACCTGAAGTGCCCGCAATGCGGAGAGGCGGTTTTCTTCCCGCCTGTTGTATTCCGCATCGCATAACCGCGAATAATCGATCTGTCCCCAACAATTAAATACCAAGTATGAGCCTCGGAGCCGCTTGATGCGTGACCATCCCATGTGCCGCTTGATTTGTAACTATCGTTCCTTTTAGGAACATAGTTCTGTCAACGCGGCCAATGGTCAGACAAATCAAGCGGCTCTTTTTTTGCGCATGCAGCTCCGGAAAAGGAGTTTGCAATGCGCTTTTTTCATATCCTCCCCCTTTTAGCGTGGGAGCCGTATATCGCTGAATACCCCTGATCTCCCGATTTTTTGAACCTTACCAAATTCAAAAAATCACAAAGGAGATCAAAAATCATGTCTGAAAAAGCATATATTCTCAATATTTACAACACTATGACCGGCGAATTTGAGCTCGTCCAGGTCACAAAAGAAGTCTTCCAGACCTACAGACGGACGAAATGGCACATCGAAGACAGCACGGAACGCTTTTACAAGCACGAAACGCAGATGAGTTCTCTGATCGGCGGCGAAAATGACGGATACGAGCGGTTCCATGAATTTATTGATTATGACAACACCCCTGAAAATCAGGCAATTGAGGAGATGGTGCGCCAGTCCCTGCGTAATATTCTGGATCTGCTCCCGCCGAAGGATTATGAGCTGATCTACGAGCTTTACTTCAAAAACCGCTCCGAAAAGGAATACGCACAGATGCTTGGGGTCTCTCAGCAGGCCATTCATGTGCGGAAAAAGCGCATTCTGAAAAAAATTAAAAATAATTTGGATGAGCAGGGTTGTTAAGATGCCAGTTTTCTCCCGTATACATGCGAGAAGAAAAGAATCTTCTTGTGAACATCGAAAACTGAATATCCGGTGACGAATAACGTCAGTTGACGGTCCCCCGGCGAGGGGGAACAGCGATGCGGCGAATGCGCGAAGACCACCTGCATCGGAATTACTCCGATGTCAATGAACGGCCAATAAGGTGCAGAGCGAAACTCATTCAGCCAAAAGCGGGCATGGCAGCCCGTCTCGCAATGATCCCGTCAGCCTATAATGGTACATCCTGTCCAGCCACAGCCGCAAGCAATGGGGGCAGCTCGGAGAGATCCTCGGAGGGGTTAGATTCCCGATGGGCGCTGCCAGGCGCCGGTTCGTTCAACCGCCCGACAGTCCGGGAAGTAGTGTCGAATAGGACTGAGCAAAAGAACTTTAAAAAATATAATGAGGGCCGCTCCATATCCGGGTATAGCAATATGCTTCCAACCAAGACAGGAGCGGCCCTCTGTTTTTATCTTCCCCAATGTGATATAATCTGAGTAAAATCTACGTATTTCATAAAGGGGGCGGTATTCCATGACCAACTATAGCTTGAAGCCTACAGACGAAAATGCATTGGGCTTGCTTAAAACTGACCCTATAGGCAGAAATAAGTACATACGGCGGTTTATTCAAATGTTAACCCGTATGGAGGATGATTGCTATACAGTCGCCTTGAATGGAGATTGGGGCAGCGGCAAGACATTCTTTGTGAAACAGATCAAGATGATTCTTGATGCCTACAATCCGCAGTCCAATATGGACAAGGAACAATGCAAGGCGGTACAGCAGTGTTATAGGGATGATTCCTGCCCGGATTCTTATGCAACTGTCTATTATGACGCTTGGGCATTCGATAACCATGATGACCCCATTCTATCTCTGGTATACACAACACTTAAAAGCGGATGTGGAGAAGAACCAGAAGGGAAAGGAAATTCCCTTATTGAGGCTGCTGTAAGAGTGATCGATGTGATCAAGGGTACAAATTTAACAGAAATCTATGGGGCGTTTAAGAATCAGCAACCGGAAAAATTAACAGCGGAAATTGAAAAGACGGAAGATCTAAAGGACAGCATACGAGCATTCATTGACACCCTGATTCAAGAAAAGGGAAATCGGCTGATTATCTTCATTGACGAACTGGACCGATGCAAGCCGGACTATGCAATTCGGCTCCTTGAACGTATCAAGCATTACTTTGATGATGAGCGGATCACCTTTGTATTTTCTGTAAATCTCACGCAGCTTCAATGGACGGTAAAAGGCTACTACGGAAGCAGCTTTGACGCGACAGGATACTTGGAAAAGTTCTTTGACTTTTTCTTTACTGTTCCGCGGGTCGATAGTGTGCGTTTTTTATGGAATAGTATGAATCTGGATACAGATAGCGTCACAGGTCAGATGTGTGTTGCTATTATCAAGCAGTTCAACTTCTCCATGCGTCAAATGGAGCGATACATCCGAGTCATGAAAATCATAGAAATGGGTAACGCTTGTGAAAATGCGCGTAGCAGGAGAGATAAGGCAACTGCATTTGTGGGAGAATTTGTGATTCCCCTTCTCATTGGCTTGCAAATGCACGATTTGGATATGTACCATAATTTCAGGATTGGAAAAGATCCGACCCCTTTGGTAAACATACTTGCCAGCATAGATGCTCCAGAGTGTAAGTTCCTCTTATGCGGGGAGGAAACATTTGTTGCAGACAAAAATATGAGCCCCATGCCCGGAGGAACCCATGTTATTAAGAAGGACAGAGTGATAGAGGTGTATAACGCTATATTTTCAAAAACGGGAGAGGTAGATGTTGGACAAATGACATTTTCAGACCGAACAAGAGAATATCTGTATGAAATGGAATCCATCCTTATTCCCGATGGGAATTTTGATTTTGAATAATAGAAGATCCCAAACCCGTTTTACAAAGCGGGCTTGGGATTTTCTATTATAAGCAAACTAACCGATAAATGGAGAGCATCGCTTTTATTCTTGAGCCAGCAGGTGTGTTTTCAACAATGCATTCTCCAAGGCTCTATGATCTTCATGTAACTGCCACCAACAGGGCTTCAGAAAGCAGAGAACATTCTCCGCCCATCGGTAGTCCTCTGGCTGCAGCGTTTCCGTTGCAGCGCCAAGCTGGAATGCCGCGTTGCGTCTCCGCACAGAGACATCAACGCTGGCCCGATCCAGATATAAGTTCAGAAAGCCGCAGACGATGGCGGCTTCTTCCGTTGTATAGAACATGTTTTCCCTCCCATTCCGCAAACAGGCATCATTGTAACACGGCGCCCTTGTTTTGAAAATGGGCTGTTTCCACAAGTTTCCTCTCAAAAGTTTGTCACAAACACTTGTTCGATTTACGGCGGCATGATATACTGATAGGCACTAAGGACGAGGAGGCGCGCTATGCAGCAGAGCGGACGGACATATATCGCCATTGACCTGAAAGCTTTCTACGCCTCCGTAGAATGCATGGAGCGTGGGCTCGACCCTCTGACCACCAATCTGGTGGTGGCTGACGCCAGCCGGACAGAGAAAACCATCTGCCTTGCCGTGACTCCCTCCCTGAAGGCATACGGCATCTCCGGCAGAGCGAGGCTTTTTGAAGTGGTGGAGCGTGTCAAGCAAGTCAACGCGGAACGGCGGCGCAAAGCTGGCTGCCTTTCCGAAAAGAGCTTCAACGCCAATGAACTGGCGGCTGACCCATCCAGAGAGGTAGATTATCTCATTGCCCCTCCTCGGATGGCAAAATACATCCAGGTCAGCACTCAGGTCTACAACGTATACCTGAAATACATCGCCCCGGAGGACATCCATGTCTATTCCATCGACGAGGTGATGATGGATGTGACGAACTATCTGCAAACTTACCACATGACCGCCCGTGAGTTGGCAAAGGTTATGATCTCGGACGTCCTGCACACCACAGGCATCACGGCCACGGCGGGCATCGGCAGCAACCTCTATCTCTGCAAGGTCGCTATGGACATTATGGCGAAGCACGTCCAGCCAGACAAAGATGGCGTCCGCATTGCGGAGCTTGACGAAATGAGCTACCGTGAGCAGC